>Ga0070659_100000265_pt1 | contig 41345 bp, 29 predicted proteins | sample KBSC23metaG_FD_64666 | JGI IMG/M metagenome (GOLD analysis project Ga0070659, IMG submission 64666) | Corn rhizosphere microbial communities from Kellogg Biological Station, Michigan, USA - KBS C2-3 metaG | ecosystem: Host-associated > Plants > Roots > Rhizosphere > Soil ... | reverse complement strand
CCATCATGCCGAGTTCGCGGGCCGCGCCGATGATCGCCGGATAGGGATGCACCACCAGGGAGGTCGGGATCTGCTCGACGTAGGTCTTCAGCCGACCCTTGTCCTCGAACCGCGCCCGGAAGCTTCCGGAGGCCAGGCGTTCGGGCATGCGCGGGGCGATGCCGCCCGAGATGAAGACCCCGCCGCGCGCGCCGAAGCTGAGCGCCAGGTCGCCGGCGACGGAACCCATGACGCCGCAGAACCGGTCGAGGGTTTCCCCGGCCAGGGCGTCGCCCTTGGCGGCCGCGTCGGAGATCGCCTTGTCGGTCTGGAGCACCGGCTCGGCCTGGCGCATCCCGGCCAGCACCCCGTAGAGATCGAGCAGGCCGCGGCCGGAGAGAATCCGCTCGACGGAGACCCGGCCGTAGCGGGCGGTGAGCTGGTTCAGCACCTCCTGCTCCAACTCGTCGGTGGGAGCGAAGGCGGCATGCCCGGCCTCGGTGGCGATGGCGACGTCGCCGCGCTCGCTCCGCGCGAGGCCCGCCACGCCGAACCCCGTGCCGGCGCCCAGCACCACCATGGGGCAGTCGGAGCCGCCGCGCAGCGTGGGGCCGAGCGGCTTCAGGCTCTCATCGGTCAGGAGGGGGCAGGCAAGCGCCTGGGCGGCGAAGTCGTTGATCAGCTTCACCGCCTCGAACTCGAAGTGCGCCAGGAGCTCGCCCTCGGAGACCTGCCAGTCGAGGTTGGTGAACTCGATCTCGCCATCCATCACCGGGCCGGCCGCGGCGATCACGGCGCGCGGGGGCCGCTTTTGGCCCATGGTGCGTTCCAGGTAGTCGGCGACGACGTCGTTCAGCGAGGCGAAGTTGGCGGCCTGGTAGATGTGCAGGTTGCGCACGCGGCCTTCGGTGTCGATCAGCGCGAAGCGCGCATTGGTGCCGCCGACGTCGCCGACGAGGCCCGTATACTGCGGCTTCATCTCAGGCCGCCTCGAACAGCGAACAGGCGCCGGCGTCGGCCGGCCCGGCGGCCTGGCGCATCAGGCCGAACAGCTCCCGTCCATAGCCGGGCCTCGATCGCGGCCGGAGCGCGCGCGACCGGCTCATCAGTTCGTTCGGCGCCACCTTGATCTCCAGCGTCCCCCTGCCGGCGTCGAGACGGATCGGGTCGCCATCGCGCACATAGGCCAGCCCCCCGCCGTCGGCGGCCTCCGGCGTCACGTGGATCGCCGCCGGCACCTTGCCCGAGGCGCCCGACATCCGCCCGTCGGTGACCAGCGCCACCTTGAAGCCCTTGTCCAGCAGCACGCCCAGCGGCGGGGTGAGGTTGTGCAGTTCCGGCATGCCGTTAGCCCTGGGCCCCTGGAAGCGGACCACGGCGACGAAGTCCTTGTTGAGTTCTCCGCGATGATAGGCGGCCTGCAGCTCGTCCTGATCCTCGAACACCACCGCCGGGGCCTCCACCACCAGATGTTCGGCCTTCACCGCCGAGGTCTTCATCACCGCGCGGCCGAGCGGCCCGTTCAGCAGCCGCAGGCCGCCCTCCGCCTGGAAGGGGTCGTCCACCGGCCGCAGGATCTCCGGGTTCAGCGACGTCGCCGCGCCTTCGCGCCAGACCAGCCTGCCGTCGTCGAGGAACGGTTCGGTCTGATAGCGGCGAAGGCCGGGGCCGGCCACCGTCATGACGTCATCGTGAGCGAGGCCGGCGTCGAGAAGCTGGCGCACCACGAAGGCCATGCCGCCGGCGGCATGGAAGGCGTTCACGTCCTCGGAGCCGTTGGGATAGACCCGCGCGATCAGCGGCGTGACGCGGCTGAGGTCATCGAAATCCTCCCAGGTGATCCGGACGCCGGCGGCGCGGCCCATGGCGATGAGGTGAAGCGTGTGGTTGGTCGAGCCCCCGGTGGCGAGCAGGCCCGTGAGCGCGTTGACCAGGCTCTTGGCATCGACCACCTGGGCCATCGGGGCATAGGCGTTGGAGCCGTCGCGGATCTCCACCGCGCGCCTGGGCGCGGCGGCCACCAGGGCGTCCCGAAGCGGGGTGTTCGGATGCACGAAGGCCGAGCCCGGCAGATGCAGGCCGAGCATCTCCATCATCATCTGGTTGGAGTTGGCGGTGCCGTAGAAGGTGCAGGTGCCAGGGCCGTGGTAGGAGGCCATCTCGGAATCCAGTAGCTCCTCGCGGGTGGCCTTGCCCTCGGCGTAGAGCGCGCGGACCTTGGCCTTCTGGGCATTGGAGACGCCGGAGGTCATCGGGCCGCCGGGCACGAAGATCACCGGCAGGTGGCCGAACGCGAGCGCGCCCATGGTCAGGCCGGGCACGATCTTGTCGCAGACCCCCAGCATCAGGGCCGCGTCGAAGGCGTCGTGGGTCAGGGCCACGGCCGTCGCCATGGCGATCACGTCGCGGGAAAACAGCGACAGCTCCATGCCCGGGCGGCCTTGCGTCACCCCATCGCACATGGCCGGCACGCCGCCGGCGTATTGCGCCGTGGCCCCGACCTCGCGGGCGGCGGCCTTGATGATCGCGGGAAACCGCTCCAGCGGCTGATGGGCCGAGAGCATGTCGTTGTAGGCGCTGACGATCGCGACGTTGGGCGCGGTCGGATCGCGCATGGTCTTCTTGGCCTCGTCGCTCTCGGCGGCGAAGGCGTGCGCCCAGTTGGCGCAGGACAGCTTGGCGCGGCCCGTCCCGGCGGCGCGCGCGGCTTCCACCTGCGCCAGGTAGTCGGCCCGCGTTGCGCGGCTGCGTTCGACGATCCGTTCGGTGACTTCCGCCGTGACCGGATGCATGGCCGGGTCTCCCAAAGTGACTACGGCGCCCAGAAGATGCGGACCGGAACGCGGTCCTGCTGAAGGATGGCGCGAACCGGAAGGTCGGCGCCGGCCTGCGCCTGGGCGATCACCTGCCGCTTAGCCTCACCAGCGATCAAGAGGAAGATGGCGCGGCTTTGTAACAACGCCGACAACGTGAGCGTGATCCGCGCGACCGGCGGCGAGCCGAAGCCCTGGGGCGACTCCGCGGTGAGCGCCTGGCCATGCGGGTCCATGGCCTGGTCCATCACCGGACTGCCCGGGATCAGCGAGGCGACGTGCCCGTCCTCTCCCATGCCCAGCATCACCGCGTCGAAGGGCATGAGCTTCTGAAGCGCCGGCTCCGCATAGTCGGTGAGCGGCAGGAACTGCGCGGCCGCCGCCGGGCCGACGAACAGCCGCTCGCGCAGCAGGCGCGCGTTGGAGTTGGGAGACTCGACATCGACATGGCGCTCATCCGAAAGCGTGACCGCCACATGCGCCCAGTCGAGATCGAGCCGACTCAGCCGGTCGTAAACGGGTCCTGGCGAGCGGCCTCCGGTGCCCACCAGACTGGCCCGGCCCCGGTCGGACAGGCCTTGCGAGAGCTGCCGCGCCACCGCCGAGGCTGCGGTGTCGGCGAGTTCGTCACCGCTGGCGAAGGCCTCGATCATGTGGCGGCGGGGAAGAGCCGGCTATCCCACCAGACCGGCTGAGGCAGGTCGCGCCGGATACGGCCGAAGTCGGCGTGGGCCGGATTGATCAAGACGTTGCGCTCCATCCTGGCGACGACGCTGGGGACGATCAGGATCGCCGAGCGGCCAGCCTGCAGCCAGGCCTCGCCGTAGGGCTTGGATACGGCCATGTCGGCCCGGTCCCAGCCCGGGTTCGCGGCGTCCGGGAACATCTCGCAGGTCACCCCCGCCTCGATGGTGATGGTGACGAAGTGCTGGTTGGGCGGCAGGCTTCCGGACCCGTGCACGAGCTTCTCCAGCATCGCGGTGGAATAGTGCTCCGAGGCATAGATCATCGGCGAGGCCGGCGTGTTCCATCGGCCAGGGTAGAGCTTGGAGCCGCCGGCGTCGAAGATAGGATAGGCGCCGTCAGGGTCGCCGATGCGGTAGGCGGTAAGGCTTCGGTCCAGGCGCTGGGCCGTCACGCCGCGCTGCCGTAGGCCAGCCTTCCCAGCACGTCCTCGACCATCTTGCCGCCGAGCTCTCCCGACAGGGTGACCTCCAGGGGCGTGCGGCCTTCCAGCAGCATGTGGGGCGCGAACATGAACCGCCGCGCCGCCTCCGGGCTCTGCCACACCTCATTGGCGAACGCCCAGATCCGCGCCAGCCGCACCAGCCGCTCGCCCTCGTCCTTGGAGAGGCGCGCCGGCTTCGCGCCCGCGCCGCCCCGCCGGCGATTGTAGGTCGCCTTGGGCACGAGGACATATTTGAAGGCGGAATTGTCCGGCGCGATCTGGTGGCTGAGCGTATCCACCGATTTCAGCGGCAGGCCGCGGCTGACGTCGTCGATGAAGCCGATCGTCGTCGACGACCGCGTCGGCGAGGCGATCAACCAGTCCGGGACATACGCTACGCTCATCTCTGCCTCTCTCTTGGGACCAAATATGGGCTCAGATGAGCCGCACCGCAAGCCTGCCCTACCGCAGCGGCGCGTGGGCGATGCGCAGGATGTTGGCGGCGCCGGGCGAGCCCATGGGCAGGCCGGCCAGGATCAGCACCCGCTGGCCCGGGTCGGCGAGGTCGGCGGCGACCGCCTGCTCCACCGCAACCCGCGCCAGGTCTTCCGGATCGAGCAGTTCGGGGACCACGCGCGGCTCGGTGCCCCAGACCAGCGCCAGCTTGCGGGCTGTGTCGAGGTTGGGCGTCAGCGCCAGGATCGGCTGCAGGGGCCGCTCTCGCGCCAGGCGCAGCGCGGTCTGGCCGGTGGTCGTGAAGGCGGCGAGGCAGCCGGTGGAGGCGGCTTCCGCGGCCCGGCGCGCGGCGGCCACCAGGGCGTCGGCGTCGGCGTCCTCCACGGGATATTCCGCGCGCATCAGCTCCGGCCAGCGTGGATCGCGCTCCACGCGGGTGACGATGCGGTCCATGATCGAGACCGCCTCGACGGGATAGTCGCCGGCGGCGCTTTCCGCCGACAGCATGAGCGCGTCGGCGCCTTCGTAGACCGCGCCTGCGACGTCCGAGGCCTCCGCACGCGTCGGCGTCGGCGAATGGGTCATGGACTCCAGCATCTGGGTCGCCACCACGACGGGGAGGCCGCGCAGGCGGGCGGCGCGGACCAGCTGCTTCTGGACGACCGGCACCTCTTCCGGCGCCAGTTCGACGCCGAGGTCGCCGCGGGCGACCATGATCGCCTGGGAGAGGTCGAGGATCTCGTCCAGCGCCTCCAGCGCCGCCGGCTTCTCGATCTTGGCCAGCACATTGGCGCGGCCCTGCACCAGGCTGCGCAGTTCGGCCATGTCGGAGGCGCGCTGCACGAAGGAGAGCGCCACCCAGTCGACGCCGTGGCCGAGCGCGAACGCCAGGTCGGCGCGGTCCTTTTCGGTGAGCGCCGGGATCGGAATGGCGAGACCGGGCAGGTTCAGGCCCTTGTGGTCGGAAAGCTGATCGCCGGCCTCGATCACCGTGTCGGCGAAGTCATGGCCATGCTTGATCACCCGCAGGCGCACCTTGCCGTCGTCCAGCAGGACCAGCGCCCCCGTGCGCAGGGCCGCGAAGATCTCCGGGTGCGGCAGGCCGATCCGCGAGGCGTCGCCCGGCGTGGATTTCAGGTCGAGCCGCAGATGGTTGCCGATCTTCAGTCGCACCATGCCGTCCGCGAACTCGCCGAGGCGGACCTTCGGCCCCTGCAGGTCGGCCAGCACCGCGATCGGCCGCCCGACGGAACCTTCGACCTTGCGAACCGTGTCGATCGTCCGCGCGTGGTCGGCATGCGAGCCGTGGCTGAAGTTGACCCGAAACACGTCGGCGCCGGCCAGGGCCAGCTCGCGAATCTTCTCCACGCCACGGCTGGCAGGCCCGAGCGTGGCGACGATACGGGCTCTGCGCGCTCGGATCATGGCGCTGAGGCTTAGGCTTCCGAACCCAAACAGATCAAGGCAAGTTAAGGCCGGGGGGAGAAATGGCGCGTGCGCCGCGAAGACGAGGCTTGTGATCTTGGAACTGAACGCGTGAACCGGAGCCTGGAGCTCTTCCCCATCGGCAACTGCGCGGCGAGCGCCCTGATCGACGAACAGGGCCGTTTCGTCTGGGCCTGCGCGCCGCGGGTCGACGGCGATCCGTTCTTCTCCGCGCTGCTGTCCGGCGACGACCCCGACGGAGAGGACGGCAGGGGGCTCTGGTCCATCGAGGTGATCGACCGAGCGCATACCCAGCAGGGCTATGTGCGCAACACGCCGATCCTGCGGACCGAGATCACCGACGCCAACGGCGCGCGGGTCGAGATCCTCGACTTCTGTCCGCGTTACCGCCAGTTCGGGCGGCTCTATCGGCCACTGGCCTTCGTGCGGCTGATCCGGGCGCGGGCGGGCACGCCGCGCATCCGCATCAAGCTGCGCCCGACGATCGACTACGGCGCCTCGAGGGCGGGCACGACGGCCGGCTCGAACCATGTCCGCTACGTGGGCGGAGAGACGACGCTTCGGCTGACCACCGACGGGCCGGTCAGCCACATCCTGGATGAGCGGGTCTTCCGGCTCGAAGAGCCGATCACGCTCTTCCTGGGCCCTGACGAAGGCTTCGATTCCGACGTCACCTCGACCACGCGGCGCATGCTGCGCGAGACCACCGACTACTGGCGCCATTGGGTTCGGACGCTGTCCGTGCCGCTCGAGTGGCAGGCCGCGGTGATCCGCTCGGCGATCACGCTCAAGCTCTGCGCCCACGAGGACACCGGGGCCATCGTCGCCGCGCTGACCACCTCGATCCCCGAGCACGCCGTGGACCGGGGCGAGGCGGCCCGCAACTGGGACTACCGCTACTGCTGGCTGCGCGACGCCTATTACGTCGTCCAGGCGCTGAACCGCCTGGGCGCAGCGGACATGCTGGAGAACTACCTCACCTATCTTCGCAACCTCGTGGACCAAGTCGGCGCCAGCGGCCGGGTGCAGCCGGTCTATGGCGTGGGGCTGGAACCGGTGCTGACCGAGCGGATCGAGCCGCACCTGGCGGGCTATCGCGGCATGGGGCCCGTGCGGGTCGGCAATCAGGCGCACGAGCACATGCAATACGACGTGTTCGGCCAGATCGTGCTTTCGACCGTCCAGGCCTTCTTCGACGAGCGGCTGATCCGGCCGGCGACGGTCGAGGATTTCAAGGCGCTGGAGCCGGTGGGCGACCGGGCCTTCGAGCTGCACGACAAGGCCGACGCCAGCCTGTGGGAGTTCCGCGGCCGCGAGGCGGTGCACACCTATTCCTCGGTGATGTGCTGGGCGGCCTGCGACCGCCTGGGGAACGCCGCCCAGAAGCTCGGCCTGCGCGCCCGGGCGGACCACTGGAACGGCCGCGCCGCCAAGATCCGCGCGACCATCGAGCAGGAGGCCTGGAACGAGACGCTGGGCCGCTACGCCTCGACCTTCGGGGGCGACCAGCTCGACGCGAGCCTGCTGCAACTGCTCGACGTGCGCTACGCCTCGCCGGACAATCCGCGGATGCTGGCCACCATGGAGGCGGTGGAGCAGGGCTTGCGGCGCGGCGCCTTCATGCTGCGCTACGCCCTGCCCGACGACTTCGGCGAACCGAAGACCGCGTTCAACTTCTGCACCTTCTGGCTGATCGAGGCGCTGCACCTTTCCGGGCGCACGGAAGAGGCGCGGGAGCTGTTCGAGGAAATGCTGGGCCGGCGCACCAAGGCCGGCCTGCTGTCGGAAGACATCACCTTCGACGGCAAGGAGCTGTGGGGCAACTACCCGCAGACCTACTCGCTGGTCGGGCTGATCAACTGCGCCACCCTGCTCTCCCGGCCCTGGAGCAGCGTGCGCTAGACCGCGGCGTCGGCGGTGACCGGTGACGGACGCTTCAGCGCCTGGGCCAGCAGCGCCGCCCCGCGCCGCCAGAGCATCCAGAACCCGACCCCGAAGGCCATCGCCAGCACGAAGCCCAGCAAGGGCGCGCCGAGCCCGGGGATATGCCGCAGCCCGTCGCGCACGATCATGTGGGTGAGATAGATCCACAGCGACGCCCCGGCCAAGGCGAACACCGCCGCGCTCGCCCACTTGGGCATGCGCAGCCGCGGCGTGGCCACCAGCAGCAGGCCACCGGCCAGGAACACGCCCTGGGCCGGCCCATAGCACCAGCCGCTAAAGGCCGCGTAGACCAGGACGACAGGGATCAGCCAGCGGCGCTCCTCGCGGCTCGCGGCGGTGGCGGCCAGGCCGCCGAGCACGAGGGTCGCCAGGTGTGTCGTCGGCAGCATGTAGATCATGTCGCGGTGATGGACGGGCGAGTAGAAACCGTGGTCGAGGAACCACGGGAAGATGAAGCGGCCCACGCAGCCGATGGCGAACAGGCCGTAAAGGAAACGCCGCGGGCCGATCTTCATTCCGCCCACCGCCTTCAGGCCCAGCACCGCCAGATAGAGCAGGAGCATCAGGTGCAGCAGGCAGTGTACGTACCAGAGGTACAGCTCCTGGGCGTTGTGGGTCTTGTTGTAATCCTGCAGATCGGCCGCCATCAGCAGGATGTAGGGCTGCGGCCCATGCCCGGGCATCCGGAAGGCCCAGATCGCCAGGCTCATGATCAGCGTCGGGAACAGGATGTTGCGCACGTTGCGCAGCAGGGGCGCGGCCTGGCCGAGGCTGAACGCCTCCGGCAGCGCCAGGCTTCCCAGCATGAAGCCCGAGACCATCATGAGGATGCTCGTCGCGCCGCCGCCGTAGTCGAGCAGCGAGTAGTGGTGGGCGACGATGAGGAAGATCGAGGCCGCGCGGATGAGGATCGGCATGTCGACGACGCTCCAGCCGTCGGCGATCGCCTGCCGATGCGCGGCCAGATCGGCGATGGTCATCAGTTGCCAGCCGTCCGGCGGTTCGCCGACGACCTCCTCCAGCGCCAGGAAGGCCTGCACGTAGGACAGGCTGTCCCCGCCCAGCCGGGCGAAGGTGGAGTCGATCGAGATGGCGTGGCGCGCGCCGAGCACCTCCGCCCAGGCGTCCATCAGGGCGCGTTCGCGCGCGTTTGGAGCGCGGGTGGGCGCCTGGGGCGTATCCCTGGCCTCGGCCAGGGCGGTCAGCGCGCCGCGGTCGACCTTGCCATTGGGCGACAGCGGCAGGGCTTCGACCCAACGGATGGCGTGCGGGACCATGTGGTCCGGCAACCGCGCGGCCAGGGCGTCGCGGATTTCGGCCTCGTCGAAAGCGGCCTGGCGGGGCCCGGCGACGAAGCCGGTGATCCGCACCTGCGCCTCCTCGCCGGTGGCGAGCGCGATGGCCGAACGGACCTGCGGCCGGGCCAGCAGCGCCGCCGTCACCTCGGCCAGCTCGACGCGATGGCCGCGGACCTTCACCTGGTCGTCGTCGCGCCCGACCATCAGCACCTGGCCGTCGGGCAGGTAGAGGCCGCGATCGCCCGTGTGGTAGATGTCGCCGCTCGCGCCGCGGTCCGTGGGCGCCAGGATGCGGCCGGCCTCCACGTAGCCCAGGCTCAGGAAGTTGGAGCGCACGGCGATCTCGCCGGTCTCCCCGATGCCGAGAGGCGCTTTCGTGGCAGGATCGACGATCAGCAACTGGAAGCCGTCCGAGCCCGCGCCTATCGGCGCCGTGGCCCAGTTCGGATCGCCGTCGAAACGCCAGAACGCCGCCGCCTGCGGCGTCTCGGTGCAGCCGTAGAAATTGACGTGCTCGGCGTTGGGCGCGAGCGCGGCGAGTTGCGTCAACAGCGCCGGGCGCAGGATGTCGCCGCCCCAGAACATCCGCCGAAGCGCGGTGAGCGGCTGGGACCTGGGGGCCTCGGCGGCGAGGATCTGGCCCAGGGCGGGCGTCAGATGAACAACGGTCGCGCGCGCCTCATGCAGCCACCGGGCCAGCGCGCCGGGCTCCAGGATCGTCGTCTTGTCGGGGATCGCCAGGGTCGCGCCGAGGGACAGCGGGGTGAACACGTCGCGCAACAGAGGGTCGTGCGACAGCCCGGACAGCATGGTCACCCGGTCGCTGGCCGAGAGGCCGAAGGTGCTCGCCTGCCAGCCCACGAAATGGCTGAGCGGCGCGTGCGAGCAGGCCACGCCCTTGGGTTTCCCGGTGCTTCCCGAGGTGAAGAGGATGTAGGCCGCGTCGTCGGCGCGGGCCTGGTCGAGGCCCGTCAAGCCGGCGTCGAGCGGATCGTCCGGCGAGATCGCCTGGAGGACGGCGGCGCGCAGAGGCTGGGCCAGGCGCTCGGCGAGCGGGAGCAGGTCCGGCGGCCCCGCCGTCACGATGGCGCGCGGGGCGGCGATCTCGGCGAGGTCGGAGAGCCTCGGCTCCGGATAGCCGCTGTCGAGGGTGACGAAGACCCCGCCGAGGCGCGAGACCGCGAGCATCGCGCGGACCAGGTCCGGCCCGCGGTCGCCAAGGATCGCGACCCGGTCTTCAGGACCCAGCCCCGCGGCCCGCAGGCGCTGCGCGAGCGAGCGCGAGCCGCGCTCGAGGTCGCTGTAGGTCAGGGCGGCGCCGTTGTGTTCGATGGCGACGGCTTGCGGCGTTTCACGAGCCCGATCCAGGAAGGCTGAGTGGATCAGCGCCCCTTCGGCGCCCGGCAAGGGCGCGGTCGGATCCGGCAGGACGCCGGTCGGGGCCAGGTCGGCCGAACGGGTCGCCGCGATCGGGGCGTCCACGTCGGCGGCGAGCGCGCCGGCGAGCGCGATCATCTGCTCGCCCATCGCCCGCACCCGCTCAGGCCCGAACATCGTCGGGTCGTAGTAGACGACCATCGTCATCACACCGTCGTGGATGAAGAAGCGCAGGTTCAGGTCGTCGTCGTCCTGGTTCTCGTCGATGTTGATGGAGGCGAAGGTGATGCCCTGAACGCCGGCGGCGGACGGCGACTGGGGATACCAGTTGATCGCAAAGCGCGGGTGGACGCCGGTGCTGCGGATCACATGGTGGTAGGGGAAGATCTCGTGGGCGATCGCCTCGCGGATCTCGCCGCGCAGGCGCGAGGCGAGCGTGCGCACCGACTCCGTCTCGTCGACCCGCGTGCCGAGGATCAGGCTGTTGGAGAACACCCCGTGCGCCGCTGCCGCGCCCGCCTTTCCGCGGCGCCCGGCGCTCTGGAAGGTGGTGCAGACCCGGTCCGTCCCGGTCAGGCGCGCGAGGTGCGCCAGGTAGACGGCGTAGAAGAAGGTGAAGTGCGTCGCCCCGACGGCTTCCGCCGCGCGCTGGGTCGCCTCGGCGATCTGCGGGGGCACGATCAGCTTGACACCCGGCCTGACGCCGGGGCGCGGCAGGTCGCCGCGATCGCGCGGCCAGACGCCCGCCGCCTCCAGCCCTGCCATACGCTCGCGCCAGAAGACCTCGGCCGCCTTGTAGGGCTCGGAGTTCTTCCAGTCGAAATCCCAGTAGTCGCTATATTGCGGCGGATCCTGGTTGATCTCGTAGCCGAGCAGCCGGGAGAACAGCTCCACCATGAAGGCCGTGGAGGTCATGCCGTCCGAGGTGGCGTGATGCATGCCGAAGCCGACGACGTGGTCCTCGGGCCCGACCTCGATCACCAGGAAGCGGTGCAGATTGCCGGCGGAGAAATCGCCCTTGGCGTAGACGTGGGCGCGGACCGCGGCTTGCAGCGCCTCTTCCGACGCGCCCGGCATCGAGATGACCTTCAGCCGGACGCGGGCGCGGTCCTCGACATACTTGGTGAAGCCGCCGGCGCTGGAGGGTTCGAAGCCGGTCCGCCTGGCCTCGTGCCGATCGCAGGTCGCCTGGATGATCTCCTGCATCCGGCCCATGTCGGCCTTGCCGAGGATCCGCACCGCCGACAGGTTCATGTAGGCCTGGCCGGTGACAGTCTCGGCCAGGATGTAGCGCTCTTCGTTCGGGCTTAGCGGAAGCTTCTCCCGAATCCGTTTCGGCCGTGCGGCCCCCTTGCGCCCGAACTCGAAAAACATCCCTGCCCCGCCCCGACGCCATGCGTGAGGAATCCGAAACAATCGATAACACAGCGAAATTCCGGACGAGAGGCGATTCGCGGCACAGTTGTATGCGGCGTCTTGTCGTCTAATCGAGCCAAGCGCGTTCGGACCGCTCGATCAGCGCGAAGGCGCCGGCCGGGCCCCAACTGCCCGCCGCATAGGGCCGCGGCGCCATGCCGGCCTCGGCCCAGGCCTGGGCGACGCCATCGACCCATCGCCAGGCTTCCTCCACCTCGTCGCGGCGGACGAACAGTGTGGAGTTGCCGTGGATCACGTCGAGCAGCAGCCGCTCGTAGGCGATCCGCCGGCGGGCGCCCGGTCCCTCGTAGGTGCTGAGCAGCGACAGCGAGAGCGGCAGCGACTGCAGGCGCATGCCGCCGTGGCTGATGCCCGGAGCCTTGTTCATCAGCAGGAGCTCGATGTCCTCGTCCGGCTGCAGGTCGATGACCAGGCGGTTGGCGACCAGGTCGTCCTTGGCCGCGTTGCCGAAGATCGAGTGGGGCACCGGCTTGAACTGGATGACGATCTGGGTGCGCCGCTCGGGCAGGCGCTTGCCGGTGCGCAGGAAGAAGGGCACGCCGGCCCAGCGCCAGTTGTCGATGTCGACGCGCAGCGCCGCGAAGGTCTCGGCGCCGGTGGGCTGGCCGCGTTCGGTTTCGTAGCCGGCGGCCTCCTTCCCCGCGACGACGCCCTTGGTGTACTGGCCGCGGATCGAGGCGTTCTGCGCCTCGGCGCGGGTGAACCGGCGCAGCGATCGCAGCACCTTGACCTTCTCGTTGCGCACCGAGCGCGGATCCATGTCGGCCGGCGGCTCCATGGCCACCAGGCACAGCAACTGCAGCATGTGGTTCTGCAGCATGTCCCTGAGCGCGCCGTACTCGTCGTAATAGGGCCAGCGATCGCCGACGCCTTCGGTCTCGGCCACGGTGATCTGCACGTGATCGATGGTGAGGTTATTCCACAGCGGCTCGAACAGGGTGTTGGCGAAGCGGAGCGCGATCAGGTTCTGCACCGTCTCCTTGCCGAGGTAGTGGTCGATGCGGAAGATCCGCTCCTCGCCGAACACCGCGCCCACCGCCTCGTTGACCTCCTGCGAGCTCTTCAGGTCGCGGCCGATGGGCTTTTCCAGAACGATCCGGCTTTCCGGCATGGCCAGGCCCGAGGCCGCCAGGGCCGCGCCGACCCGGCCATAGAGGCTGGGCGAGATGGCCAGGAAAAACATCGGCCGCGTGACGCCTTCGAGGTGCGGCTTCAGCAGGGCCGCGCCGTCAGCCGTCGTCGCGTCGCAGGCGACGTAGTCGAGCCGCTGGGAAAAGCGGCCCCAGACACCGTCGTCGATGGGTTCCTGCCGCGCGTCGAGCACCTTGCGGGCCTGATCCACGAAGGCCTCGCGGCTCAACTGGGTGCGCGCCGTCGCCAGGATTTTGAAATCCAGGGGCAGCAGACCGTCGGCGTCCAGGAAGTAGAGCGACGGCAACAGCATCCGGCGCGACAGGTCGCCGGTGGCGCCGAACAGTACGATCGCGTCGGCCAGCGGCGTCTCGGCCATCGGGCTTAACCTGTGTCTGCGAGGTCGAAGAAGGTCGTGGAATAGCGCTGATTGCGATAGGGATCGTCAAGGGCCGGGATGGGATTCCCGGCGGCCGGCCGCAGGCCTGGCGGGATCGAAGCCGCCGCTGGCGCGTTCGGGTAGGCCTGGGGCGCGCTTATCATGTCCATTGAACAGCTCACCATAGTCCAACCGCTTCCAAAGCCGCTCCGGCTCGATGAGACCGCCTTGTTCCTCGACCTGGACGGCACGCTCGCGCCGATCGCGGCGCGTCCGCAGGACGTGCGCCCCGATCCGCGCCGCACGAGCCTGCTGGAGCGCCTGGCGCGGCGCCTGGACGGGCGGCTGGCGGTGATCAGCGGGCGGACCCTGGCCGATGTCGACCGCATCCTGGAAGGCCGCGTCGCCTCGGTCGCCGCGATCCACGGCCTTGTCCGACGCGGCCCCGACGGCGCGCTGCACCAAGCCGCCCCCAACCTGCAACTGCCGGCCGCCATCGCGGGCTTCAGGACGTTCGCGGCGCGCGACCCCGGGCTCATCGTGGAGGAAAAGGCCGGCCTTTCCGTCGCCCTGCACTTCCGTCAGGCCGCCGCCTGCGCCGAGGCCGCGCGGACCTGCGCGCGCGACCTCGCCCAACGCACCGGCCTGACCCTGCAGGAAGGCGACATGGTCGAGGAGTTGCGCACCCCCGGCGCAAGCAAGGGCGACAGCGTCCGCGCTTTCATGGCGGCCGCGCCGTTTGCAGGCTCGATCCCGGTGTTCGTCGGCGACGACGCCACGGACGAAGTGGGCTTCAAGGCCGCCCAGGCGCTCGGCGGCGCCGGCGTCCGGATCGGCGCGTCCCGAGCGACCGCGGCTCAGTACGGCCTGGCCGGCGTGGAGGCGGCCCTCGAATGGCTGGAGGCCGCCGCATGAGCCGGCTGATCGTCGTCTCCAACCGGGTGAACCCGCCGAACGCGGCCGGCGAGGAGACGGTTGGCGGCCTGGCCATGGCGCTGTCCGCGGCGCTGCGGGAATATTCCGGCCTGTGGTTCGGCTGGAGCGGCAAGACGGTGCCGGTCTTCACCGGCGCGCTCGACATCCAGACGCAGGACGGCGTCACCTCGGCGGTCGTCGACCTCGAGGAAGCGGACCTCGACGAATATTACAACGGCTACGCCAACAAGACGCTCTGGCCGCTGTTCCACTACCGCACCGACCTCGCCGCCTACGACCGGGTTTACGGCGAGGGCTACAGCCGGGTGAACAAGCGGTTCGCCGAGACGCTCGCGCCGCTGATCGAGCCGGACGACCTGATCTGGGTGCATGACTACCACCTGATCCCGTTGGCCCGCGAGCTGCGCGCGCTGGGCGTCAAGAACCGGATCGGCTTCTTCCTGCATGTGCCCTGGCCCGCGCGGCAGGTGTTCACGACGCTGCCCGGCCACGCGCTGCTGGCGCAGGCGATGTTCGACTACGACCTGGTGGGCTTCCAGACGGCGGAGTTCTGCCAGGCCTTCGAGGAATATGTGCTGAACGAGGCCGGCGGCTCGCAGCCGGAGCCCGGCCGGCTGAAGGCCTTCGGACGATCCGTGCGGGTCGGCGACTTCCCGATCGGCATCGACGCGCCGGAGTTCGCGCAGATGCTGAAGAGCGCCAAGGCCCGGCGGATGCGCGACCTGATGACGGCCGCCACGGTATTCCGCAACCTCGTGGTCGGCGTCGACCGGCTCGACTACTCCAAGGGCCTGGAGGAGCGGTTTATGGGCTTCGAGCGGTTCCTGGCCGACAATCCGGACATGCGCCGCGAGGTGCTGATGCTGCAGATCGCGCCGGTGAGCCGCGAGAGCGTCGAGGCCTACCAGGAGATCCGCGCGCGGCTGGATGCGCTGTCCGGACGCATCAACGGCGAGTTCGCCGATGTGGACTGGAACCCGTTCCGCTATGTGAACAAGAACTACCGCCGCGACGAGCTGGCCGGCATCTATGGCGCGGCCCGGGTCGGGCTGGTGACGCCGCTGCGCGACGGCATGAACCTGGTCGCCAAGGAGTTCGTGGCGGCGCAGAATCCGGAGGATCCCGGCGTCCTGATCCTCTCGCGATTCGCCGGCGCCGCGCGCCAGCTTCGCCAGGCCCTGCTGGTCAACCCGAACAGCCCCGAGGAAATCGCCGACGCCCTGAAACGCGCGCTGGCCATGGACAAGGCGGAGCGAATCCGCCGCTGGAGCGCTCTCTTCGAAACCGTCGAGCGAGAGGACGTCACGGCTTGGCGCGACGCGTTCGTGAGCACGCTCGCCGACGCCAGGCAACGCCGCGCCGCGCTCGCCAGCTGAGGAGAGCTCCATGGCCGCCAAGCGCGGGGCCGACGCCAAGCAGGACCTCGCCCGTTATCGCGCGATGCGGGACTTCAGCAAGACCGCCGAGCCCAGCGGCAAGGAGAAGGTGCAACCGTCGAAACGGCTGCGCTTCGTCGTCCAGAAGCACGACGCCACGCGCCTGCACTTCGACTTCCGCCTCGAGCTCGACGGGACCTTCAAGTCCTGGGCGGTGACCAAGGGCCCGTCGATGGACCCGCACGACCGCAGGCTGGCCGTGGAGGTCGAGGACCACCCGCTGGACTACGGCGACTTCGAAGGCACGATCCCGCAAGGCCAGTACGGCGGCGGCACGGTGATGCTGTGGGATCGCGGCTATTGGGAGCCGGAGCCCGGAACCGACCCGCACGAGGGCCTGAGGAAGGGCGACCTGAAGATCGTCATGGACGGCGAGCGGCTGAAGGGCGGCTTCGTCCTGGTCCGCATGAAGCGGCGCGAGCGCGAGAAGAAGAACAACTGGCTGCTGATCAAGCACCACGACGCCCACGCGGTGGAACACGACGGCATGGCGCTGGTCGAGGACACCAAGACCTCGGTCGCCTCGGGCCGCACGATGGACCAGATCGCCGCCGGCAAGGGCAAGGGTCCGACGCGGTTCATGACGGGTAAGCTTCGAGCAGCAGCGAAGCGTGTCTGGAACTCCAACAAGGGCGAAGCCGCCGAAAAGCGGTCGGCGACGCCGTTGCGGGCGGCCCCGCCGCCGAAGCTGAAAGCCGCCGCCCTCCCGGGCTTCGTGCCGCCGCAACTTGCCAAATCGGTGGATCGCCCACCGCAGGGCGCGGGCTGGGGCCACGAGATCAAGTTCGACGGCTATCGGTTGCAGCTTCGCGTCGAGAACGGCCGCGCGACCCTGAAGACCCGGGCCGGCCTCGACTGGACGGAGAAGTTCAAGGAGATCGGCAAGGACGCCGAAGGCCTGCCCAACTGCATGATCGACGGGGAGGCCTGCGCGCTCGACCACAACGGCTCGCCGGACTTCCCGGCCCTGCAGGCGGCGCTGTCGGACGGCAAGACCGGCGACCTGATCTTCTTCGTCTTCGACCTGCTGTTCGCCGACGGCGCGGACCTGCGCAGCCTGCCGCTGCGCGAACGCAAGGCGCGCCTGAAGGCCTTGCTCGCGGCCGCGCCCAAGACCGCAAAGCGCATCCGCTACGTCGATCACTTCGAGATCGCCGGCGACGCGGTGCTGCAGTCGGCCTGCCGCATGGCGCTGGAAGGCATCGTGTCGAAGCAGCTCGACGCGCCCTACCGGTCCGACCGCAGCGGGAGCTGGCTGAAGTCCAAGTGCCGCGCCGGCCACGAGGTGGTGATCGGCGGTTGGACAGGCGAGCCCGGCCAGCTCCGCTCGCTGCTGGTGGGCGTCCACCGCGGCGAAAAGCTGGTCTACGTCGGCCGGGTCGGCACCGGGTTCGGCCGCGACAAGGTCGCCCGCGTGCTGCCGCGGCTTGCCAAGCTGGAGGCCGACAAGAGCCCGTTCAGTGGTCCCGGCGCGCCGCGCAAGGAGGCCGATGTCCATTGGGCCAGGCCCGATCTCGTGGCCGAGATCGAATTCGCGGGCTTTACGGCCTCCGGCATGGTCCGCCAGGGCGCGTTCAAGGCGCTGCGCGAGGACAAGCCCGCGGACGAGGTCGTGGCCGAGACGCCCGCGCCTGTCGAGAAGGCCGCGCTTGCCGAACCCGCGCCCCAGGCCAAGAGTGGGAAGGCGAAGGCTGCGGCGGCGAAGAAGGCGGGACCACAGATCGTCATGGGCGTCACCCTCTCGAACCCCGACAAGGCGCTCTGGCCGGATGGCGGCGACGGGCGGCCGGTCACCAAGCGCAACCTCGCCGAATACCTGGAAGCCGTCGGCCCCTGGATGATGCCGCACATCAAGGGCCGCCCCTGCTCGATCATCCGCACGCCCGACGGGATCGGCGGCGAACAGCGCTTCTTCCAGCGCCATGTGGGCAAGGGCTCCTCGGCGCTGATCTCCGAGGTGAAGGTCTTCGGCGATCATAAGCCCTACCTGCAGATCGACCGCATCGAGGCCCTGGCGGCCCTGGCCCAGAGCGGGGCCACGGAATTCCACCCCTGGAACTGCCAGCCCTTCCAGCCGGAAGTCCCCGGGCGCCTGGTCTTCGACCTCGATCCCGACGAAGACATTTCCTTCGACCGCGTCATCGAGGCCGCGCTGGAAGTGAAGGCGCGGCTCGACGCGCTCGGCCTCGTCGCCTTCTGCAAGACCACCGGCGGCAAGGGCCTGCACGTGGTCACGCCGCTGAAAGGCGGAAAAGGCAAAATGGACTGGCCGACCGCGAAGACATTCGCCCAGGACGTCTGCCTGGCGATCGCCGCCGACCAGCCGGACCGCTACGTCGTCAACATGGCCAAGGCCAAGCGGGTCGGGCGGATATTCCTCGACTACCTGCGCAACGACCGGCTCTCGACCGCCGTCGCCCCGCTGTCGCCCCGCGCACGGCCGGGCGCGCCGGTGTCGTTCCCGCTCACCTGGGACCAGGTGAAGCCAGGCCTCGACCCAAAGGCCTACACGATCCGCACCGCCCCGGCCCTGCTGAAGAAGACCACGGCCTGGGCCGACTACTGCGATTCGGAACGGCCCCTGGCGCCGGCAATCCGCAAGCTCAAAGCCCGCTAGCGCCGCCGCACCCCTGGGTCGAACCTCGCCAGGCACACGTGCAGGCCGCGAATTCAGGCGCGCAAACTACCCGATCTGAGTAGCCGCCCCCGTGAGGCCGCGTTTTTCCAACTTAGCCTTCGACGCGTTTTCGCCGAACATTGTCATCTGAAAACGCCACCTGAGTCGCAGTATGAACGCCGCACCGCCGAACCGAATCCCCACGGACGGCTATATCGACCTGTCGCACATCAACATCCTGGTGGTCGACGACAACGCCAATGCGCGGGCGCTGATCGGGGAAGTGCTGCGCGGCCTGGGTGTCGGCAAGGTCCACAACGCCGCGAGCGGCCAGGCTGCGATGGAGATCCTTCGCGCCGGCGACATCGACATGGTCTTCGCCGACATCGAGATGCCGCAGCAGGACGGCCTCGATTTGGTGCGCGAGATCCGCAAGTCGCCCAGCCCCGCCATCGCCGGCGTCGTGGTGGTCATGGTCTCCGCCCAGGCGACCGAGACGCGCGTGATGGAGGCCGGCGTCAGCGGCGCCAACAGCTTCCTCTGCAAGCCCTACAGCGTCTTGGCCCTGGTGCGGTGCATGAACGAGGGGTTCGCGAGCCGACGGTGGGTGGCCGCGCAGGAACCCAGGATCCTCGAGGCCTGAGGCCTCGCCTCGCTTAGTCGAGGTCGACGCCGGCGCTGCGCAGGGCGCGCACCAGCCGCTTCAGGTTGACGAGGTTCACCTCCAGCATCGCGTTGCGCCGCGCGTCCTGGACAACCGCCGTTGGCACGACGACGCCGCCCTTGGCGCGCACACACTGGCCGGTGGCGATCATCTTGGCGACGTGACGGCGGGTCGTCTCATAGGGCAGACCGAGGCTCGACGAGAGCGCGAGCACGCTGACGGGCCTGCGAAGCTCATCCGGCGGCGCCTTGCCGATCGCATCGAAGCCGCTCGACACACGGTCCAGGTGCGCGACGTTGGCCTGCGCCATCGCCAGATTAACGAGCCCGGTCAGCAGTTCGCCGTTCGCCAGTTCGCTGATCATCTTCAAGGAGCGGAGCATGTAGTCCGCCGACAGCCTGGCGGCGAGCCGGCTCTTGTCATCGCTGCCGCCCGGGCCCGAGCCCGCGCTTGGGCCGAGCCCTGAATTGTCCGACACAGCCACCTGCCCCACCTGACCCGTTCCGTGAACCGATGTGGAACGGTGCGCGACGAGGGTCAATCGTGAGACGGCTCCCCGCGCTCAAGGCGGGTCAAATTGCCGCCGCCTACCAGATCCGCACGCGCTGGTCGGGGGCGATATAGAGCTTGTCCCCCGGCTTCACCCCGAAGGCCGCGTACCAGGCGTCGATGTTCCGCACCGGACCGTTGACCCGATACTGGCGCGGCGAGTGGGGGTCGCTGACCACCTGGCGGCGCACCGCGTCGTCGCGCAGCTTGCCGCGCCAGGCCTGGGCCCAGCCCAGGAAGACGCGCTGGTCGCCGGTGAGGCCATCGATCACCGGCGCCGGCTTGCCCTTGAGGCTGGCGTGGTAGGCGTCGAGCCCCAGCGTCAGCCCGCCCAGGTCGGCGATGTTCTCGCCCATGGTCAGGGCGCCGTTCACATGCGCCCCCGGCAGGGGTTCGTAGGCCGAGTACTGGGCGCCGAACACCTTGGCGCGAGCCTCGAAGGTCTTGGCGTCGGCCGGCGTCCACCAGTCGCGCAGGGTTCCCTTCGAGTCGAACTTGCGCCCCTGGTCGTCGAAGCCGTGGGTGAGTTCGTGGCCGATCACCCCACCGACGGCGCCATAGTTGACTGCGGGATCCGCGTCGGGGTCGAAGATCGGCGGCTGCAGGATCACCGCGGGAAAGACGATGTCGATCAGCGAACCGTTGTAGGCGTCATTCGTCTGGGGCGTCATGCCCCAGTCCTGGCGGTCCACGGGGCCGTTCTGGCGCGCCACGTAGAAGGCCCAGTCGGCCTCGGCCGCGCGGCGGACGTTGCCGATCAGGTCGTCGTCGCGGATCACGACCTTCGAATAGTCGCGCGGCTTGTCGGGGTAGCCGACCTTGACGTTGTAGGCGGCGAGCTTCTTGAGCGCCTCGGTCTTGGTCGCCGGGCTCATCCAGTCGAGCTTCTGGATGCGCGCGCGATAGGCGGTCTTCAGGTCGGCGACCAGGGCCTGCACCTTGGCTTTGGCGTCAGGGCCGAAGTAGCGGGCGGTATAGAGCTGGCCCACCGCCCAGCCCAGGTTGCCGAACCGGTCGAACCGGTCGCCGGCCAGGTAGTCGCCGCCGCTCACGGCATGGACGCCGCGCTTCCAGCGGGCTTCCTGCTCGGCCTGGCCGGAGAGGGTCTTCTGCCGCATCTCGAAATAGGCGTCGGCGAACGGCTTGGAGAGATTGGGCGCGGCGTTGTCGGCCACGCTGAAGGCGAGCCAGGCCTGCAGAACCTCGACCGGCGTTTTGGCGAAGATCGCGGCGATCTTCGGAAAGGCGGTCTTCTCGACCACGACCAGCTTCTTCGGCGCGCCCAGGCCGGCCTCCGCCAGGAACGCCCGCCATGGGAAGCCGGGCGCGGCCTTCTCGAGCTCCGGCAAGGTATAGGGGTTGTAGGTCGTGTCGGGATTGCGTTCCTCGGCCTTCGTCCAGCTCACCTCGGCGATACTGGTCTCCAGGGCCACGACGGCGGCGGCCTTACCCTTCGGATCGGGCCAATCGAGCAGGGTCAGCAGCTTTTCGACATAGGCCTGGTAGGCGGCCTTCTTCTCCGCGAACGAGGCCTGCAGGTAATAGTCGCGGTCGGGCAGACCCAGGCCGGCCTGGCCGAGGTAGACGGCGTAGTGGGCGATGTCCTTGGTATCGACGTCCAGGCCGATACCGAAAGCCGAGCTCTCGAAGTCTCTGACATGGCGGCCCATCAAGGCCCCCAGGCGCTCGCGGGAGGTGGCGGCGCGGATGGCGTCGAGCTCGGGCGCGATCGGCTTGGCGCCAAGGGCTTCGATGCGGGCCTCGTCCATGAAGGACTTGTAGAAGGCGCCGACCTTGCCTTCGACGCTCGAGGGCTCGTGGTCGGCGGCCTTGGCGCTGTCCTCCATGATGGCGTGCAGCCGCGCCTCGGCCAGGTCGCTCTCCAGGATGCGCAGGGTCATGCCGGGCTTGTCGGCGGGGATCGGCGTGCGGTCGAGCCAGGCGCCGTTGGCGTAGCGGAAGAAGTCGTCGCCGGGCCTGGTCGCCTTGTCCATGGCCGTGAGGTCGAGGCCCCAGGCGCCGTACTTGAGCGGCGCGGGTTCGGCGGCGAGCGCGCGCCCGGCGGCCAGCATCAGGACGACGGCCAGGGCCGTTGCGGATTTCATCACCGGGAAACGCCCTCGCTTGTTCGGATCGGCGCGAGAGCATCACCGCGGCGGCGGCCGGTCAAGGCGCTGGCCCGAGCCGCTCAGGCGAGACACAATCGCGCAACAGCCGCATCCTAGAGAACGGGAAAATCATGGGGGGACTACAGATGATCGTTCGCCGCGTCTTGACCGCCAGCGTGCTCGCCCTGAGCGTCCTGGCCTTGCCCGCCGCGGGCTTTGCGCAGGACGCCGGACCGAGCGCCAAGATCAAGCAGGGCGCCCTGCGCGGCGCCAATGTGGAAGGCGTCGAGGAATTCTGGGGCATCCCCTATGCGGCTCCGCCGGTGGGCGACCTGCGCTGGAAGCCGCCGGCCGCCGCCAAGCCGTGGACCGGGACCCGCGACGCCACCAAGGCCGGCGCCTCCTGCCAGCCCAGCCAGAAGGGTGACTACACGGAAGACTGCCTGTTCGCCAACGTCACGCGGCCGGCCGGAACCAAGCCCGGCGCCAAGCTGCCGGTCTATGTCTGGATTCATGGCGGCGGCTTCACCATCGGTTCGGCCACGGGGGCCTTCGGGGCCCAAACCGACGGCATCCAGTTCGCCAAGGACGGGATCATCACGGTCTCGGTCAGCTACCGCCTCGGCCGCGCCGGCTGGTTCGCCCATCCGGCGCTCTGCAAGGAGGGGCCCTGCGGCAACTACGGCTACATGGACCAGATCGCCGCGCTGAAATGGGTGAAGGCCAATATCGCGAGCTTCGGCGGCGACCCGAAGAACGTCACCATCGGCGGCGAGAGCGCCGGCGGCATCTCGGTGCTGGAACTGATGCTGGCGCCCGACGCACGCGGGCTTTTCCAGAAGGCGATCGGCGAGTCCAGCTTCGGCCGCCTAGAGCCGACCTCGATGGCCGACGCCCAGGCCGCGGGCATGAAGGCGGCGGCCCAGGCCGGCGTCACCGGCACGGACGCCGCGGCCGCCGCGGCGCTGCGCAAGGTTCCGCTCTCCGCGATGCCCTACAGCGGCCCCTTCACCAGCCGCGCGGGCCCGATCCTCGACGGCCGCTATGTGCAGAGCGGCATCGCCGAGGGCTTCGCGGCCGGCAAGGAGGCCAAGGTGCCGCTGCTGATCGGCGGCAATTCCAACGAGGCCAGCCTCTTCCGCCCGCAGGCCGCGGCGCTCGACGCGATCCCGGAGGCCCGCAAGGCCGCCGCGATGGCCGCCTTCGATCTCAAGGGCGAAGGCAATAAGATGCAGATCGTCAACGACATGGCGACGCGCCAATACATCACCGAGCCTGACCGGGCGATCAGCCGGTCGCACTCCAAGGCCGGCCAGCCGGTCTACGCCTACTATTTCGCCTATGTGTCGCCGACGATGAAGGCGCGCGCCCCCTACGGCGCGGGCCACACCTTCGAGATCAAGTTCGCCTTTTCCGGTCCGAAGCAGCAGTTCGCGCCCGAGGACCTGCCGCTCGCCAAGTCGGTCAACGCCTACTGGGCGTCGTTCATCAAGAGCGGCAATCCGGACAGCGCCGGCGGCCCGGCCTGGCCGAAGTTCGCGCCGAAAGAGACGTTCATGGAGTTCAGCCCGGCCGGCGCGGCGGTCCCGCACGACCACTTCCTGAAGGCCCAGCTCGACTGGCAGGAAGAGAACGTGAAGGCCGGCGGCAGCGCCTCGCCGACGGCGTCGAAGTAATCTCCTTCTGCCCTTGCGGGAGAAGGTGGCCGGCGGCGCCGGTCGGATGAGGGGTCGCGCCGGAAAGCCGGAGGAGGCCGCTCATCCGGCGCCGGCCTGAATCGGCCCGAGCCCTCGCCCGAGGTCCTCGAGGCCGAGCTTCGCGGCGAGCCGGCGCGCCTTGCCGGCCTCGGCCGGCGTCCGGTGTATCTGCCTGTAGCGGGCGAGGACGAGCGAGCGCTCGTCGGCATCGAGCTCGCCGTCCCGCAGGGCCAGCTCGCCGGTGACCCGCTCGAACATCCGGTGAAAGTCCGGCCGGCGGCCGTCGATGTCGGTAAAGCCGTAGGCGTGGGCCAAGTCGCCGGCGAACAGCACCTCGCCGGCCCTGCGGCTCACATGCGGGTCGGCGGCAAGCGCGGCCACGGCGCGGCCCACGAGGAAGGGCGATTCCGACTCGGCGAAGAACCGATCCTTAGGGATGGCGTCGCGCCAGTTCGCCTCGGAGACGCCGAAGTGGCCCAATACGGCCTCGGATCGCAGGAATCCGGGGCACAGGGTCAACGCGGTCACGCCCGTTCCCTGCAGCTCCCAGGCCATGGCGTAGCCCAGGCGATTCACCGCGCTCTTCACGAGATCGTAGACCAGATGGCCGCGATAGCCGTCGTGGTGACCGTCCGAGACTTCCACGATCAGCCCCGCGCCCTGCCGTAGCATGAGGGGCGCGGCGCGCCGGCTGGTGATCAGGTGGCTGAAGACCGCCTGATCCACCAGCGCGCGGACCTTTCCGACGTCCAGTTCCCAGAACCTGGCGCTCCAATCGAGCATGGGGTCGCCGCCCCAGATGTCGTTGACCAGGATATCAAGCCGCCCCTGCTCCGCCTCGATGCGGCCGACCAGGGCTGCGACCTCCTCGTCGAGGGTGTGGTCCGTGCGGACCGCCACGCCCAGGCCGCCCTGGCCGTCGACCAGCGCGGCGGTCTCCTCAATGGTCTCCGGCCGCGCCATCGGCGAGGCCTGGCCGGCACCGCTCCGGCCGGTGCAATAGACGACCGCGCCGGCGGCTCCGAGCATGCAGGCGATGCCGCGGCCCGCCCCGCGCGTGGCTCCGGCGACCAGGGCCACCTTGCCGTCCAGCGGTCGGTTCACCATGCGCTTCTCCGGGTGTTGACCAGGGGTTTTGGCTGGGGGCCTTGGCTGATGGAGCGAACGCCCTTATCGTATTCATGAATGAACATTCATTTATGAATTAGGTCAAGATGGCCCGTCCTCGGCGGATCAGCGACGAAGCCGTGCTTGCAGGGGCGCTGCGGGTAATGTTCCGCACCGGGCCGGCGGAGCTCACGCTGGCGGCGATCGCAGCGGAGGTCGGGATCGCCTCGCCGACCCTCCTGCAGAGGTTCGGCGACAAGCGCGGGCTGATCCTGCGCGCGCTCGCCCAGGACAACGGCGCGTTTGCCGCCGCCATCGCCCAGGCGCCCCGCGCGCGCGGACGCGCCTCGGTGATCGCCCTGTTCCGGCTGTTGACGCCCGACATCGACGACCCGGAGGTCCTGGCCCCAGGCCTGTTGTGGCTGCGTGAGGATTTCCGCGACCCGGCGCTCAACGCGCTGGCCCGGGAACGCTGGAACATGCTGCGCGAGGCGGTCACCAGGCGATTGCCGCCCTTGCCGATATCGCCGCAGCTCGCCACGCGGCTGATCGAGGCGCAATGGCAAGGCGCCTTCAACCAGTGGGGTTTCTTCCGCGAGGGGCGGCTGCCGGATTTTGTCACGGGCTCGCTGGAGGCCTGGTTCGACCTCGCCGGACTCGGTCCCGGATGAGGCTTGCGGCGCTCAGGCGCTCTTCTTGGCCGGCGCGCGCTTGGCGGCGGGCTTCTTGGCGTGAGAGCGGGCGGTCGAGGCCTTGCGCCGTTCGCCGCCGGACTGGCCAAGGCTGCGTTTAAGCGCTTCCATGAGGTCGATGACCTCGGCTTCCTTGGGCTCCTCGGGCGCCTTGATGGTGTGGCCCTTTTCCTTCTCCTTGATGAGGGCCCTGAGCGCATCCTCGTAACGGTCGTTGAACTGGCTGGGGTCGAAGGGGCCTTCGAGCTGGTCGATGATCCTGGCGGCGATGTCGACCATCTGGGCCGGCGGCTTGGCGGCCTTGATGTGCTCGAAGATCTCGTCGGCCTGGCGCACCTCGCGCTTGTTGCGGATGGTGTAGGCGACGATGCCCTTGTCGCGCGGCTCCAGCGCCATCAGCCGCTCGCGCTGGTGCATGACGAGGCGGCCCAGCGCCACCTTGCCGGCCTTCTTCATCGCCTCGCGGATCACGGTGAAGGCTTCCACCGCCATGTCGCCGTCGGGCGCCAGGAAATAGGGGTCGTTCCAGTAGAGGCGGTCGATGTCGGCGTCGTCGACGAAGCGCTCGATGTCGAGGGTGCGGGTGGTCTCCAGCCGGACGTTCTTGATCTCCTCGTCGGTGATGACGACGTAGTGACCCTTTTCGATCTCGTAGCCCTTGACGATCTCGGAGCGCTCGACCGGGCCTTCCTCGGGATCGGTGGGGATCATCCGGATCCGGTTATGGGTCTTCTTCGAGAGCATGTTGAAATGCACCTCGCCGGTGCGGGAGGTGGCCGTGTAGAGCGCCACCGGACAGCTCACCAGGGAGAGCCGCAGGTAGCCCTGCCAGGTCGGTCGGGTGGCCATGGTCGAGCGATCCCTTTGAACAGAATCAGGAAACGCCGGTCGCGGCGATTCAGTTCGCTACTTCAGGCCCAGCGTCGGGAGCGTCGCAGCCTGCTGGAAATCGAGCTGGGGCTTGCGAAGGTTGGTCCGCACGCCGCTGCTCGCGCCGAACTCCATGAGCTGGTCCCTGGCGGGCGTATAGGCCGGCCAGGTCGTGTCGCCGCACCTGGGCGCGCCGGTCCTGGCGAAGCTGACCCAGCAGGCGTGCATCAGGGTGGCCATCGCCTGGTCCTTGGCGTTGACTTGGCTCATCGGGGTGCGACGGCCCCAGTATTCCCAGGCGTACTGGATCTCGTCGGCGTGGCTGGCCCGGGTCTTGGACGGCGGGAAGCGCGAGCCGACATAGGAGAAGTAGTAGAGCCACGACGGCTTGCCGGGCGCGGTCTCAGCGGCGACCCAACGCGCCGCGCCGCCCATGATCCGGTCGGTGAAGATGGCGCGGGCCATGGTCTCGTCGCTGACCGCCGCCTCGGCCTTGTAGACCGCGCGGGCGGACGCCGGGATCGCCGCGATGGCGGGCGCCGGCAGCGGGCCCGGACCCATCAGGGAGTCCTCGCCGGAATTGGAGCCGATGATCAGCGGCACGTCGGGCGCGCGGCCGGCCGCCAGGGCCTGGGAGGCCGTCTCAGTCATCAGCTTGCCGTCGATGAAGGGGCCGTAGTTGCTGTTGATCGGGACCAGCTTCTCGAAGGGGATGGCGCGCAGCTCCGCCGCGGTGCTGGCGGTGATCCCCGCCTTGGCGAGCGCGGCGACGTCCGCGGCTTCCTTGGCGGCGAGCGTGGTCGGCGGGAACCAGCCGCCGCCGGATTCCACGATGGCTTTCTCGTAGAGCCCGTTGGCCGAGGGGGTCGCCAGCAGCGCCAGGATGTCCATGCCGCCGGCGCTCTCGCCGAAGATGGTCACGTTCTTCGGGTCGCCCCCGAAGGCCGCGATGTTGCGCTGGACCCATTTCAGCGCCGCGATCTGGTCCATCTGGCCGTAGTTGCCGAGAGCCTCGCCCGGCTTGGCGGCCTTGGTCAGGGCCGGATGAGCGAAGTAGCCCAGCGCACCGAGGCGATAGTTGATGGTCACCACGACGACGCCGTCGCGGGCGAAGTTCTCCCCACCATAGATCCAGCCGGCGCCCGTGCGGTTGCTGCCGCCGTGGATCCAGACCATCACCGGGGCGGCTTTCGCATGGGGCGGCGCATAGACGTTGAGCTGCAGGCAGTCCTCCGAGACCGGCCCGTTGGCGCCGCCGGAATTGGGCGTGCCGTTGGCGTTCATCGGCTGCGGGCAGGACGGGCCGGCCTCGGCCGCGGGGCGCGGCGCGCTCCAGGGCTTCGGAGGCTGCGGCGGCGCCCAGCGCAGCTCGCCCACCGGCGGGGCGGCATAGGGGATGTTGCGGAAGACGTTGGCCTTGGCGTCGGCCACGCCGACCACCGGCCCGGCGTCGATCTTCACGGTGACAGGCTTTTCCGCCTGGGCCTGGGCCCCACCCGCGAACAGCGTGGCGGCCAGCGCCAGCATCGCACCCGTCCGGATCATCTCATCCCTCCCCGCCAGCTGCCGCCGCTCCTTGATCCGACCATCCGGCGACGGGCCGATAGGGTCAAGCCAGAGGGGAACCCGCGCCTTGACTCTCAGGTTTGGAGGTCTAGAACAAAAGTGGAACGAAAGGAGTCCGGAAAGCCATGTCCGATTTTCGCGGCCCCCGTCCGCGAGAGGGAGGGCTGAATGCTCTCAGGGCGAAGATCGCCGCCATCGAGGCGAGCGCACGGCCGGACTCTGAATCCCTGCCGTTCGGGGACGAACGGATCGACGGCTGCCTGCCCGGCGGAGGCCTGCCGCTCGGCCGTTGGCATGAGATCGGCGGGACCGGCCTGGAGGTCGAGACGGCCGCGGCGCCGACCGCCTTCACCGCCCTGCTGGCCGCGCCGCTCGCCAAGCGGGGCGAGGTGATCTGGGTGCTGCGCCGCGACGACCTCTGCGCGAGCGGCCTGCTGGGCCTGGGGTTTCCGCCGGAGCGGCTGATCCAGGTCTGCGCGCGCGACGAGGCCGAGGCGCTCTCGGTGATGGAGGACGCGCTTTCGACGGTGGGCGTCACCGCCGTGGTCGGCGAGGTGGAGGCCGCGGACCTGACCGCCGGGCGGCGGCTGCAGCTCGCCTGCGAGAAGCGGCGGTCGACCGGCTTCCTGATCCGCCGCCGGCCCTATGGCGGCCTGGCCAGGCGCGAGGCGACCGGCTCGGCGGCGGCCACCCGCTGGCGGATCGCCTCGGCGCCGTCCGAGCCGCCGATGGGCGAGTTCGGCCTGGGCGCGCCGCGGTTCGAAGTGGCCTTGGAACGCTGCCGCGGCGGCCGCACCGGGGCGTGGCTGTTCGAAGCCCAAAACGCCTATAGCTGGGAGAAGATGGATGTCGCGCATCCTCTGCGCCTGGTCGCCGAGTTGGGCGATCGCCAACTGGCGCCGGCGCAACCCCTGCGACGCGTCGCCTAGCGCCCCGCCCTTCGCCCTGCTGGAGACGGTCCGCGCAGTGCGGCGTCTGGCGGCGGTGAGCTTCGAGGCCGCCGCGCTGGGCCTGCGGCCCGGCCAGAAGGCCACCGACGCCCTGGCCCTGGTCCCGGAACTGGTCACGGCGGAGGCCGAGCCGGAGGCGGACGCCGCGGCCCTGACCGCGCTTGCCGACTGGTGCGTGCGCTTTTCGCCGGCGGTGGCGATGGATGCGCCGGACGGCCTCTTCCTGGACGTCACCGGCGTCGACCACCTGTGGGACGGCGAGGCGCGGATGCTGGGCGACTTCCGCCGGCGGCTCTGCGCCAACGGCCTGCCGTTCCGTTGCGCCATCGCCGACACGCCCGGCGCGGCCTGGGCGCTGGCGCATTTCGGCGAGGACGGGGCGATCGCGCCGCCGGGCGGCCAGGGCCCGTTGCTGGAGTTCCTGCCGCCGGCGGCGCTGCGGCTTCCGACCGAGACCTGGGCGCAGATCGAGCGGCTGGGCCTGCGCAAGGTGGGCCAGCTCATGGCGATTCCGCGCGGCCCCCTCGCGCGGCGTTTCGGCAAGGCCGCGATGGTCCGGCTCGACCAGGCCCTGGGCCGCGAGCGCGAGGCGCTGACCTTCCGCCGCCCACCGACGCCCTGGTTCGCCCGCCTTGCCTTCGCCGAGCCGATCAGCGCGCCGGAGGACATGGCCCGCGTCACCGCCGATGTCACAGCCGAGCTCTGCGCGCGGCTGGAGGCCCAAGGCCAGGGCGCGCGGCGTTTCGAGATCGCCTTCCACCGGGTGGACGGCAAGGCCCTGCCGCTCGCCATCGGCCTCTCCCTGCCCGGCCGCGACGCGCGGCGCATCGCCAAGCTGTTCGCGCCCAGGCTGGAGGCCGTCGACCCGGGTTTCGGGATCGAGGTGGTGACGCTCGTCGCCCACGACGTGGAGGCCATCTCCGGACGGCAGGCGCGGCTCGACAACGCCCGAGAGGCCACCGTCGAGGAGGGCCTGGCGCCGCTGGTCGACCGGCTGGTCAACCGCCTGGGCGAGGACCGCGTCTGGCGCGCGGCCCCGGTGGAAAGCCATGTGCCGGAGCTCGCCGTCGGGCGCGTCCGGCCGCTGGGGACCCCGCCGTCGGCCCGATCCTGGAACCGCGAGGCGCCGCGGCCTGCGCGCCTCTTCCGCCGCCCCGAGCCTGTGGAGGCGGTGATGGCGCTGACCCCCGATGACCCGCCGACCCAGTTCCGCTGGCGCGGCCAGCTCCATCGCGTGCGCCGCGCCGAAGGGCCCGAGCGGATCGGCGAGGAATGGTGGAAGGGCGCGATCGAGGACGTTCGTGTGGGCCACGCGCGCGACTACTACCGGGTCGAAGACGAGGCGGGCGCACGCTTCTGGCTGTTCCGCGCCGGCCTCTACGGCGACCCTGAAATCCCGCCGAAATGGTGGATGCACGGTCTCTTCGGATGAGCGGCCCAGGTCAGATGCTCCCCCAGGCCGCAGGCCGGTCAGGGAGAGCTCCCGCGAAGCGGGTGAGGGGGTTGCAGCCCACGAGCAGTTCCGCCGCGGATGAAACCCCCTCCGTCTCGTCGCTTCGCGCCGATCGACCTCCCCCTGATCGGGCTCCGCCCTGGGGGAGGATCACGTGACCCGTTACGCCGAGCTGCAGGCGGCGACCAACTTCTCGTTCCTGCGGGGCGCGTCGCATCCGGGCGAGCTGGTGGCCGGCGCCGATGCGCTGGGCATCGAGGCCATCGGCATCTGCGACCGCAATTCCCTGGCCGGCGTGGTGCGCGCCTGGTCGGCGAAGAAGGAGCTCGCGGAGACGGGCTCGCAGATCCGCGACCTCACCGGCTGCCGGCTGGACTTCGCCGACGGGACCCCGAGCCTGCTCGTCTACCCTTCCGACCGCGAGGCCTATGGGCGGCTGACCCGCCTGCTCACCCTCGGCCAGCGGGCGGCGAAGAAGGGCGGATGCGAGCTGAGCTGGGCGCAGTTCCTCGATCATGCCGAAGGCCAGCTCACCCTGGTGGTCCCGCCGGAACATCTGGACGAAACCTTCGAACGTAACCTGCGGCGCATCGCCGGCGAGCTTCGAGGCGCCGTCTGGCTGGCGGCGGCGCGGCGCTATGGCCCGCGCGACCTGCACCGGCTGTCGCGGCTTGCGGCGCTGGCCCAGCCGTCCGGCGCGCCGATGGTCGCCACCAACGACGTGCTCTACCACGGCCCCGAACGCCGCGCCCTGCAGGACGTGCTGACCTGCATCCGCGAGACCTGCACGATCCAGCAAGCTGGTCTTCGGTTGCAGGCCAACGCCGAACGCCACCTGAAGTCGCCGGAGGAGATGGCCCGCCTGTTCGCCAAGTTCCCCGGGGCTGTGGAGCGCAGTGTCGAGATCGCCGGGCGCATCGGCTTCGACCTCGGCCAGCTCCGTTATGAATATCCGGATGAACCGGTGCCGCCGGGCAAGACGGCGATCCAGCACCTGCGCGACCTGGCCTGGGAAGGCGCCGACTGGCGCTATCCCGAAGGCGTGCCGGACAAGGTGAAGAAGCTCATCGCCCATGAGCTCGACCTGATCGAGAAGCTGGATTTCCCCAACTACTTCCTGACCGTTCACGACATCGTCCGCCACGCGCGCGACGAGCTGAAGATCCTCTGCCAGGGTCGCGGCTCGGCGGCCAATTCCTGCGTCTGTTTCTGCCTGGGCGTCACCGCGGTCGACCCGACCAAGAAAGACCAGGACCTGTTGTTCTCCCGCTTCATCTCGGAGAACCGCGGTGAGCCGCCGGACATCGACGTCGACTTCGAGCACGAGCGGCGCGAGGAGGTCATGCAGTACGTCTACGACCGGTACGGCCGCGACCGCGCTGCTATCGTCGCCACGGTCATCCACTACCGCCCGCGCATGGCGATCCGGCAAGTCGGCAAGGCGCTGGGCCTGACCGAGGACATTACGGCCGCCTTGGCCAACACCGTCTGGGGCAGCTATGGCGACGGCGTTCCGGATGAGCACATCCGGCAGACCGGAATCGATCCGAACGCCCCGGAGATCCGCCGCGCCGTCACGCTCGCCGAACAGCTCCTGGGCTTCCCGCGGCACCTGTCGCAGCACGTGGGCGGCTATGTGCTGACCCAGCGTCGGCTGGACGAGACCGTGCCGATCGGAAATGCGGCGATGAAGGACCGCACCTTCATCGAGTGGGACAAGGACGACATCGACGCCCTGCATCTGATGAAGGTCGACGTCCTGGCGCTCGGCATGCTGACCGCGCTCAAGCGCAGCTTCGACATGCTGCCGCCGCTGCCGGACGGGACGGTGATCACCGACATCGCCGACATCCCGCAGGAGGATGCGGCCGTCTACGACATGCTCTGCAAGGCGGATTCGGTCGGCGTCTTCCAGGTGGAGAGCCGCGCGCAGATGTCGATGCTGCCGCGCCTGAAGCCGCGCAAGTTCTACGACCTGGTGATCGAGGTCGCCATCGTCCGGCCCGGGCCGATTCAGGGGGACATGGTGCATCCCTACCTGCGCCGCCGCGAGGGCCTGGAGGAACCGGAGTATCCGGCCCCGTCCCCGGAACACGGCCCCGCCGACGAGTTGAAGCACGTCCTCTACAAGACCAATGGCGTGCCGCTCTTCCAGGAACAGGCCATGCGGCTGGCCATCGAGGCAGCGAAGTTCACCGACGACGAGGCCGATGGCCTGCGCCGGTCGATGGCCACCTTCCGGGCCGACGGCAGGCTCTGGACCTATCGGGAAAAATTCATCGAGGGTATGGCGCGGCGCGGCTATCAGCGCGACTTCGCCGAGCGCTGCTTCAAGCAGATCGAGGGCTTCGGCTCCTACGGCTTTCCGGAGAGCCACGCGATCAGCTTCGCGATCCTGGTCTACGTCTCGGCCTGGGTGAAGCGCCACCATCCGGAGGTGTTCTGCGCGAGCCTGCTGAACAGCCAGCCGATGGGCTTCTACCAGCCGGCCCAGCTGGTCCGCGACGCCAGGGAGCATGGCGTCGAGGTGCGGGCGCCGGACATCATGGCTAGCGACTGGGACTGCACGCTCGAGCCGCCGGACGATCCGCGCACGCCGCGCCGCGCGCTGCGGCTGGGCCTGCGGCAGATCAGGGGCTTCAAGGAGCAGGAAGCGCTGGACTTCATGAAACGGCGAGCCGAGGGCGGCCTCGCCACGCTTGAGGACTACGTCCTGCGCTCGGGCCTGTCGCGGCGCGGGCTGGAGCTGCTGGCCGAGGCCGACGCCTTCCGATCGCTGGGCCTTTCGCGGCGCGAGGCGCTGTGGGCGGTGAAGGGCATGGCCGACGAGGTGGGCGCCGAGCGCGCCGCCCCGATCCTTGCGCGCCAGAGCGTCAAGGAGGCCCAGGTGCTGCTGCCCTTCATGAGCCCGCCCAAGGAGGTGGCCGAGGACTACCGAACCACCAGCCTGTCGCTGAAGGCCCACCCGGTCAGCTTCTTCCGCGAGGATCTGGCGCGGATGCGCGTGGTCCCCTGCGCGGCGCTGAAGACCATGCGCGACCGCAGGCGGCTGTCGGTCGGCGGGCTTGTCCTGGTGCGCCAGCGGCCGGGCACCGCCAAGGGCGTCGTCTTCCTGACGCTCGAGGACGAGACCGGCATCGCCAACATCGTCTGCTGGAAGAACGCCTTCGACGCCAACCGCCGCCTGGTGATGAGCGCCTCCTTCCTGGTGGTGCATGGCCAGCTGCAGGTGGCGGGCGACGTCATCCATCTGGTGGCCGAGCGCTTCACCGATCTTTCCGCCAGGCTGGGCGAGATGCGCGACCATGAAACCGCGCCCGGCGCGGCCCCGCCGCCACCGCACGCCAGGGTGCAGGGCGGCCTGATCCGCAGCCGCGATTTCCATTAGGCTTGGCGGAAGGCCGCCGGAACGCCATGCTCAAGCCATGGCAAAGCCAGCAAAGCCGCCAAAGTCCACGAAGCCTAGGGTCCCGCGCGGCCCCAACGCCGAACGCCGCGCCGCGACCCGCGCGAAGATCATGGAGGCGGCGGTGCGCTGCCTGGCGGAATTCGGCTATGCGGCCACCTCCACGCCGCTGGTGGCGCGGCTGGCCAAGGTGAGCCGCGGCTCGCTGCTGCACCAGTTCCCGACCAAGGTGGACCTGATCCTAGGCGTCGCCGAATACGCCTCGCGCGCCCGCGGCGCCGTGGTCCGCGAGAAGCTCATGCCTTATCCGGACGGCCCCGAGCGCTTCCTGCAGGGCGTCGACGCGGTCTGGGCGTCGCTGCAGGCGCCGGCCTCCATCGCGCTGATGGAGATCACCATCGCCACGCGCAGCGACCCCGAGCTTGCCGCGCGCTACCCCGAATTCGCCGACGACCACGATGCCCAGTTGCACCGCTCGCGCCGCCGCATGGCGGAATATCTGGGCGTGCCCGAACGCACCGAGGAGATCGACGTGCTCGCCCACCTCACGCGTGTGGCGCTGAACGGCCTGGCGATGGAATCCGTGTTCATCGGCCGGCCGACGGACGACGCGCTGAAAATCCTGGCGGTGCTCAAGGACATGCGCCGCCGCCTGACCGCCGAGCTGCCGCCGGCCGGCAAATAGTTTGTAGTCTGAGTTGACCACAAACTGGGCCCACGCCTAAGCTTTCGCCAACCGGGGCGGAACGGCCGGTTCAAGCTCCCAAAGACCAAGCTCGCTGGGAGGGCGCATGTCCAAGGATCAACCGCAGTCCAATCGCAGAAGCGTGCTGATCGCCGGCGCGGCGCTGGCCGCGACCGCCGCAAGCGCCGGGCGAGCGAGCGCCCAGGCGCCTTCGCCGCCGGCCAAGCCCCCCGCGGGCCTGGCGGCCGGCGGCGGCTCCAGCAAGATCTTCCAGGTCACCGAGACGGCCACCGGCAAGGTGCAGGGCATCGCCAACGGCCCGACCTGGGAGTTCAAGGGCATCCCCTTTGGCGCGCCGACCGGCGGCAGGAACCGGTTCATGCCGCCGAAGAAGCCCGCGCCCTGGAAGGGCGTGCGCGAGTGCTTCGCCTTCACCTCGGTCTGCCCGCAGACCCAGGCCGACATCCGCGGCGAATACGGCCAGTTGATCATGTGGGACCGCCAGGTCGGCGGCATGGGTGAGGACTGCCTGTCGCTGAACGTCTGGACGACCAACGTCGACCGCGCGGCGAAGAGGCCGGTATTCGTCTCCTTCCACGGCGGCGGCTTCTCCACGGGCTCCGGCAACGCGCCGGGGTTCGACGGCAAGAACCTCGCCTACTACGCCGACGCCGTGGTGGTGACGGTGAACCACCGGCTGGCGTCGTTCGGTTACACGGACCTCGTGGGGGCTGGCGCGCCGGAAGCTTTCAGGTACGCCGGCGTCACCGGGGTGATGGACCTGATCGCCTCGCTCGAATGGGTGCGCGACAACATCGAGAACTTCGGCGGCGACCCCGGCCGGGTGATGATCTTCGGCCAGTCGGGCGGCGGGGCGAAAACCTCGACGGTCCTGGCCATGCCGCCGGGCAAGGGCCTCTTCCACCGCGCCGCGATCCAGTCGGGCTCAGCCCTGCGGCTGGTGACCCCGGAAGCCGGCGCGGCCACGGCGGAGAAGCTGGTCAGGCAACTGGGCCTTTCGAAGTCCAACATCGCCGACATCCAGAAGCTTTCGTGGCAGCAGATCCTGGAGGCCCAGACAGCGGTCGGCGGCAACTTCTCGCCGGTGATCGGCACCGACGCCCTGCCCAACCATCCGTTCGATCCCGCCGCGCCGGCGGTTTCGGCCAATGTGCCGATCATCGTCTCGACGACGCTGGAGGACGCGGCGCTGGGCCTGACGAACTTCGACCTCACGGAGGACGGCCTGAAGGCGCTGCTGAACCAGAGGTTCGGCGGCAAGGGGACCGAACTGCTGGCGCTCTACCGCAAGTACGACCCCATCGCGACGCCGTTCCTGATCCAGGCCCAGGCGCTGACCGACGCCGGGGGCCGGCGCTCGGCCTACACCCTGGCCGCGCGAAAGGCGGCCCAGGGCGCTGCGCCCGCCTACATGTACGAATGGAACTGGCGCACGCCGGCCTACGACGGAAAGTTCGGCGCCGTGCATGGGATCGATGTCTCGGCCACCTTCCACTCCTACCGCGACGGCTTCTTCGCGGGCTCCACCGCCGGCAAGAAGATGGCCGACCGGCTGGCCTCGGCCTGGGCGGCCTTCGCCGCGACCGGCGATCCCAACAACGCCCACATCCCGCCGTGGAAGCCTTATGACGACAAAGGCCGCGCGGTGATGATCTTCGACAACGACACGCGCCTCGCGTCCAACCCGCGCGGCGAAATCCGCGCCTGGTGGGACGCCAATCCGCCCCCGCGCGGGCCACGCGGCTAGGGAGGAACGGCGCATGACGACCAGGCCCGGCAAGACCTTCAGCCGCCGCGACATGATCCAGGTCGCCTCCCTCGCCGTGGCCGGCGCGGCGACGGCCGCCTCCGCCAAGGCCCAGACCAAACCCGCGACCCCGCCGCCCGCGCGCGCGGCCGTCCTGGGCGGCGGCGGCGCGCCCGGCGGCATCTTCTGGACGGTGGAGACGACCGCCGGGAAGGTGCAGGGCATCGCCAACGGCAAGATCAAGGAGTTCAAGGGCATCCCCTACGGCGCGCCCACGGGCGGCGCCAACCGCTACATGCCGCCGAAGCCGCCGGTCCCCTGGAAGGGTGTGCGCGAGGCGATCGGCTACGGCCAGATCTCGCCGCAGACGCCGGCCGACCTGGCGGCCGACTACGGCATGATGATCGGCTGGGACCGGCATGTGGGCCCGGGCGGCATGGGCGAGGACTGCCTGAACCTGAACGTCTGGACGCCGGGCGTGAACGATCACGCCAAGCGCCCGGTGCTGGTCTCCTTCCACGGCGGCGGCTGGGCGACCGGTTCCGGCAACGGGCCGATGTACGACGGCGCCCAGCTCGCGCGCTTCGGGGACGTCGTGGTGGTGACCGTGAACCACCGCCTGGCGGCCAACGGCTACGTCCACCTCACTGACCTCGGCGCGCCGGAGAGCTTCAAGTACGCCGGCGTTTGCGGGGTGATGGACATGGTCGCCTCCCTGAAATGGGTGGCGGCCAACATCGAGCGGTTCGGCGGCGACCCGAGCCGGGTGATGATCTTCGGCCAGTCCGGCGGCGGCTCGAAGACCTCTACCCTGCTGGCGGTCCCCTCCGCCAAGGGGCTGTTCCATCGCGCGGCCGTGCAGTCCGGCTCGACGCTGCGCCAGGCGACCCGCGAGCAGGCCAGCGCCGAAAGCGCCAAGCTCCTGAAGGCGCTGGGGCTCTCCAAGGCCAATATCGCCAACATCCAGAAAGTCTCGTGGCAGCGGCTGCTGGAGGCGCAGGTGGCCTCGCGCGGCGCGTTCCGGCCCGTCGTCGACGGTGAGGTCCTGCCGCACCACCCCTTCGACCCGGCGGCGCCGCAGGCCTCGGCCGAGGTGCCGGTGATCATCTCGACGACCCTGCACGATGCGGCCCTGCGGCTGACCAATTTCGACCTCGACGAGGCGGGCCTCGCCGGCCTGCTCCGCCAGCGGTTCGGGCCGAAGGGCGACCAAATCCTGGCCGCCTACCGGCGGGAGAACCCGCGCCAGTCGCCCTATCTGGTGCAGGCTGAGGCCTTCACGGACGCCACGCGCGGCAACTCCATGTTGCAGGCCGAGCGCAAGGCGGCGCTGGGGAAGGCGCCGGCCTACATGTACGTCTGGAAGTGGGCGACTCCGGCTTTCGACGGCAAGTTCGGCGCCGTACACGGCCACGACGTGGACGCCTCCTTCCACCTAGTGCGCAACCCGATCGCCGGCGCCGGGATGGCCGAGGGCCGGCTGATGTCCGACCGGCTGGCCTCCACCTGGGTGGCGTTCGCCAAGACCGGAAATCCGAACAACCCGACGATCCCGGACTGGCCCGCCTATGAGGCCAGGCGCCGGGCGACGCTGACCTTCGACAAGGAGATGAAGGTCGTCGACGACTACCGCGGCGAGTTCGTCCGCATGATCGCCGACGCGGTCCCCAGCACGCCCGCGCCGCACAAGGCCTGAAGCCGGTTCGACCGATGTCGGGATGACGTGATATGGAACGTCCTTCGGGCGGGAGGACATCCATGGCCGACAGAACCCGACTGCTGATTGGAACCCGCAAGGGCGCCTGGTTCCTGGATAGCGGCTCCGGCCGCGAGGGCTGGAGCCCGCAGGGCCCGCTGTTCCTGGGCCAGATCATCAACCACCTGGTGAGCGACCCGCGCGACCCCGAGGTCCTGCTGGCGGCCGCTTCGACCGGGCACCTGGGCCCGACGGTCCAGCGCTCCGTCGACGGCGGGAAGACCTGGGCGGAGGCGACCCGCCCGCCGGCGTTTCCCAGCGACGACCCGCATGGCCGTTCGGTGCATCACACCTTCTGGCTGGAGCCGGGGCACGCCAGCGAGCCAGGCGTCTGGTGGGCCGGCGCCTCCCCGCAATCGCTCTTCCGCAGCGCGGACAACGGGGACACCTGGGATGGCGTCACGGGCCTGAACGAGCATCCGAAAGTGCTGGACTGGTTCCCGCCGATGGACGGCGGCACGCCGGACGGCCCGATGATCGCCGGCATCGTGATCGACCCGCGTGACGCGCGTCACATGTATCTCGCCACGCCGACCGCGGGCGTGCTGGAGACCGCCGACCAGGGCGAGACCTGGGCGCCGCTGAACGAGAACGTGCGCTGCGACTACCTGCCCGACCCCTATCCGGAGTATGGCCAGGACGCCCACCAGATCGCGCTCGCGCCCACCAATCCCGACCGGATCTGGCAGCAGAACCACTGCGGCATCTATCGGCTCGACCGGCCGGCCCACCGGTGGGACCGCATCGGCGACGCGATGCCGAGAGATGTGGGCGACATCGGCTTTTCGATCGTGCCGCATCCGCGTTGCGAGGAGACGGCCTGGGTTTTCCCGATGGACGGCACGGAGGTGTGGCCGCGAGTCAGCCCGGGCGGCCGGCCGGCGGTCTACCGCACGCGCGACGGCGGCGCCTCATGGGAACGGCAGGACCAGGGCTTCCCGCGCGAGCAGGGCTGGTTCACGGTCAAGCGCCAGGCGATGTGCGGCGACGGCTCGGACCCGATGGGCCTCTACCTCGGCACGACGAGCGGCGAGATCTGGATGAGTGGCGACGAAGGCGAGAGCTGGCGCCAGATCGCCGCGCACCTGCCGGAGATCTATTCGGTGGCGGTGGTCCCGCAGGCCTGATGGCGCAGGTGCTGATCCCCTCGCAACTGACCTCCTACACCGGCGGCGCGACGCGGGTGGAGGCGGCCGGCGGCACGGTCGCCGCCGTGCTGGACGACCTCGACCGCCGTTTTCCGGGCCTGAAGTTCCGCGTGATCGACGAGCGCGACTGCGTGCGCCGGCACATGCGGCTGTTCATCGGCAGATCCGAGACCCGCAGCATCGCCGCCCCGCTGGGGGACGGCGACGAACTGCTGATCTTCGGAGCGTTGAGTGGGGGTTAGAACCGCAGCGCCCGCGCCTCCTTCACGTGCGGCAGGGTCTGGATCTTGCCGATCAGGGCTTCGGTCGGCGGTTGGTCGACGCCCACCAGGGCGATGGCGTCGTCGCCGGCGGAGACCCGGCCGAGATTGAAGGTCGCGATATTGACGTTGGCGTCGGCCAGCAAGCCGCCCAGTGCGCCGATGAAGCCCGGCTTATCCAGGTTGTTCACATAGAGCATGGTCGGGCCGAACGGCGCGTCCAGGTCCATGCCCTTCACCTCGACGACGCGCGGGGCGCCGGCCAAGACCGAGCCGGCGAAGGACCGCTTGCCCTTCTCGGTGGTGACGGTGATGCGGATGAGACTCTCGTAGATCGGCGAGTCCTCCTGGCGGGTTTCGGAGACGGTGATGCCGCGCTCCTTGGCCACGGCGGGCGCCGAGACCATGTTCACCTCGGCCAGCATCGGGCGCATGACGCCGGCCAGCGCCGCGGCGGTGAGCGGCTTGGCGTTCAGCTTGGCGACCTCGCCCTCATAGGCGATGTCGATGGCCTTGATCCCGAAGTCGACCATCTGGCCCGCGAAGGCGCCGAGCTTGTCCGCGAGCGCGATGAACGGCTTCAGGCGCGGCGCCTCTTCGGCGGTGACCGACGGGCTGTTGAGCGCGTTCATGACCGCGCCGGTCAGCAGGTAGTCGCTCATCTGCTCGGCCACCTGCAGGGCCACGTTCTCCTGCGCCTCGTTGGTCGAGGCGCCCAGGTGCGGCGTGGCGACAAAATTCTCCGCCCCGAACAGCGGGTTCGCCTTGGCCGGCTCCTCGACGAAGACGTCGAAGGCCGCGCCGCCGACGTGGCCGTCGTCGAGCAGCTTGCGCAGCGCCGCCTCGTCGACCAGCCCGCCGCGCGCGCAGTTGACGATCAGCACGCCTTTCCGGGTCTTCGCCAGGTTCTCGGCGGACAGGATGTTGCGCGTCTTGTCGGTGAGCGGGGTGTGCAGGGTGATGATGTCGGCGCGGGCCAGCAACTCATCCAGTTCCACCTTCTCGACCCCGATCTCGACGGCGCGCTCCGGCGACAGGAAGGGGTCGTAGGCCACGACCTTCATCTTCAGGCCCAGCGCCCGGTCGGCGACGATCGAGCCGATGTTGCCGGCGCCGATCAGGCCCAGCGTCTTGGCGTAGAGCTCCACGCCCATGAATCGGTTCTTCTCCCACTTGCCGGCCTGGGTGGAGAGGTCGGCGGCGGGGAGCTGGCGGGCGAGCGCAAACATCATGGCGATGGCGTGTTCGGCGGTGGTGATCGAGTTGCCGAAAGGCGTGTTCATCACGACGATCCCGGCGGCGGTGGCCGAGGGAATGTCGACATTGTCGACGCCGATGCCGGCGCGGCCGATGACCTTCATCTTCCCGGCCGCGGCGATGACGTCCTTGTCGGCCTTGGTGGCGGAGCGGACGGCGAGGCCGTCGTAGTCGCCGATGATCTTCAGCAGTTCTTCCTTGGAAAGGCCGGTCTTCACGTCTGCGTCGACGCCGCGCTGTTTGAAGATGTCGACGGCGGCGGGGCTCAGTTTGTCGGCGATGAGAACGCGGGGCATGAGAAATATCCTTAAGGGTGCGCCCGCCCCGTCACGGCGGGGCGGGTCGATGTTCGAAGGGCGGCGTGCGGGCGCCGGTTCAGGCGGGCTGAAGCTCGGAGATCGCCGAGGCGAAGGCCCAGTCGAGCCAGGGCGTGAGGGCGTCGAGGTCGGAGGTGTCGACGGTGGCGCCGCACCAGATCCGCAAACCCGGCGGCGCGTCGCGATAGCCGCCGACGTCGAGGGCGACGCCTTCCTTCTCAAGCGCCGAAGCCAGCTTCTTGGCGAAGTCGGCCTGGGCGTCTGCGGAGAGCGAGGTCACGCGCGGGTCGATCACCTTCAGGCAGACCGAGGTGTTCGAGCGGATCGCCGGATCTTCCGCCAGGAACGAGACCCAGGCGGTTTTCTGCACCCAGGATTCCAGGACGCCGAGGTTGGCGTCGGCCCGGCGTTGCATCTCCGCGAGGCCACCGATGGAGGCGGCCCATTTCAGGGCATCGACCGCATCCTCGACGGCCAGCATCGAGGGCGTGTTGATCGTCGCGCCTTCGAACAGGTCGAGGCTGACCTTGCCAGCCTTGGTCATGCGGAAGAGCTTCGGCATGGGCCAGGGCGGGCTGTAGCTCTCCAGCCGGGCCACCGCGCGCGGCGACAGGATCAGGACCCCGTGCGCCGCCTCGCCGCCCAGCGCCTTCTGCCAGGAGAAGGTGACGGCAT
>Ga0070659_100000262_pt1 | contig 41533 bp, 41 predicted proteins | sample KBSC23metaG_FD_64666 | JGI IMG/M metagenome (GOLD analysis project Ga0070659, IMG submission 64666) | Corn rhizosphere microbial communities from Kellogg Biological Station, Michigan, USA - KBS C2-3 metaG | ecosystem: Host-associated > Plants > Roots > Rhizosphere > Soil ... | reverse complement strand
GTAAAAACTTACTTAGTTAACTCTGGTGTTGACGCTAAGAAATTGAAAACTAAAGGTTACGGTGAAACTAACCCTGTAGCTGACAATTCAACTGAAGCAGGTCGCGAATTAAACCGTCGCGTTGAGTTCAAAAAATAATTTGTAGCAAATACAAATTGAATATAAAAGTCCTGCCGATACCGGCAGGACTTTTTTTGTGCCTTATATTAGCGTTTAATACATGGATACTCCCGGGCAAAAAATCATCAGGCAATGGTTCCAAACAAAAAAGTGGAAGCAGTTTCCCTTTCAGCTGGAAATGGAAGAGGCTTACCTTTCGGGATATTCGGGTTTATTAAACGCGCCAACCGGCAGCGGTAAAACCTTTGCTATGTTTTTGCCATTCCTGGCGCAATACATTAATGAGCACCCCGATGATTATAAAACCCGCCAGAACAATGGTTTGCTCATGCTATGGCTAACGCCCCTGCGTGCCCTTACCAACGATATCCGCAAAGCCATGCAAGAGGTATGCGATGACCTTGAACTGCCCTGGAAAATAGCTACCCGAACCGGTGATACATCTGCCGCGCAAAAAGCCGCGCTTAAAAAGAAACTGCCCGAAGTACTGCTCACCACGCCCGAAAGCCTGCACCTGATGCTGGCGCAAAAAGACTATCCTAAACTGTTCCGAAGCCTGCGGGTGGTGGTAACCGATGAGTGGCACGAGCTTTTAGGCACCAAACGCGGCGTACAGGTTGAGCTGGCTCTATCTAAGTTAAAAGTCTTGAGCCTGAAGTCCGAAGCCCTTAGCCGCAACGCCAATGATCTTGACCCAGAACTATCAACTCAAGACTCAAGACTGAAAATCTGGGGTATCAGCGCTACCATAGGTAATTTGGAGCAGGCGGGTGAAGTACTGTTAGGCAATGATACACCTGCCAATCGCACCAAAATGGTACGGGCCAACGTGGATAAGAAGATAGTAATAGAATCTGTTATCCCCGAAAGCGTTGAAACCTATTCATGGGCGGGGCATATCGGTATCAGGCTGTTGCCGCAGGTAATGGATATCGTCGCGAAAAGCAAAACTACGCTCATCTTTACCAATACACGGTCGCAATCCGAAATATGGTACCATGCCATTTTAGATAACTATCCTGAATATGCCGGCATTATGGCCATGCACCATGGATCGTTAGATAACGACCTGCGCAACTGGGTGGAGCAAGCCCTGCACAACGAAGCGCTCAAAGTGGTGGTATGTACCTCAAGCCTTGACCTGGGGGTTGATTTTCGCCCGGTGGATGCTGTAGTGCAGATAGGCAGCCCGAAGGGTGTAGCGCGCTTTATGCAGCGTGCAGGGCGTAGCGGCCATCATCCCGGGGCCGTATCAAAAGCCTGGTTTGTGCCAACGCATTCTATGGAGCTGCTGGAAGGCGCGGCCTTAAAGCAGGCGCTGAGGAACGGGGTATACGAAAGCCGCGACCCTATTTTGCTGGCTATGGATGTGCTGATACAATACATGGTTACCCTCGCGGTATCCGAAGGCTTTCGTGCTGATGAGCTGTTCAATGAAGTGAAAACAACTTTTGCCTTTGCCGATCTTAAACGAAGCGAGTTTAACGAGTTGCTCGACTTTATTACCCATGGCGGCAAAACACTTGCTCAATATGATGAGTTTTTGAAGGTGGAGATAGCGGACGGCTTGTATAAAGTAAACAGCCGCCGTGTGGCCATGCGCCACAGGCTGAGCATCGGCACCATCACCAGCGATGTAAGCATCCGCGTAAAATGGTTGAGTGGCGGCAGTTTGGGAACCATTGAAGAATCCTTTATTTCGCGCCTCAAACCCGGCGACAACTTTTGGTTTGCGGGGCGCAGCCTGGAGTTTATCCAGATGAAAGAGATGTCGGCATTCGTAAAAAAATCCAACAAAAAAAAGGGAATGATACCAAGCTGGATGGGTGGCCGCATGCCTTTGTCATCACAGCTATCTGCCGTACTGCGCGATAAGCTGGACGAAGTAGCGCAAGGCATGGAACAGGATGTGGAAATGAAAGCCCTAAAGCCATTGTTTGCCATACAGCAGGAAGAATCCATCATCCCGCGTAAAAACGAGTTTCTGGTAGAAACGCTCCATTCCCGCGAAGGGCACCACCTGTTGTTTTACCCCTTCGAGGGCCGTTTGGTGCACGAGGGTATGGCATCGCTCATAGCCTACCGCATCTCCAGGATCAGGAGCGCCAGCTTCTCTATCGCCATGAATGATTACGGCTTTGAACTGCTAACCGAAGACGACGTACCCTTGCAGCAAGCCCTGCAAAACGACCTCTTCACCATTGATAATCTCCTCGACGATATCCTGCAAAGCCTCAATGCTAACGAAATGGCACGCCGCCGTTTCCGGGATATCGCGCATATCGGCGGCTTGCTGTTTACGGGTTATCCCGGCCAACCGGTTAAAAACAGGCACCTGCAGGCTTCATCGTCGCTGTTATTCGATGTGTTCAGCGAGTATGAGCCGGATAACCTGCTGGTACGGCAGGCCTATAACGAGGCGCTGGCTTTTCAATTAGAGGAGTTCAGGCTGCGCGAGGCCCTGCAACGTATTGCCCGGCAAACGCTCATCATCAAACACACTACCAGGCCAACGCCATTTGCCTTCCCGATATTGGTTGACAGCCTTGGCCGCGAAAGGCTTACTACCGAAACCCTGGAAGAGCGCGTAGCCAAAATGGCCCGGCAATATGAAAAAGGCGACAGCCCTGCAAACCCTGGCCCTAAACGAAACACGACGCGCAAGCGCGGGTTTTAAAATGACATAAGCATAACGGCTATTAAGGTGTCTTTTTTATAGGTTTGTTATTAATGGAACACGTATTAGATAACCCTGCCTGGCACGCGCTTGCTACAAACAACAATAGCCTTGCCCACGGAAATGAGCATGTAAAATACTTCGCAAAAGAGGTATCGCCATTCTTTGGTCTCGAAGTGAACTCCGCTGAGAATTTTCAGGTACTATATGATATTGTACCTCACAATGGCCCGGTACTGTTTGTTACTACCAGCCAAACAGAGCTACCAGCGCAATGGAAAGTGTCGCGTTTTATCAGTGGGATACAAATGGTACATCACGGCGAAGCAACAGCTGGGGCTACACAAACAGAGCTTATGACACTCGCCGACGATCATATACCGCAAATGCTGCATCTTACCAAACTAACCAACCCCGGCCCCTTTGCTGAGCGCACCATTGATTTTGGGCATTACCAGGGTGTTTTTGATGGCGATAAACTGGTTGCCATGGCAGGGCAGCGACTGCACCCCGGCAATTATGCCGAGATAAGCGCGGTATGCACCCATCCCGATTACCTGGGCCGCGGCTATGCGCGCCAGCTACTTTTGCAGCAGGTACAGCGCATTAAAACTAATGGAGAAACCCCATTTTTGCATGTACGCGATGATAACGAACGGGCCATAAACGTTTACAAAAGTTTAGGATTTGAAACGAGGACGCAGATATACTTTTATGTGATGGCGAAGAACATATAATAAACATTTAAATGCGATTCCGTTTTACAAAAACAAATGCTATTTTTACGCCATCAAAAAATACTATCGGTAATGAGTCACATTAAAGAAACTGAACAAGCAAACAATCCAAGCCATTACATCCTGTTAACAGTTGCTATAATTATAGGCATAGTAGGTGTTTACCTGCGTTTTGCAGGCGAGGCGCCGATATTCAATATCCTGTCGAACATTATCCTTGTTGTTGGTGTAATTATCGCGCTTAAAGCGGTATTCACCATCATGAAGTAATTTAAGGCTTATTCCTTAATCTTCTTTCGGTTTCTGTATTGACGGCAAAAGACCCTGCAATACGCTATTGCTGTTGAGGGCCTTTAGTCCTTCTTCGTAACCCAGCCAATAAATTTCTTCGGCAAATTTGGTATCGAATATGCTGTAATTGCCTAAACCATGCGGCTCTATCACTGCATCGCACATGGCTTTATGCCTCTCGGTATTGCTGTTAATAGCCAGCATGGCCGCCCTGTCGAACATTTGCATAAACGAACCTATCTCTGTAACTGCTGATAAGTGGTTGCACGATGAACCGATGATCAGATCGCATTCGCCTATCAGTGGCTCCACCGGGAAATTATTCAATACGCCGCCGTCCACATACATATGGTCGTGAATAATAATTGGCCTGAAGATACCCGGCAGGCAACACGATGCCAAAAGACAGGTACACAGGTCGCCTTCATTAAAGTAAACTATCTTGCCTTCGCCCAGGTCAACGGCGGTTACTGTTATAGGTATTTTTAATCTGCTGAAAGAGTTTTCGGGAAAGAACTCTCTCAATACCGCCTCTACCCTTAAAATAGAAACCAAACCGGTAGCACCGAACGAGGGGCGTAACTGTTTAAACAAATGCGCTTCGTTAATGATACTCAGCGTTTCCTTCGGCGAGTATCCATACGAAAAAAATGCCGCCGCTATGGCCCCGGCGCTGGTGCCGCTCATGCGCGAAAACCGGATGCCTTTTTCGGTTAATGCCTGCAAAATACCCAGGTGTGCCACCCCGCGTATGCCTCCGCCCGATAGGGCTATACCAATCTTTTTCGGACTATTTGGGTTTGTATCTGGATTCATTTAGTATTTTTTGTGCATCGTTATTGGCCATTAATTGTGCCGGGGTTATTTCGGGGTGCCTGTCCATGTATTGCCTAACTATTTGCCAGCCCGTCCATACACCCAACTTAGGTGCCGATTCATTGTGTTCGCCAAGCCCCGGCGTAAACGGCGCCTCGTTTATGTATTTGCTTATCTTCTGGTTATCGGTTTCGTAAAGCAGGTTTTCGCCAATAAAATAGGCCCATACCTGGCCCTTGTAATCCTCGCACCATTTTAACTGTTGCGGGGTGTATCCTATCTTTATGCTATCGGGTACATCAGGCAGCACCTGGTCCATCATGTACATAATTTTACCGTTATACACCATCTTGGATAATAAAGACCTGTCGGCATCGTGCTCCTGGAACATGTTCTCGCGGATAAAACCTTCGGCTACGCGTGGTGTGATATTATCGGGCGTAAAACGGCGCGAAATATAATGTGGGAAAGCCTCTATCAATGCCGGATAAAACTTAGAGTTGGCTCCTAAAAACTGGTCGAGCCCAATGCCATAATAAGCATCACCCAGCGAAGTTTGCGCCCTGAAACCCGAAAAATAGGCATATACCACCGGTGCCTTAATTTGCGGGAAGTAATATTTAATACGACGGAAGGCATCGGTTAATTGCCGGTTCTGCAAATCGAGGTTGGGATAAACCGAATCAACCTCGTGTTTAAGGGCTATATAATCCTGGTTGGCAAAAATAACACGCAAGGTTGCAAAATAACCTGTATCGCGTATACTACCTGCCTGCAGTATGCGTTCAATATAATCCTGGTAAAAGGAACCGTACTTTTTTTGTAGAAATTGAGCCTGCGCATACATTGGCTTGCGACGCATATCATCAAAATCGTGATCAAAACGGCTAATGTTAATATTAACCGGGATATTGCTCACATCGATTTTTTTATTGCGGCCGCAGGCGGATAACAGTACCGCCATCGAAAAAAAAAGATAAATTTGCCTTGTACGCTTATATTGCAGAAATGCATTCATAACGATGCGAAATTAATTTTTTAAAATTGTAATTCAGTAACAGTTAGGGAGTACTACGTATATATATGATAAAAATTGCCCTTGCCCAACGTAATTACCACATCGGTAACTTTGAATCGAATACAAAAAAGATAATCGAAAGCATAAATGATGCCCGTGAAAACGGCGCCGACCTGGTTGTTTTTGCTGAACTATGCGTATGTGGTTACCCTGCACGCGATTTTTTAGAGTTTAAAGAGTTTATTGATTACTGCGCCACAGCGGTAAAACAAATAGCCGAAGTTTGCACCGGTATAGCCTGCATCATTGGCCTGCCTACTTATAATTTGAAGGACGAGGGTAAAGATCTGTTCAACTCGGCTTATTTTATTGAGGATGGCCAAGTAAAAGCTATCGTTAACAAAGCCCTGTTGCCCAATTACGATGTGTTTGACGAGTATCGCTACTTTGAGCCTGAAACCGATTTTAACTGCATCGATTTTAAGGGACACCGTATAGCCCTCACCATTTGCGAAGACTTGTGGAACACCATTGAAAACCCGCTGTACATTACCCGCCCAATGGATAAACTCATCACCCAAAATCCGGATGTGATGATCAATATTGCGGCCTCCCCATTCGCGTATAACCATGATGAGGAACGTATAGACATTTTAAGCAACAACGCCAAACAGTATAACCTTCCCCTGTTTTACGTAAACCAGGTAGGCGCGCAAACCGAGCTGATTTTCGACGGCGGTTCGCTGATATTTGAAGCCGGCGGCAAGCTGCTGGATGAAATGCCATATTTCAATGAACATACCTCTTACTATACTTTAGATAAGGATGCATCAGGAAAATCTACTATCACCTTCGATCATCCGCATACCATAAAATCTGCCCATACCAGCGATATTGAGCAGATACACCAGGGCTTGTTATTAGGCATCCGCGATTACTTTTACAAATCGGGCTTTAGCAAAGCCATATTGGGCTTGTCGGGCGGTATTGACTCGGCCGTGGTTTGCGCGCTTGCCGCGGAAGCCCTGGGCCCTGAAAATGTGATGGCGGTGCTGCTGCCCTCACGCTTCTCGTCCGACCACTCCATCAGCGATGCCGAGGACCTGGTAAAAAACCTGGGCTGCCTGAGCGAAACCGTTGCTATAAAGAACATTACCGAGGCATTTGAAACCGCCTTACAGCCCCAGTTTCAAAACCTGCCCTTTAACATAGCCGAAGAGAATATCCAATCGCGCAGCCGTGCCGTGGTGCTCATGGCCATGAGCAATAAGTTTGGCTATATCCTGCTCAACACCTCCAATAAAAGCGAGGCAGCGGTAGGCTATGGTACCCTTTACGGTGACATGTGCGGCGGTATATCCGTATTGGGTGATGTATATAAAACCCAGGTGTACGACCTGGCTAACCACATCAACCGCGATACCGAGATCATCCCGGTAAACTCCATCACGAAACCGCCGTCGGCAGAGCTGCGCCCCGGCCAAAAGGATTCCGACTCGCTGCCCGAATATGATATCCTCGATACCATCCTGATGGAATATATCGAGCACCGCTAATCATCTGCCGAGATCATCGCCTTAGGTTATGATGAAGCTGTAGTAAAACGTGTGATGAAACTGGTGAACAGCGCCGAACACAAACGTTACCAAACCCCGCCAATCTTAAGAGTATCTCCTAAGGCATTTGGCATGGGCCGCAGGATGCCGATAGTTGGGAAGTATTTGTCGTAACTGCTTCACCTAAATCCTCCCCAAAGGAGAGGACATTCCTCCGGATAGCTATCCTCGGCGTTGCTGGTGTTGTCACCAGCAACTCATTGCCATTTTCGCAAAGCTACACCTACATTTGGCTTCAAAATGTGGGTATTTGTGGGTATTTTTTAGTTAAATTCCGTTATTCGATTATCAAATTTGCAATTCAGGTCAACCCAACGCTTTACACTATGCGCGCTGCGCTTTGCAAAAAAGGTGGGTATTTATGGGTATTTTTCAAAATACGTCTTTCAATGCTCCGCCCTTTCCGATACCCTACAAGTTACGAAAAATAGAGGAAAATAACACGCTCCTCACCGCTTTAACACTAAGTAAGATCAGCAAAATCAAAAAAATAAATTACTCAAAAACATGCTGACATACTGCTGTCACTCCCCCTTCGCACCTTTACATCAACAAACAAAAAACAACAGCTATGAAATCATTGATCGAGATCTTTAGAACAGAATTACAGCAGGAAGCTGCAATTACCCGCAAAATGTTAGCCTGTGTACCAAACGACAAGTACGACTGGCAGCCGCATCCAAAAAGCATGACCATTGGCCGCCTGGTAACCCACATTATTGAACTGCCTGAATGGATAGCCATGGCCATGACCACCAGCGAACTTGACTTTGCCGCCAACCCTTACGAACCTGAATTTGTAACCAGTACGGAGCAGGCACTTGCCGACCTGGAGAAAAACTTAGCCAGCGGCCTTTCCAAACTAACACCTGAAGGTGAAGCCTTGATGGAAGACAGGTGGATATTGCGCAACGGCGATTATATTATTCAAGACTACTCCAAAGCCGAAGTGATCCGCATGTCTCTCAGCCAAACCGTACACCACCGTGCGCAATTGGGTGTATTTTTAAGATTGCTGAATGTAGCTATCCCCGGCAGCTACGGCCCAAGCGCCGACGAGATGGAGCAGCAGGCAGCAATGAAGGCCGTTTAACAAAAATTAAGTGCTGGCGCGAGGCTCTGCCTCGTGACTAACTATCATTAGGCCTTCGGCCTAAGGCAAAATGCCTGGAAATAGTTAGTCACGAGCGGGATGCTCGCGCCAGCGCACTTTTTAACTATAATAGCAAATATAAGCCACATCCTCATCGCACGATACATAGAACGAGGCATCGGCATCTACATAAAAACTTTCCTGGGCACGGTATAGCTTCCACTCGGCATCATGCAGATTTACATTCAGCACCCCCGAAACAATTACCATGTGTTCCTTGGTACTGGTACCAAATTTATACTTACCCGGCAGCATTACGCCAACGGTAGCCTTGCCATGCGGCGTATCTAAACCCAGGCTTTGTACCTTACCCTCAAAATACGAATTGTGCGAAATAGTATCACTCATAACAAAAATTTAAGCCGCAAACATAATAATTACTGCTCCAACTTGGCAATTCTTTTCGGCGTATCCTTACCATTTACAATAGTGCGTGAGCTTAGCGCGATGGCACGTATGGTAGCGGTAATATTATTTACATCTAACGAGGCAAAATCATCGCCAACGGTGTGGTAAAGCTTATCGATATCTATCTGATCGGTTGATATGGTATGCGCCGGTACGCCAACTTTAGCCAGCGAAGCGTTATCGCTGCGGTAAAACAGGTTTTGCGCGGGGTATGGATCGGGGTAAAATTTAAACTGCGTGCCCGCCAGGTTGCGCTGCAATATTTCCCCAAAGTCCGACCGCTCATAACCTGTAATAAAGGCCGAGTTCTGCCCGAACTTTGATGCCTTGCCGATCATCTCTATATTGAACATGGCTACTGTTTTATCGGCATCCATGTGTTTGGCAAAATAGGTAGAGCCGTATTCGCCAATCTCTTCGGCGGTAAAGGCTACAAATACCAGTGTACGTGCAGGTTTAGGGCCATGTTTATAATACCTCGCCAGGGCTATCATGGCCGTTGTGCCCGATGCGTCGTCATCGGCACCATTGGCAATGCTATCACCTTTTACAGGTTTCAGGATGCCTAAGTGATCATAATGGCCCGAAAACACTACAAATTCTTCCTTTTTCGATTTACCGGGTATCATACCCGCTATGTTAAACAGTGGCAATTCATCCGATTTGCCTTCATATTTCACCGTGAACGATTTTATCTGCCCGAAGTTGCCTGCAACAAATACCGTAGCCTGGGTAGCATTGGTTACAAAACTGGTTGTACCCCGGGCCGATCTTGCAATGATACGCTTAAGGCTTGGCGCAAATTTAGGGTCAACCAAAACCAGCATTTTTTTCCCGCTGGTGGTATAGTCAATATATTTTTTAGTGAAATCCATTTCGGCAGTCACGGCAACCACCTGCACGTCGTTATTGTTTGCCCAATCTAAATTCTGCATAGGCGTCATCGCGACCACGCTATCCGCCGAAACCGCTTTTCCGTTAATAGTTACCGTGGTTTTAATGCCCTTAGTACGTACCATGGTAAAATTCTGGCGGAAACTGTTATTGCCCGGCAATGGCTTTAAGCCGATATCGGTAAACTCGGTTTCAATAAATTTGGCGGCCTTTTCAATGCCCGGCGTAAAAGTGGCGCGGCCCTGCATATCATCGGCGCTCAGCGTTTTTATAATACGCTCCACGTCGTTTTCTTTTATCCTGTTCACGTTGGGTAACGCGCAGCCCGCGGCTAAAAATGGCAGCAATAATATTACGAGGTACTTTTTCATAATCGTTCGGGTGTTATTTTATTTTAGATGACAACCAATTGTCGCGGAATGTTTGCTGATCGGCAGTTAATGTTGCGGCAGATACTACTTCCAGAAATGGATTTTCTATCAGCGTTACTACAGCATCGTGGTCGCCGGTGCGGTTATGGTAGGTAATGGTAAATTTATCGCCCGGCTTTTTACCATCAACCAGGGTCCTCAATGATGCGGCATCAGTAAGCGGCGCGCCATCAGCTTTCAATAGCACATCACCCTTATCCAAACCCGCTTTGTAGCCCGGTGTACCAATTAAGGTGTTCGATAATATGGTGAGTTTGCCGTTCACCACATCGGTACGCAAACCTAAATAAGCTTTACCTTCCTGGCTTTTGCGCAGTGTATACCCGGCTTTAGCCAGCAGCGCCTTATAATCATTCTTCTCTATGCCATATATATACTTTTTAAAAAACTCGTAGGCAAACACTTTGCTCTTTGTTATTTTGGCTAATGATTTTTCCAGGTCGGCTACCGTGTACGGGATATAAGGTTTACCCCAGTCAAGCCAAACCTGGCGCATGTAATCGTCCAGCGTCAGGTTAAACTCGCTGCGCAAACGCAGGTCGAGCGCCAAGGCTGTAGCACCGCCATAAAAATAGTACGAGGTGAAAATATTAGCCTGGTTGGTCGGGTCGATAGATACGCCGGCATCCGCGAACACCGCGTAATTGCTCATTTGTATCGGCGAGTACTTTGCCGCGCCGGGGCTGTTCAGCACACTGTTTATCAAACCGCCCATGGTGCGGGTATATTCCGCCGGGGTATGAAAACCCGCGCGAACCAGCAATAGCTCGCCGTAATACTGGGTAAAGCCTTCGGCAAACCAAAGCTCGCCGCTCATATCGGCATGTTCAAAGTTAAAAGGTTCCAAACTTTTCGGCCTGATACGTTTCACGTTCCAGCTATGAAAAAACTCATGCGCGAAAGTGCTCAGCAACCTGGTCTCATAACCTTCCACCTTCGGGCCTGTAGTAACAATACAGGTAGAGTTGCGATGCTCCATCCCATCGCCCGAATTGCTTGGGTACACATCCTGCAAAAAAGTATATTCGCCATAATCATACGTTGGCAGCTCGCCAAAAACGGCTTTCTCTTCCAATACCATCTTCTGCACCATCCTGGCAAAATTATCTACCACGGGCTGCGCATCGTCAGAGTGTGTGGTCAAAATTATCTTTTCGGTTTTGCCATCCGTGTTCACTACGTTCCAGCTGGCTTCTTTAAAATTAGAAAGCTCTGTAGGGCTATCCATCATATATTGCAGGTTGGGCGCGCTGTACACGGTAGCGCCATCGTGCTTTAGCTGTGTGGCAACCTTCCAGCTATGTGCATCCACATCGTTAAATAAAATTTTTATAGCGCGGTTCTCTAAACCCGGTGCCCACATAAAAGTGGCCGGCATGTTCAGGTGCGCGTGGCTCTCATCAATACCCGAGTAGGTGCCGTCAACATAATTAGCATACAGGGTATAGCTTATCTTAACAGTAGCATCGTGCTTTTTTATCTCGTACACATCGCCTTCCACCTGCTTAATATCCAGCTTGGCGCTATCTACCCCATAAGCTCTTACGTTGTAAATATTTTTACCAAACTCATGGGTAGCATACCTGCCGGCAGATGAGCGGCTCATCCTGACCCGGATAGTTCCCGATGGCGACTCAGGTATCGTCATCCTGATCTCGGCCTCATGATGTGCGGCGTTCGGGAAAGTGATCTCGTAAAATATTGGTTTTTGGGCAAAAGCGCCGGCTGACAAAAACAGGAACAGGATTCCCGCGTTGAGTTTCTTCATCGTTAATGTTGTTAAGAGTGGTCAATTTAGACAAATTTACCCTCAAGCCAAAATTTTGTCGTGTGCGTTAAAGTATACTTTCGGCGATAAGCAAAAAAGGCTCATCAAATTGCAAGGCGAAAAAGCCGTCGTGTGTGGTTATATATTGGCTTTCGCCGATCTTTTTAAGCCCGCTTACCTCCGGATTGTTCACCGCGCTCATTATGCTGATCGCCTCACCCGCCGGTTTCCATTTACTGAAGCCGCTATGTACGGGATATATTTTCAGCCCATCGTGATAAACCACAATATTAATATGGCTGATGTATGGCAGGTAAGCGGCAGCCGAAAACTCATCTGTAACTACATTAACCGCGGGGTAATTATTTTCGGTAAGATATATTAAGGCCGCTTCAGTAAAGCTTTTCCCGTTGGCCGGGATAGTCTTAATATCCGATTGTAAGTCGGTATTATCCGCATCCATCACCACATCCACCTTAATACCCATCGCGTTAAGCTGCTCGGCGGTATCCGCGGTAACTATTATCGTAGGACTCCACTCCAATAGCTGGCCCAACAACTCATCGGTAAAGTTATCCAGGCTCAAAACCAATAAGGCCGGCTCCTGCTTTTCGCGAACAATGTGATGTGATGACACGATACCTCAGTTATGGGTTGAACTGTCTTTTTTAACCGCCCGTAGTTCCGCGGCAAGCATATCTTTTATAGCTTTTTCGGCATTCTCGCCCGGCTGTAATTCATCTTCGCGCAAAACTAAGGTTTCGCCGGCCTGCGTATTCACCCGCACCACCGTCTGCCCGAATTTGGTACCATCGGCACCTAAACCCAGTTCCAGCAAACGTTCTTCATCGGTATCAATAATAACACCTTTTTCGTATACGCCCTTCCCGCTAAATTCAATATCAATACCTATTTCGGCAAAGCACAGGCGCACAAATTCGCGGGTACTGGTACGCGCAAACGGTGCCGACAGGTCATCCAGGTAAATGCACTCTTGCTTACCGGCCGCAATTTTAATCACCGCCGTAATAATATGGCGCATAGGCAAAGCGATATCCATGTTTATTTCTTCGCTTTTTTCAACAGTTTAAGCAGGTACTGCCCGTAGCCGCTCTTTACTAATGGCTTGGCAACGTTCTCCAGCTGCGCTCCGTCAATAAAGCCCATGCGGTAAGCTATCTCTTCAATACATCCTATTTTAAGGCCCTGGCGCTCTTCTATCACCTGCACAAACTGTCCCGCCTGCATCAAAGATGCAAAGGTACCGGTATCCAACCAGGCTGTACCGCGGCTTAGTATCCCTACTTTAAGCTTACCCTGGCGCAGGTATTCTTTATTTACGTCAGTTATCTCGTACTCGCCCCTTGGCGATGGTTTGATATTTTTGGCGATCTCTACCACCGAGTTATCATAAAAATATAATCCCGGCACTGCGTAATCCGATTTTGGTTCCGTTGGTTTTTCCTCTATCGAAATCGCCCGGTTATGCTCGTCAAACTCAACCACACCATAACGTTCCGGGTCTGATACCTGGTAGGCAAACACCATCCCGCCATCGGGGTTATTGCTATCCCGCAACAAATTTGAAAGTCCATCGCCATGAAAAATATTATCGCCCAATATCAGCGCTACCTTGTCGTTACCAATAAAATCAGCTCCGATAACAAAGGCTTGTGCCAGTCCGTTTGGCTCTGCCTGCACGGCATATTCAAACCTGCAGCCCAGGTTAGCGCCATCTCCCAGCAGTTTTTTAAAGTTGGGAAGATCATGCGGGGTAGAGATAATTAACACTTCTCTTATCCCTGCCAGCATTAGTACCGACAGGGGGTAATAGATCATCGGCTTATCGTAAACCGGCATCAGTTGTTTACTTACCGCCAAAGTAAGCGGATGCAACCTTGTGCCGGAACCGCCGGCTAAAATAATTCCTTTCAAAGTATTCTTGTTTTTAAATGAAGACAGTACAATATTATTAATAAATAATTTGTAGTGGTACGTTGGAAAAGAAAAATAGTTGTGACCTGTTTAATGCTACAACTGATCAATACATCTTACGCAAAGCGCAGGGCCTCTTAAACGGCATGCCTAGCGTATTATGCGCTTTGCGCACATTTATATAAGCGCTCTCTACTTACCAAATTGCCTCAAATGATGATCGGCATGTTTATAGGCTAAAATCCCTACCTGCTCCCTGGTCATCTTACCAAAAAACCAATGTTCAAAATCCGCATTATCAAAATTTGCATAATGCTCCAATAAGGCTGCCCATCTATTTCTTTCGGCTATTACATCGCCCTGGCTTTCCATTACTTTAAAATCAGCGCTGGTAGGTGCGTTTTTACGCATCGGGCTTTCGTCTTTAGTTAACGCCTTTAAAGCTATTCTACCCAATAAACGACCAATAAATGCCCGATCATAGGCTTTTCTGCCTAAATACATTTCGTCTGCTAAAATGCAATGTTTCAGCATCTGGTAAACGTTCATTTTACCCCAGTTGGGTTCGCTGGTATCATCCAGGTTTTTTATCCTGTCTATCAGTTCATCCCTTGTTGCTTTGTCAAATATTGTCTTCATGTTCATGGTGAGCCTGTTAAACAAACTTAAAGCACAAAAACTAATAAACAAAGGGTCTATCCTGACCATTAAAGGGCTAATTGCGACAAGATAGATACCCCAAACCCACCATTTGATAATCTATCCGCTATTCTCTATTTTTATCTATGGATATGGCCCGGAATTATTTATCAAAACACAGGTCTGTAATTATTTACGGCGCTTCGCTGGCCTCGCTGCTGTTCCTGCTAAAATGGCTGGAGTGGCGTTTCATTATTGTTAATTATGCCTTTGAGCTATATGCGGGTATTATAGCTGTTATTTTTACCGCTTTAGGCATCTGGCTGGCGCTAAAACTAAGCAAGCCAAAAACTACCACCATAACCATCGAAAAAGAAATATTGATTAACAAAGATGATTTTGTTTTGAATGAAAACGCCCTCGATGAAATGGGGATAAGCAAACGCGAACTGGAAGTGCTTACTTTAATGGCCGGCGGCCTGAGCAACCAGGAAATTGCCCAGCGCTTATTCGTATCGTTAAATACCATCAAAACACATTCATCAAAAGTATTCGAAAAACTGGAAGTACAGCGCCGTACCCAGGCGGTTGAAAAAGCGAGGCGCTTAAACCTGATACCCTAACACTTTAGTATGATTATTGGCCGGTATGGCTAAAATCACCCAAAAGTATGACGATATAGCTATTCCAAATAGTCAATTTTGAGCCAAACATAAAAACTAAAAACATGAAAAAGACTGTACTCGTATTCGGAGTGATCTCCGGGCTTCTTGTTGCCACATTATGCCTGGCCTTTATCGCCTTGTGTTATAAAGCCGGCCATGACGGCAATATGTATATCGGTTATGCCTCGCAGATACTAGCCTTATCGCTGGTGTTTGTCGGCGTAAAAAATTACCGCGATAAAGAAAACGGCGGTATCATTTCTTTTGGCAAGGCATTTAAATTAGGCTTGTACATTTCGCTGGTAGCATCTACCATATATGTGGTTGCCTGGCTGGTAGATTATTATATGTTTATACCCGATTTTATGGACAAATATGCGGCCCATGTATTACAACAGGCACAGCACAGCGGAAAATCAGCAGCCGAGATCAGTAAGGAAACAGCCGAGATGGCAAATATGAAAGAAATGTATAAGAACCCGGTATTCGTAATCCTGTTTACTTACCTGGAAATATTCCCTACCGGGCTCATCATCTCGGTAATAACCGCACTAATACTAAAAAAGAAACCGGAGGATACTGTAATTGCCTGAGTGTTATAGATAAAATACTGATGAACGTTGCGGCTGGTACCAAACCTGCCGCAACATTTATTCCCATTACAATTCCGGCGGGCTGGCCAGCTGGTTCTCCAGCTCTGCATACCAATCCGCGCCGTATTTACGTATCAGCGGGGTTTTCAAAAACTCGTGCACGCGCACTTTCAACTCATCGCCAAATGAGCATGCCGGGCTGCAAATGCTCCACCGGTCGTAATGCAGCACATCAAACTCAGGGTATGCCGTTATCCGGATGGGGTATAAATGGCACGATATCGGTTTTTGCCAGGCAATATCGCCCTGCTCATACGCTTTTTCGATAGCGCATTTGGTAATGCCGTTCTCCCATATTACATAGGCGCACTCTTTATTCGTGTCCACGCAGGGGGTGGTCAGGTCGCCTTCAAAATCTTTCACGTAAGTGCCCACCTGTTCAACGGTAGCAATGCCTTTGGCGGTCATGTAAGGTTTTACTTTGGGATATATTTCGTTCAGTATATCCAGCTCAGCGGCTTCAAGCGGCGCGCCCGAATCGCCTTCAAGGCAACACGCGCCCTTGCACTTGTTCAGGTTACACACAAAATTCTCTTTTACTACATCCTCATGCACCAGTGTGTGCTGAACTTCGATCATCGCTGTATTATTGTTTATTTAAGGGGTATTTTAAACCTTTCGCGTCGGATAGCTCCATGGTAAGGCTGCCCAATATTACTTCGGCCTGGGCTCTTATAGGTATCCTGTTCTTATCATTAGTTACCCAAAGGTAAAACTTGCTGTCTTTTCTGAAAATATTTCCTGGAATAATAGAAGGGCTGAATTTTAAACACTCAAATTTCCCCAGGCTGCACTCGGCAACTTCTTTGCCTATATAGGTTATCGTTAACGATTCTATTTTATCTTCCAGGAAATAATGGAACACTATCTTTTCGCCCACTTTTATCTTCGACATATCCAGGCAACGTGCGAAATAGTATGCCGACGGAAAATCAAATATCTGCCCGGTAAACGGGAAAACACCTTTGGAAGCGGTTATTTTGTTAGTTTCACGATCGAAGATGATATCGTCGCTGTGCCTGTATTTGCCTTCGCGGCGATTTTCCTTGTATTCATACGGCTGCAGGGTATTAATATCCATAAACGACTCATACCTGTTGCGCACTTTGTAAAAGAAATCGAAAGTGCCGTTGGTTTTACCATCGGCTATAATATGATAGGCGGGCTTGCCGTCATATTTAGTATCGCTCTCTTCCAAACGGAGGTCGGCTTCGGCAGCGGTAAAAAAGCCGTAATGCAGCTTATAATGCAAATGTTCTCCCGGCTGAAAAGGCGGTTGGAGATCCTTAACCAATTCCTGCGATAAAGCCCTTAAACTGATAAGTGCCGGTAAGAATAATAAATAAATAAATTTCATACAGCACTTGTTACAAAAAGTAAACCAATTTACTCCTTCTTTTTATATATAGGCACAGTTGAACACGGCTCGCCAAACATGAGGCTTTTTACTACCGGGCTAAGCTTTTTTGTTAACTCAACATATGCCGATGCAGGCACTGCCACATCGCCGCACCCTTTTATAACGATGCGTTGGTTGCGGTATTGTTCTATATCTAAGCCCGATAATGCCTTTTCAAACAATACGGTCTCTAAAGTATCTTTATCTCCAAAAACAATCTCGCGGGCATAAGGTGCCATGCGGTTGGCCACCAGCATATAGGCCCAGGTAGGTACAATAGCATCCGCCGTGCAGGTGATGCCTACGTTTTTACCCTGATACTGTGTCCAGTCATGCTCCTTCACAAATTCCCTGAAATCTTTTTCGCGCAATATCAGGCCATGAAAAAGATTGTCCTTTATATCATAAATAACACGCTCGCCGGGCGGATAAAAGCTTGCCGGGTCTAAACTCACCAGGCCGCTTTGAGCTACTTTATTTATTATATTTTCCTGAATTTCCATTGCTCTTTAAACTAAAAAATCCGGAAAAGGTTTATTGGCCCTTTCCGGATGTAAAATTAGTTAATATATTCCTTAAAGCACCTTGGCCCTGTAATCTTTTACATTAGCCTTATCTTTCAGAGCTTCAAGTACGCCGCCTTCGGCACGTTGTACCACGGCCTGGCCCAGTTGTTCTTTCTGGCGCAATGCATTGTTTAACGCTGCCGGGTTAATAAAGCCGTCAACAACAAATACGTATACTCCTTTTTCACCTTCAACAGGTTTCGATAGTTTGTTAGGTTTTGATCCGAAGATAGCGCCTACCACTTTGTTCTCCTGCGCAACACCAGGTAATACAGGGTTGGCAAAAACCACATTTTGTACAGGCGTTACTTTAGAGCCTGCTTTTTGTGCAACCTGGTCAATAGAGCCCGCGCCGCTTAAAGCGCTGTTCATTTTTTCTATTAGTTGTTTTGCTTTAACCTTATTTAAAACAGCCGGTTTAATTTGTTTTTTAACCGCGTCTAACGGTAATATGCCAACAGGTTTTACTTCGGTTAACACCGCAACAATACCCTGGTAGCCCGATTGGTAAACCTCGTCGGTAAAATCGCCAATACTTGCTTTGTTAAATGCCCAGCGGGTAAGTTCGCGTGTATTGTCTAAACCCGGCAATGAGGCCGAAGTTCCGGTTACATCTGCAGCGGTCTTTTTAACTAAACCTTCTTTTTTAACTTCTTCATCAAAGTTGCCTTTGCTTAACGAAGCTAAGAATGCCTGCGCTTTTGAGTGCGATGCGGTTTCTGTTTTACTGCTTGGTGTTAACGGCTTATCAACAACGGCAACCTTAACCACTTTTGATGATCCTTTTTGCTCCATTATCTCGATGATGTGAACACCGTATTGTGATTTTACAATTTTGATATCGCCTTTTTTGCCATTAAATACGGCATCTTCAAAAACAGGTATCATAGCGCCGCGGCCAAATGTGCCTAAGTCGCCGCCTTTAGCAGCCGAGCCTTTATCCATTGAATTAGCAGTTGCTAATTCAGCAAAGGTTTTTTTACCGCTTTGTAATACTTTCTTTAACGAGTCGGCCTTGGCCATGCTCTCTGGCGATGGCGGCAACAAGATGTGGCGTGCTTTAACCGAATCGGGACCGATGCGTGCATCAACCAATTTAGCCAGTTTATATGAGCCGTTTGAAAAATACGGGCCATATATAAAGCCCGGGCTTGCATTAAACATTACCGTATCCAGTTTTGGCTCCAACTGTCCTTTCTTTCTGAAAGCTAAGGGTGCTTTTGTATCTGCATTGATAGCTACAAAAAGCGAATCGTTTAGGCTGGCTTTAAAATCGGGCAGTAACTTTGTTACCTGCTCTTTAACGGCTGCAGAATCGTCTTTGCTTGGCGATGCATCAAAAACAACATAGTCAAAACTCCTGGTTTCTTCTTTGCTTTTAAACTCGGTCTTGTGCTCGTCGTAATAGCTCTTATAATCATCATCGCTGATGGTTACTTTAGCATCAGGTATCGAAGCGTAATCAAGGTTGGTAAATTTAAAGTTAGCCAGCTTGTTTTTGTTCACGTAGTCATCCTGCGCGTCAAGGCTGTTAACATATAAACCGTTTTTTACCAGGGCCAAATATTTTTCAGCTCTTTTGGCTTCCTGCATCTGGGTAACAAATTCTTTCCACCTGTCTTTTATCGGGTCGCTGGCCTTCGCGCTCTGCAGGTTCTGCAAAAAGGTATTCAGCTGGTCGCGGTCAAACTGGCCGGTTTCGCGGTTGGTAAATGCCTGAACAATTTGCTGATTAGGGGTTGGACCGCTTATCATCGCCTTGTTTTCATCCAAACCAACAGATAAACCCAATTTATCAATTTCTTTACTGAGGATGGTCTGGCTGATCACCTGGTTCCAGGTGGTAGCCTGTATGTAATTTAATATCTGCGAATTGATGTTAGTCTGCCCTGATTGCTGTTTAAAGTTTTGGGTATTAACCTCTACTTTTTTATTGAAATCAATGGTCGATATTTTTTCGCCATCTATCTCAGCCACATTCTCATACGAGTCCCTGAAAAAAGACCCTCCCGAATGCACTACTTCACCAACTATGAACGCGAAAAGCGAAAGACCAATAGTAATTGCTACTATTTTGCCACCTCTTTCACGCAAAAAACCCATTACTGCCATACTGTATATCTATATTTTAATTTTCAAAAAGAGGCGCAAGATACAACTTTTGGTAAAAATTTATAACACTATTTTAAATACTGTAATTTGCTGTATTTTAACCTGCTGCAAAATCAATTTCCAACCCCTTCTTTGGTTACAATTACGCCGTTACCATTATCGCCGGTTTTGTTATTAAATGATTCATCACTCTGGAAATGCATGCCGTTAAGCATGGTGCCGTCAACCTTGGTAAGCTGCCAATGCTGGTTGGAGTATAATATTTTTTTCAGCTGATCCCATATCAGCTCTTCCGATTTAAAAACATCGCCTTTGGCACTGCTCACCACCACATTACGATGCAGCTCGATGATCTTATCGTTGCTTTTAGTGATAGCCGAATCGCTCACTACCGTGCTCGATACGTTTTGCTTGTCATCATAAAAGTAAATGGTTACCCCTTTGGGCATTACATAATGCGGATCGGCCGTGTTATAGTGCAACATCAGCGGGGTTACCACCCGGGCCTTAACCCTGGCCGAATCGCTGTAGATCACCTCCACCACCTTCGAACTGTCTATCTTATTATTGGCTTCCTGCTGCGATATCTTTTTTACCTGGTTCAAATCGTTTTCGCAGGCAGGCAATAGCAAGGCCGCTATCAGCATTGCCGGCAAAAAATAATGAGTTAACCATTTTGCCTGCATCAGCATCGTAAAAAATTAATCAAATTTATACTTCTGGAACCATTTTTCGTTAATAACGAAACCTAAATGGATATTGATGAACTGTTCTTTTACCAGGTTGTTATTCAACGTACCGCGCTGCCCAAACTCGGCCGCAATGTTTACCTTGTAATAGTTGGTGCGGCTTTGGTTAGGTATAGGCAAACCGAAGCCAATAGTTGCCGCGTATTGCTTTATGTTGGTGCCGTTGGCTACAACATAGCTGTTGTCATAATTAAAGCCCAGGCGGTAATCAACCACGGCCCAATAGCTTGATAAGGAGTTAATGTTTGGTGTGATCTGCCCACCTACGGCAAAGCTTTGGTTATTTTGCAGGCCTGAATTAACGCCGTTAACACGCAGATCCGACCATTGGCCCATCTTAAAATCGGCGCCTATCATGTATTTCAGATCTTTAACATACGAGATACCAAAACGATGTATCTGCGGCAAGGTTAATTTACCTTCGTTCGATTCATAACGTGTGCTATCCAGCGCGGCCGAAGTGGTACCATCCGAGTTATTAAGGTAATGGCTCACTACAAAGTTATTGGTGGTGGTCAAGTCGGTACCTGCCGAACCTGAATAACCTACCGTGATCCTGCTTGTCTCGCTCATTTTAAAATTGTACTGCAGGCCGTAATCATAAGCAACGCCGCCAACACTCATGCTGTTCTCTGTAGTTGAGTTAAGCGCCGTATACAATTGCGGGTAATTAATTTGCCTCAACAGTTTTTCTTTACCAAAAATATAGCCAACGTTAGCGCCAACGCTCAGGTTACCTATACCAAAACCATAGCCCAGGTAAGCCTTGGATAAACCGCCTTCGCCCGAATAAATGTTTTCCTGCACGGTAGTGGTATCAATACCAACCGGCGCTTTGTTTAATGATATGGTGTTGGTTTGCCTGTAGCTGTAACCCACATTGGTATAAGGCACCAGGCCGAAACTTATGGCAGAATGCCTGCTGATAGGTACGGCGAAAGCGATATGCCCCAACCTGAAGTTATTGCCTGTTTCTGAACCCGAACCTGTTCTGCTCAGGCTCACCACATTGGCAAAGGCGCCAATATCAATAGTGGTTAAACCAATATTACTGTATGAAGCCGGGTTAACAATATTGATCACACTTAAGCCATCAGTAAAGTGTGCAACGCCGGTACCTATGCTGCCCATACCGCGAAATTGCGTTAAAATCGGGTCGCTGTAATCGCCTAAACCAAACTGTGAATATGGTGAACTGGTAGTGGCCGAGGTTTGGGCGAAGGCTCCGTAACAGGTAACTGATAGTAAAAGTATAATAAAAACCCTGACTTTATTGATCATTATGGTGTTGTATAACTGCGTTTAATCCTATAAGAACCAAATGTGGTTCAATTTTTATATGAGGGGCAAAGATGCTATTTTTCAATACAGTATCAAAAAAAATCGAGTCGCCCCCGGTTAGTATCACGTTTGTATCCGGGTGCTTATCAAAATAACTTTGTATAAAGCCCAGTATTTCAAATTTCATCCCGCTCTGTACTCCCGAACGTATGGCCGTAGCGGTATCGTATCCGGTATCTTCATTAAATGTGGCATCGGCATCAACAACGGGCAAACCGTCGGTATAATAATTCAATGCCTTGTACCGCATATGTAAACCCGGCGAAATACTGCCGCCATAATAATTACCGCCGGCATCTATCCCATCATAGGTAATACAGGTACCGGCATCAATTACCAGGTTTGCCTTACCGGGATACTTTGTATACGCCCCTATTACCGCCGCCAGCCTGTCGGCCCCCAAGGTGTGTGGTGTGCGGTAATGGTTTTGCACCATTGTAGCCATGCTGTTATTAAACTTTACCAGCGGTATTTGTTTACCGATGGCTTCTTCCCAGCCCGGGCTATGCTTTCTTACCGATGATATAATAGCTTTACCGGGTTTATAACGGCTTAAAATGTCAGTTATCGTTTGCTCATCAATATCGGTGTGGCTTTGTACCTCTACTAATTCATCAAAATTAAATATGGCTGTTTTGATGTAAGAGTTGCCGATATCGATAACCAGGTTAGCCATATCAGGCTTTTACAAGCGACAATATCGATTCAAAAATGGCAACACCATCCTCATTCGCTAAAAGCGGATCGGCGGCGCGCTCGGGGTGCGGCATCATACCAAAAACATTACGGTTCTTGTTGCACACTCCCGCGATATTATCTAAAGCTCCGTTAGGGTTAGCTGCCTTTGTAATATTACCCTGCGCATCACAGTAACGGAACAGCACCTGCTCATTATCGTTCAGTTCTTTTAAACCGTCGGCATTGATAAAGTAGTTACCCTCGCCATGCGCGATAGGTATTTTCAACGCCTTGTCGGGATCAACCTGCGATGTTAACAGCGAGTTCCCGGTTTGCGCCTTCAGGTAAATATTGTTGCATATAAACTTACGGCTCTCGTTATGCAGTAATGCTCCGGGTACCAAACCGGCTTCGGCCAATATCTGGAAACCATTGCAAATGCCCCATACATAGCCGCCTTTGGCTGCAAACTGTATCACTTCCTGCATAATTGGCGAGAAACGCGCAATGGCGCCCGACCGTAAATAATCGCCGAAAGAGAAGCCTCCGGGCAGAATTACAAAATCAACATTCTGGAGGTCATGGTCTTTATGCCACAGGCGGACAACCTGCTGACCCATAATTTTTTCCAATACGTGTATAATGTCTTCATCGCAATTGGAGCCCGGGAAAATAACTACGCCAAATTTCATGCTACAAAACTAACACAAGATGGCATATATCAGCGAAACTAAAAGTTAAAAAGTGTTAAACTGAAAGTAAATGATGCCTACAATAAGCAAAGCGTATAATATTTCGTAAAACCAGCGGGTGGTGGCATACAAAAAATAGTAGGCGAATATGATGGCGGCCGGCACCGCGCAAAGAATAAAATGGCTTACCCTGAAGTTTGTTTTTACATAAAATGATAAGGCCGCAATAATAAAAACCACGATGAGCATCTGGAATGATTTGCGGATATGCACATAGCTTTTAAAATAGTTTTTGCGGATACTGATAAAGCCCAGCGCGAAAATGATGATAACCGGTATCAGCATCAGGTAGTTATAATAGTTAAACCCGATCTGGTTTGGGAAGCTGCGCCCCAGCGGCAGCCAGATGGCGTAAAACTGGTTCATACGGTCGGTTAGGTAATAGTACACCGCCAGGAAGAAAAATATGGTAATAAAGCCTACCAGTACCCCAATCCACTCGCGCCAGTTAAAGGCCCTGTATATCACCAGGCCTATCCAAACGGCTAAAAACATGTAGATATAAGGGAAATAGATAAGCGTACCTATACCTACTATCATACCCAGGTCAAAGGCGATGGTTTTGGCATTTTCGTCCTTGTAAAAGCTGAATATCTTATCTATCATCAGCAACACCAGAAAATTGCAGATAAGCGGCGGACTCAGCACCAAAAACGGAACCAGCAATGCCGATACCGTAATATACATAAGCGCGGGCAAAAAAGTAGGTTTACCCAGCAGGTTGTATTTATTTACCAGTTGATTAAGCCATAGCGCCTGTGCAAAAACCATGGTGGCGGCTATCAGCAGGTTAACAATGGGCGTTAACAGGTTTTCTAAAGATATCGGGATGATGGTTTTGGTGTACGATTCCACAAAAACAAAATCGATATGCGGTGGCAGCTGCACCACATAGCCCAAACGCAAGGCAATACAAAATACCGCGAGCCACAGTATATTAAGCGGATTAAGTGCCCTGAAAGCGTTTATCATGGATACAATTTTTAACAGGGCAATATTAAGGGAAAAACGGCTAACTTAATATGCTGCGAATGAATTAGAATATAACCGGCTGTGGTTTTGCGTATTTCTTCACCATATCGTCAATTATGGCCGCCGTCTCATCGGGAAAATTTACAATAACGCGATGGTCGTTCTCTACCCAGGCTTTTAGCTTTGGCACAAACTGGTCGTTTATCTCGTTCACCACGGGTACGCCTAATTTTGATGCCGCCAGCGCATTGCACTCCTGTTCATATTGGTCGGCCATGGGTATCATCATCAGTTTCTTTTGCAGGAACAGGGCTTCGGCAGGGCCTTCAAAACCACCGCCTGTAAGTAAACCTTCGCAATTGGCAACACTTAAATTAAAGGCTTCATTATTAACGGGGTTAACCTGTACATTACCTTCGGTATAGGCTATTTTTTGCCTTTTCGAGAATATCTGCCAGGGCACATCCACCTTCGACAGGTATTTCACCAATGTCTTATCATCATATGCAGGCAGGTAAACGGTATAATGCCCTAAATTTCGGGGCTCCAGGTTGCGTATCTCACTGCGGATGACCGGAGTATTGATAAAGGTATCATACCTGTCGAAATGAAAACCGATACAGTGATTAGTTGGTGCGTAGTATTTTAATAACAGCTCGGCTACGCTCCAACGCGGTCTTGGTGTTTTTTTTGATACAAAAGAACATTGATGGCTCAGCGAAACAGATTCTATTTTTTGCAACTTACATGCCCAGGCGGTTACCGGCTCAAAATCGTTAATAATCAGGTCGTACTCCTTTAAAGGGATGGCATGCATGTCCTTCCAAAGCTGTTTCAGGTTCATCAGCTTGTAGGTGGCCCATTTATCAACGCCGCCCTTGCTGCCAAACACAAAGCTAAAACCGTGGAATGTATATTTTACAGGTTGTGGCAATTTCATTTCGGCCTCGGTGCCGCTGATCACCAGGTCAAGCTCGCCATATTTTTGAAGTAGCGGAACAATTTCGCGCGCACGACTGATGTGCCCGTTGCCTGTCCCTTGTATGGCGTAAAGTATCTTCATGCTGTTATTCTTTCAAAGGTGAACAAATATAACACCTTCGCCCATTATATTTTAATGGCTTTCCTGTTTAAAACGCGCCAACAGGTCAATAACATTCATCTTAGCGTCAAGATCTTCGGCATCGGTCTTGTCGTCGTCCTCCAACTCGCTTTTAAACTGCTCAGGGTCGTATTGGTATACCGCCCATTCGCCGTTCATGTATTCCAGGGCGGTCAGGCTCTCCACCCAATCACCCGAGTTAAGGTACAATACAGAGCCGTCGCGGTCAGTGCCTTGTATTGTCCTTATTTCAGAGTGGTGTATGTGGCCGCAGATCACGTAATCATAACCCTTATCAATGGCCAGGTCGGCAGCGGTTTGCTCAAAATGGTTAATAAACTTTACCGCCTCTTTTACCCTGCCCTTTATTTTTTGCGAAAAGCTCATTTTTGGCCTCCCCATGGCCGTAAGCAATATATTGGTAACATGGTTGATCATGATGAGTGTATCATAACCCACCGCGCCCAGTTTAGCCAGCCATTTAGAGTGCTGCATGGTTACATCAAAAACATCACCATGAAATATCCAGGCCTTTTTGCCGTCAACATTCAGTAAAACCTTGTTCATCAGCTTAAAGCTGCCCAGGTCAAAATCGGCAAACTTGCGCAGCATTTCGTCATGGTTTCCCGTAAGGTAATATACCGGGATACCGTCGGTAACAAATTTGAGTATGCGGCGCACCACTTTCATGTGGCTTTCGGGCCAGTATGATTTGCTGAACTGCCATATATCAATAATATCGCCGTTCAGTATCAATATCTTCGGTTTTATGCTTTTCAGGTACTTTAAAAGCTCTTTGGCCTGGCAGCCGTATGTGCCTAAATGCACATCGCTTATCACCACTATATCTACTTCGCGCTTTGCCATACTATATGGGAGATTTGGAAGGGTTTGAGGGTAGAGCGCTCGTTACGGCTGTATAAGCCGGTAAATTAATGTTGCTTTCGCGATCCTTATTCGTCGTCCTCGTCCTCATTAACGCTCAACTCGAAGGGGCTCAGGTAAAATGCACCGAGTGCAAGTAACAGCAAGCCAACTTCAAACACATGTATTAATTCCTGGTTCATGTTCTTAAATGCAAATATCCAACTAATAGATTATCTGAATGTTAAGACACCGTTAAATAACAAATGTTTAACGTTTGCGAAAATATTTATCGATGCGTTTTAGTTGCCTGATATGATGCTCCAAATGGATGCCTGTAAACCTGAGCCATTGCTTGGCATTGAGCATGCCAAAGCGGGGGTGTTTCATTTTGCAGAACCGGGGTGCGCCGGCAATATCGGGCACTACTTCGTCCAGCCGTTTTTTTACTTTGATGATGAGGTTGCGGGCTTCTTCTTTACTGATATTGACAGCCATACCGGCTATTGATGCCGGGGCCTTAAACTTCATGCCCGGGAAAAAGCCCAAAAATAAAACAAGCCTGCCCAGCCAGTTGAGGTTTTTTGTATGTGTTTTACCGGTACCGTTGCTGCATTTCTCGACCGCTATAAACGACGCGACAGTAGCCTGCATAATATGCGAATACACCTCGGCATAGCTCCAGCCACCGTTGGGTGGGGTGGTATTAAATAAATCATCGGGTATTTCATCCAGCTTTTGCCGATAAACGAGCAGGGTATTTTCAATGTTTTTTTTATCGGCAGCAATGCTCATAATAACAAAGTTAACTCATTTAAATGAGTTATTTGCAAGGGCACATCGGCAGGTTTTTCGAGGCCCGTGGGATTAAAATAAATGGCATCCATACCAAAATTCAGTGCGCCGCGTATATCGGCTTCAATACTGTCGCCTATCATTACACTGCTTTCTTTTTCGGCGCCGGCCAGGTTAAGGGCATGTTCAAAAATGGCTTTATCGGGTTTGCTTACACCTACCACTTCGGAGATGATGATATTTACAAAATACTTTTTCAGATCCGTCTTCCCGATCTTCATTTCGGTCGATTCCAAAAAACCATTCGAAATTAAATGCAAAGGATATTTCTGGTACAAATACTCCAGCGTCTCGTGCGCATCGGGGAACAGGTTGGTTTTTGTTGGGCACAGCGATACGTAATCGTCCTCAAATTGCAGGGGTATCACTTCGGGGCTCAGGCCCAGGTCGAGAAAGGTTTTTTTAAACCTGGTTTCGCGCAGGGTTTGTTTGCTGATATTACCCAAATGGTAATCGGCCCAAAGCCGATGATTGTTGCGGGTATAGGTTTCGATAAATACATCGGCCGAGTGCAGCCCAAGTTCTTTTAGCTGATAAGTGATAAAAAGCTCATGCAGGGTTTCTTCGGCATTTTTATCAAAATCCCAGATGGTATGGTCAAGATCGAAGAAGAGGTGTTTATACAATTTCATTGTAATGGAAAATGGATGATGTAAGATGGAAGATGTATTTCCATTATTTTTTGTAATGCTTTATCGGGTACAAATATGCGGCTTATTGCCATCTAAAAAATACCTTGTTTGTAAAATGTTATTATCTTCAACTTTCAAACCATACCTAAATTTATGAAATACGTCCTACTATTTTTATTGTTTACTTCCTTCTATACAAATTCACAAGCACAAAGATCTTCCCGCGATAGTTATGATACTTTTGCTAAATTCCCAGAATATAGCGGCGACATCATTGCCTATCTTGCGGATCAAATACAAAAACCTGCAAATATCACCCTGGATGCTAAACAGGTTTTAGCCATAACAATACAGATAGACACCGTCGGCAAAATGTCGGTATTAAATATGCCTCAAAGAATATCACCCGAGGTTGATGCCGAATTTGTAAAAGCAGTGCAAAATGCTCCTGTATCAAAACCCGCGAAACTCAAAGGCAAACCGGTAAACATTTACTTCACAGGTTTTTTTGATGTTGAAATGAACAAGACAGCCAATACCATGGTTGTAAATGTACAAGGCAGAACCAGGAGGCCCGATATCCCCGATGAAAACGCGATTTACACCGCAGTAGCAACACCGCCCTCATTCCCAGGCGGAGAAAAGGAATTTGTAAACTTTTATCGCAGCCATATGCAATACCCGCAAGTTGCAAAGAAAAACAATATACAGGGCCGTGTAATTGCCGTGTTTGTAATTGAAAAAGATGGTAGCTTATCGGATATTAAAATAATACGAGACCCTGGCGGTTTGGGAGAAGAAGCCATCCGCTTATTAAAGGCATCCCCACGATGGACACCTGGTATACAAAATGGAAAGACAGTAAGAGTACAATATACCGAAGCTATTAATTTTATGCTATAGCGCTGTTCTTAAGAATCTATCCCTGATTAACTCTATGCGTTGTGAGATGTGAAAAACCTCGCAGCAACTATCGCACGGCAAGTTTTCCTATTATCGTTCGAAATAACTTTATCTTTAGACTTATTATATTAAAAATCTCAATCGCATACACGTATCTTTAGCTTAATGAAACTGTACCTCTATAAAAGCTGCCTCATAATGGCTGTTTTAATTTGCATCGTATCGTGCTCGCCAAAGCCTTATGCCGCAACCGATAAAAGCTATCGCAAACAAGCAAAAGCTTATGCCAAAACCATTTTATTGACAGACTCTGTAACGTTAACCGATTCGGCGGGGACATCCATACCCTCTCAATGGGTGGGTACTACCAACTTTGGCCTGCGCAAGCCCAATTATGTGGTAATCCATTATACCAACCAAAAAACATCCGACGAAACGCTCAGAACCTTTACCCTGCCCCGCACGCAGGTGAGCGCGCATTATGTTATTGATAAGAACGGCAAAATATACCACATGCTGAACGATTACCTGCGCGCCTGGCACGCGGGTTCGGGTAAGTGGGGTAATAATACCGACGTAAACAGCTCATCAATAGGTATTGAGCTGGATAACTATGGCGATGGGCCCTTTGCCCAGGCGCAGATAAGCAGCCTGCTGGCCTTATTAGCTAAACTGAAAAAGGCCTACGGCATACCAAAAGCCAATTTTGTGGGCCATTCGGATATCGCGCCATCGCGCAAGCAAGACCCGGGCGTATTTTTCCCGTGGAAAACTTTGTCGCAAAAAGGTTTTGGTTTATGGTATGATGATGTGCTTACCCCCTGCCCCGACGATATGGATATTATAATGGCCCTGCGCATTGTTGGCTATGATACCGGCGACCTGAAATCGGCCATTGTAGCTTTTAAGCGCCACTTTATCCAAACCAATATCGACCCGCAATTTTCGGGGCCCGAAATGGATGTGCTGTATAACTTATATCAGAAGTATTGAGCGTAATTAGCGCCGCCTGCCGCGTTTATAGATCACCCAGCACAGCATCCCAAATAAAAACAAAATGGAGTAAACGCCCATCCGGAAACCCAGTTTAATGGCCGAGCCCAAAACGGAGGCAAAACAACTGCTCAAACAAATGGTTATTAACCCGAGCAGCAAGTAGTGTATTTTTTTCATTTAAGGGTGTGAAATTAAAAAAATAGCCTGATATTGATACCGTTCTGTACCATATGAACGTTTATTTAACGTTGAAAAAATGCTTCCGCTTTGTATTTTTACATTTAAACCAATTTCCCCGAGGCCGATATGCGTTTAATTGCAGCGTTATTATTGTTAGTACTTACCTGCTTTAAACCTGCGCTGGCCCAGGAACATATTATTGAGGGTGTGGTTACCGATGTTAAAAATAAACCCATCCCCTTTGTTCCGGTGTATATTTTTGGTACCAGCAACGGCACCATTGCCAATGAGCACGGCCTGTACCAGCTCAAAGTGCCCAATGGCAGCTATACGGTAGTATTCAGGTTTATTGGCTACCAGCAGCAAACCGGCGAAGTTACCGTGCACGATACGAACGCCAAACTGAACATTACCCTCGAACCGGAAAACTATACCCTCGAAACCTTTTTACCGCAGGATACCGAGTTAGACAGCGCCACCATTATTATGCGCAAGGTGATTGCCAAACGTAAATTTCACCACGACCAGGTAAAAGAGTTTTCGTGCCAGATATACCTTAAGGCCGTGCAAAAACTATTGAACGCGCCGCAAACCTTTTTAAAGGAAGATGTAGCCAAAGTGCTCAACCTCGACCCGCAGCGGCGCGGCATTATCAGCCTGTTCGAATCCATATCGCAGTTTAACTACAGGCAGCCGGGGCGGGTTAAAGAGATTATGCTGGGCCTGAAACGGGCGGGCGGCGAAAACGCCTTTAACTTAAACCGCGCCAGCGATATGCAGATAGATATGTATTCGAACACGCTATCATGGGATGGCTTGAGCTCGAGGCAGTATGTATCGCCCATTGCCGATAATGCTTTACGCTTTTACAGGTATACACTGTTAGAGCGCTTTACCGATGGGGATAAAACCATCGACGTGATACAGGTTGAGCCTAAACACGAGAATGAGCACGTTTTTCATGGTGTAATTTATGTAATAGAGGGCGACTGGCGACTGTATAGTGTAAACCTGCACCTGTATAAACGGGCCCAGATAGATTTTGTGGATACCCTGAACATACAGGAACAATACATCCCCGTAAAGGATAGTATCTGGATGCCGCTATCGGTAAATTTTAATTTTACGGGTAAAATATTGGGCTTTAAATATGTGGGATACTTTTTAGGCGTGGCCAATAATTATAATATACAGCCCCAGTTTAGCCCCCATTTTTTTAATGGCGAAGTTTTTGAGGTGGGCAGCGAAACCACCAGGCGCGATTCCGCATTCTGGAACACCAACCGGGCCATCCCACTGCTGCCCGACGAGCAGCGTTACTACAACCTGTTTGATGCCGCGGCGCGGGATAAAAGCAATAAAGCCATTACCGATTCGGTTAAAAGCACCAATAACAAATTCAGGGTGATACCTTATGCATTCAACGGTTATCGGTACCATGATCCCTATAAAAAGGTCACGGTAAGTATACCCGATCCCTTAAGTATGGTATGGTACAATACCGTTGAAGGTTGGAGTACCGATTTGCGGCCTACGTTTATGAAAGAGTTTGAACGGACCAAAAGCCTGACCATTAAGCCGGAGGTAAGGTACGGTACATCCGATAAGATACTCACCTTTAATACGGCTATAGACTACCGGTATAACCCGCTCAAGCAGGCAAGCGTATATGGTCGTTTTGGCTCCGATTTCCTGGACCTGAATAACTCAGGTACCATCAGTTTATTCCTCAACTCGCTGAGCAGTTTATTCCTGGGGAATAACTATATTAAGCTCTATAAATCTGATTTTGCCATGGCCGGCCTGCAAGGCGAAATACATAACGGCGTACTGTTAAACGGGCAGGTAGAATACGCTTACCGCGAATCGGTAAATAATACCACAAACTTCGCCTTAACCAAAGATAGTGTAAAGTTCACCTCCAATAACCCTATCGACCCGAACAGCCCTTCGCTGTTCCCTAACCACCAGGCTTTATCCATCCGGGCATCGGCAACGTTTACTTTTTACCAGCAATACAGCATTAACCCCGAAGGTAAATTTATTGAGCCCACAAAATATCCGCGCCTGCGCGTTAATTTCCGTAAGGGCCTGCCCTACTTAGGGTCGGTTGTCGACTATAATTTTGTGTCGGTCGATTTTTTCCAGGACCAGATCAAAACCGGGATATACGGCTTTGGTTCATACTTCTTCTCCGCCGGTAAATTCTTCAACAATAAAAACCTGTATTATCCCGATTATAAACAATTTAGCGGGGGGCAGAGTTTCTTCTTCAACTCAACGCTGGGCAGTTTCCACTTCCTTGATTTTTATACCTACAGTACCGATAAGGAATACATAGAAGCACATTACGAACATAATTTTGCGGGCTTCTTTTTAAATAAGCTTCCGCTGATACGCAAGCTGAATATTGAGGAGATAGTGGGCGGCTCATTCCTCACGCAGCAACTGTTACCCGGCTATAAAGAATATTATGTAGGTTTAAAACGCAGCTTTGTTCGTTTAGACTATGGTTTTGCTTATGGCCGCAATATTCCGGTGGTACAGGGTTTCAGGTTTACCTATAATTTTTAGGTGTTCTTAAAAACATCTTTTTTATAATCTTTTAAAAACTGCTTATAATCTTTGCTAACCTGTTTGGCGTATTTTTTGGCATAATCAATTAAAGCATCGTGCCAGTGCGTATTATGGCCAAAAGCTATCAATTCATCGGCCAATGCCGAACCCTGCCTGCCCGAACTGCGCAATTGCGCCGACGCTGTTAAAGTCGCCATGTCATCAATCACCTGGTAAATGTCGCGGTAACGGTCTTTTATCAGGTTAAAATCAATCTTGTCTTCGGTGGGCTGCAATTCCTGGATAACATAAGGCGCATCCTCAAACAGTGTAGGGCTTATTAAAGCCGGTACCACATTTTGCATTCTTTGCTGAATAGCAATTATTCTTACAGCTTCAGTTTCCCAACTGGGCTGCTGGATATGACTATAGGGCGACAAAGAAGAAGCTTTAGACTGCTTCATATCCAACAGCAGAAATTTCTTTTTGTCGTTAATGTTGCGCAATAAAAAAACATAGCGCTTTATCCCTACACTCCCTGTACCTGCAAACCTGAATGCGGCATCAACCACTTTATAATTATACGGCCCGTCGCTGCAGGTTTTTATCCATTCGGCAACGTGATTTATCAATTGCTTTTTTAAACCGCGTTCAATTTCAAAATGGCGCGGATGATCTAAGGATAATACCCGCTTACCTTTTTTAATTTCGGTGCGTTTCTCTAAAAGCGCCTTCATTTTCCGGTTAGCTTCTTTCTCTAAAAAGGTACATACAATGCCTTTGGCTGTACGCGGCTCTATACTTATTGCCTTACCTGTTTTTAGCGTGGCCGAGTATGTTTTTAAAAAAAGCTGTGCCATGCGTAAGGCTTCCTCCTGCCTGATCTTCAGGGTATCAAAAGCTACTAAAATGCTGCATAACATCCGCGAAAGCTCCCAGGTAACGGGGGCTAATATGCTTTCGTCAAAATCATTGATATCAAAATATACCAGGCGGTTATCCCCTTTATAGCTGCCATAATTTTCGATGTGCAGGTCGCCGCATATCCAGGCGAGCGGCGATGGGGGCATGGCATTGGCCGGTGCAAGGTCTTCATAAAAAATATGGCAGGTGCCCCGGTAAAAAGTAAAGGCACTTTGCGCCATGGCCTTGTACTTTAATTGTACCATGCCGGGCAGCAAATTCTTATTAAACTCAATTAATCTTTCGGAGATGTTGCTCATACGCAAAAAACATATTACCCTTAAACAAATATGGATAAAAATGTTTGCGCTTTATGATGGAGTATAGAAACAAAAAAGGCCGGTATAAATACCAGCCTTAACATATCATTTATGAAGTATTATGCTTTTTTTTCAGCGTCTTCTTTAGGTGTAGTTTTCTCGTCGGGTTTACCGTCAGAAGCATTTTTGAACTCACGTATACCCTGGCCTAAACCTTTTGCAAACTCAGGTATTTTTTTACCGCCAAATAACAACAAGGCCAGAACACCAATGATGATCATATCTTGTCCGCTAAAAAATAAAAGAATCCCGTGTGCCATTTGTTTAATTTTTAATATTCAGTTTCAAATAATTCGGTAAAGGTACAAATTATAATTAAATCCAATTATCAATCGTACCTAAAATAAAACGCTCCGGCCTGTAATTTATTGGCCGGAGCGTTTATTATAATTCGTAGCCTGTTAATGGTATTAATTTGATGGCGGATAATCATCCTGCGGTTGTGGCTGCTGATTTTGATCAGGGCCCGGGTTGGTTTCCAGTTGGCCATCTTTACCGGCTATCTGGTAAGCTACGCTTCCGTCTTCGTTAGTTACAGGCTGGTAATAAACACCATTCAATTCATAATATTGAACACCATCTATCATGATACTTTTAGCACCTGCAGGTAACTGGTTCACTTCGGCGCCTATCGGCGGAGCTACAATTTGATAATCGTTAGCACCATATTGCTGATAGAAAAAGCCATCATTATAAAAATACCTGTAATCGCCATAATAGAACGGATAGTAACCATAAGGCAATACACTGATATGGAAACCTAAACGCGGTGCATAATACCTGCTGTAAAACCCACCCGAAAATATTGGGTGGCTATATCCGCCGTAATAACGGCCTCCCCTGTAATAACCACCGCCTTCATATCTTCCGCGACCGGCGTAGTAAGGAGTACGGTAACCCGGCGACCTGTAACTTGGCACAACTCGCGGTGATGAATATGTACGCCCGCCACCTTGTGGGTATGGGCTAAAACGCTGTCCACCGCCACTCGGGCCGCTAAAACGGGGCGATCCGCTTATCCGTGGTGCCTGGTTAAAATGCCCGCCGCCGGATGGTGCCGAATAATGCTGGTTACCGCCACCGCCAAATGAACGCTGGCTACCGCCGCCAAATGAACGGCCGCCACCATTGTTACCGCCGCCGCCAAAATGGCCGCCACGGTCGCGCTGGGCATAAGTAAAGGAGAAGGTTAAGACCGAGATCATTACCACTAAAAAAGAGGCGAATGAATATTTATGTGCTTTTTTCATGTTCTGTATATGAGTTTTTATGTAGGTATTGACTATGCGAAAACTAATAGGTTTAGGTATGATTAGCTAAATAGATCGATTTTACAATTTTGTTACAATTTAAATTATTTCAGCTGGCTTAATACATCAATAACGCAATTAACCATCAATTAATATACGTGCGTTTAAATAATAATGGAGCACAAAAAAGCCCCGTCTTCATTTTTAAAGACGAGGCTTGAATTAAATAGGTTGCACGCTTTTAAAAAATATATTTAGTGCTTAAAAAGTTAGAGTCGTTATTGTTCACTATCTCGTTCACTAAGTGCTTGTTAGTGTCGTTCAGCTTGGTAGCCACTAGCGAGCGGATGGAGAAACTACGCAAGGCATCAACTACCGAAAGTGTACCTTCGGCACTGTCTTTTCTTCCTGTAAAAGGGAAAACATCGGGCCCGCGCTGGCATTGCGCGTTGATGTTTACGCGGCTCACCAGGTTAACAAAGGGGTCTATCAGGTCGGATATTTCTTTCGGGTTATTGCTGAAGATACTTACCTGCTGCCCGTGTACCGAATCGATCTGGTATTGAATAGGTTCTTCTATCGATTCGAAAGGAACAACCGGGATGATCGGCCCGAACTGTTCCTCGCGGTACAACTTCATTTTTTCGTTAACCGGGTAAACGATAGCCGGAAAAACGATAGATGCCGAAGTTACACCGCCATTTTCGTTGATCACCTTACCACCAAACTGCGCGGCGTTATCAATACAGTCTTTAATATAGTCGGGTTTGTGCGGTTCTGGCAACGGGGTTATGTTCACCCCTTTTTCCCAAGGCATGCCGCATTTTAATTTACTTACCTCGGCACTCAATAACCGGTTAAACTCATCGGCCACCGATTTGTGTACGAATATGATCTTTAAAGCGGTACAACGCTGCCCGTTAAAAGTAAGCGCGCCCAATATAATTTCGCCTACGGCCAATTGCAGATCGGCATCTTTGGTTACAATGGCTACGTTTTTGGCATCCAAACTTAATACCGCGCGCAGGCGGTTCACTTTAGGGTGCATCTTTTTCAGCTCGTTAGCTACTTTGCTCGATCCGATCAGCGTAAGCACATTTACCTTGCCCGATTGCATCAATGCCGGCACGGTATTGGCCCCACGTCCGTAAATACTGTTCACTACCCCTTTCGGGAAAGATGAGCGGAAAGCTTCCAGCAATGGGTAATGCAAAAGCGTACCGTGTTTCGGGGGTTTAAACAATACGGTATTACCCATAATAAGGGCAGGAATAAGCGTAGTAAAGGTTTCGTTTAAGGGATAGTTGAACGGCCCCATACACAGCACTACACCTAAAGGCGAGCGGCGTGCCTGGGCAACTATGCCCTGCTCGATCTGAAAACGCGACGATTCGCGGTCGATATCTTTAAGCGCGTCGATGGTGAGGTTGATGTACTCTACAGTACGGTCAAACTCCTTGGTCGAATCGGCCCATGATTTGCCGATCTCCCACATGATCAGTTTGATCACCTTATCGCGCTGCTCCATCATTTTAAAGGTAAATTGCTCTACACGTTTAATACGGTCGGCAACGCTCATGGTGGGCCATTCGCCGCGGCCGTTGTTATAGGCTGCGGTTGCGGCATCCAGCGCTTCCATGGCTTCTTTATCGGTACAAATAGGATAAGTACCGATCAGTTTACGCTTCAAGCCGTCGGGGCCGGGTATACATACCGGCGAGTATACTTCCTGAAACTGGCCATCCCATTTGCGCATCTCACCGTTACAGAGGTATTCGCGCTGGTGCACTTCGCCCTCCAGCCGGTACTCCGCCGGGATCTCGGCTTCCTTAACAAATAAGGATGTTAATTGATCTTGAAAACTCATTGTTTGTGATAGGATTTTATTAAAAATTAAAAAACACTTTAACAAAAAGGGGGCCAAAGCCCCCTTTATATTTTAATACAAGGCCTTAATTATACCCCGGGAGTTCCGCCTGTGATAGGCTTCATCCTTGGTACCAAAAAGTGCATAATTACCCATGCCAGCAGGTATGCCGAGGCGCAAATAGCGAACATGATATAATAAGCGGTTTCTATATGGCCGATGCTGCGGTAATAAACAAACATCTGTTTTTGTACAAATAATGATAAAGCTATACCGCCTAAACCACCTGCCATACCACCAATACCGGTAACCGATCCGGTAGCTCCTTTAGGGAACATATCGCTCACGGTAGTAAAGATATTGGCGCTCCAGGCCTGGTGAGCCGCTGCCGCCAAACCAATAACACCTACCGCGTACCACATATTCATTTTACCTAATATCAGGGCGAACACAATTGGTATCACAAAGAATGCATATACCAGCATCGACATTTTACGCGCCTTAAATACAGGTGTTCCTCTCTTTATCAGCCATAACGGTATCCAGCCACCACCAATACTACCAACGGTTGATATAATGTATACCGTGGCTACCGGCCAGCTCGCGGCCTCTAATTTTGAATGGAAAACGCTCTCGAAGTAATCGGGTAACCAGAAAAGATAAAACCACCAGATAGGATCTGTAAGGAATTTACCGATAACAAAGGCCCAGGTTTGTTTGTAGGTCAACAGCTGTGCCCAGGTATAAGTAGGGTCTTTAACAACAACGTCGTCAACAATCTCTTTGTCGCTTTCTATGTACTCAATTTCGGCGGCACCCGCGTATTTGCTTTTGCGCGGTATCTCATAAAACAGCATCCAGAATATCAGCCATACAAAGCCTAACAAACCTGTGCTTATAAATGCCCAGTGCCAGCCCCAGTTAATCAGGATCATCGGTACCAGTATAGGTGTAACGATGGCGCCTATGTTAGCGCCCGAGTTAAAGATACCGGTAGCCAAAGCCCGTTCTTTTTTAGGGAACCACTCGGCCACACTTTTTATGGCTGCCGGGAAGTTACCAGCTTCGGCAAGGCCCAGAAAACTGCGCACAATACCAAACCCGAATACCGAGTTAGCCAGCGCGGTGGCAACTCCGGCCAAACTCCATAAAAAGGTATAGAGGCCGTATCCAACCCTGGTACCCAATTTATCTATAATACGGCCGGCACCCAACATACCCAGCGAGTAAAATATTTTAAAGGCTATTTCGATGTTGGCATAGTCGCCATCTGTCCAGCCCAGTTCGGTTGTAAAAGTTGATTTTAAAAAACTGATTACGTTCCTGTCAATATAATTGATAGTTGTAGCAAAAAATATAAGCGCACAGATCGTCCACCTGTATTTTCCTATTGTCTTCTGATTCATTTTTGGTTGTTTATAATGCTGTAAAGTTATTAAATGCTTATTGGTTTATGTGTAATATATTAGTTTGATTGTATTGCCGGCTTAAAAAACGTTTTGTTCACGATAGTTACATACACAATGGCCCCTAATGTAATGATGCCTATGGCACCGGCGATAAACTTAAAATCGCTGGTAAACATGATAAAAAGCCAAATTATAATACCCAATATGGCAGGTACAGGGAACCATTTCATTTTGTAAGGACGCTCCTCTTTAGGCTTGTTATAGTGCCAGTATATCACCCCTGCGGATTGGCCCACAAATTGCACCAAAATTCTCATAGTAATAATGGCTTTGATCACATCCTGCAATTTAAACAGCAAACTAAAGGCGAACGAGATGACACCGATCACTAATAATGATACGTGCGGGAATTTTTTTGTTGGATGCGTTTTACTAAACACCGGGAAAAAGTTGCCATCCAGCGCAGCAGCGTAAGGTATGCGCGAATATCCCAGCGTACCTGCGAACAGCGATGCCGCCGCGATAATGAGAATTAACCCTGTTGCTATGTTAGCTACCTGCACATTATATATCTGCTCGAAGTATGAACTAATCACAAACTCGGAGCCTGCAATTTTTTGCCATGGCATAGCCCCCAGCAGCACCATTTGCATGGCTAAATATAAAACGGCTATACCTGCAATGGATATAAATATACTGCGCGGAATATTTTTTTGAGGATTTTCTATCTCGCCGCCAAGGTTACAGGAGTTATAATAGCCTAAATAAGAATACACCGTTTGTAAGGATGCCTGGCCCAATCCCACAAAAAATATAGGGCTCAGGTCGAACGCGTCTTTAGAGAAAGTGAAGGCTTTTTTAGCATCAAAGCCCATAAAGCCCGAGCCTATGAGCCATAAAAACGTTACCCCGGTAATTATCCATAGCACAACAGAGATACGGCCTATGCTTTTTACTTCGCGGTAAAGCAATATCACCACTAAAATAATGAGGCTGCCGCTAACACCTTTCTTTTCCCATTCGGTTAAGGGTACAAGGTAAGTAAGGTATTTGGCAAAGCCGATGGCTCCGCTGGCAATAACCAACGGGGCCTGTATGCAGGTTTGCCATATCAGCAAAAACGACATTAGCCGGCCCCATTTATTGTTGTATAATTTTTGAAGGAATACGTAGCTGCCGCCGGCTTCGGGCCATTTGGCGCCCAGCTCTGCCCAAACAGAGCCGTCCATAAAGGCGAGCAGCGCGCCCAATAGCCAGGCCAGCATACATTGCGGGCCTTTCATGGCGCCTACTACAAAAGGTATAGTTATAAAAGGGCCAATGCCAACCATATATATCATGTTGACAGATGTGGCCTGTGTTAGCGATAGCCCTCTTATTAACTTACCCGGTGCAATCACTTATCTGCTTGCGTTAACTATGGCGATAGCCTCTTTGGTAGCTGCGGTCAGTTCAGCGTATTGTTGTTTTTCCATTACCTCTTTGGTGATGAGCTTGCTGCCCATACCAACGGCACAAACACCCGCCTTGAACCAGCCGCCAATGCTTTCTTTGGTCATATCAACACCGCCGGTAGGCATAAATAACAGGTTAGGGAACAATTCTTTTATCCCCGAAAGGAAAGAGGGGCCCAACATATTACCTGGGAACAATTTGATACATTTAGCGCCTAACTTTTCGGCTTTAATAATTTCGGTAGGCGTCATACAACCCGGGAACCACAGCATGTTCGCTTTATCGGCAACCGGAACAACATCTTCCACCAATCCGGGGCTGATGATATAATCGCAACCAGCATCAATAAATTTTTGGGCGGTTTCTCCATCTTTTATAGTACCAATACCTAAGTACATACCTTTTAAATCCGTATCGCAAACCTGGCGCAGTTTGGTAAAGTTTTTTAAAGCTGCTTCGCCGCGGTTAGTGTATTCAACCGTGCGGATGCCTGCCTCATATAAAGCATGTAAAATTTTCACACTTACCTCTTCGTCTTTATTAAAATACAGGGGTAAAATACCTTGCTCGGGTATTAATTTTAAAAGCGTTGCTTTCTTATCCATGATGTTTTTTGTTGTAATATTAGATTTGCGACTAAAGTAGAAAGAATTAACAGAAACATTAAAAAACAGGGGTAATTAGTGGTAAAAAATTTACGCAATCGTTCCCGATGATTTTTTATTTAAAAACTTAGTAATTAATGAGGTTTAATGTACTTTTGACTCGCTTTATATAAACCTGAAGCTGTATTTTATCAATTATTCAATTAAATCATATAAGATCGATGTCTAAAAAAGTTGTAACTCTTGGAGAGATAATGTTGAGGTTGTCCACTCCTGATTTTAAAAGATTTGTTACCAGCGATACCTTTGATGTTACCTATGGTGGCGGCGAAGCTAACGTTGCGGCAGCACTTTGCAATTACGGATTGAATGGCACCTTCGTGTCTAAAGTTCCCGCTAACCCAATTGGCCAGGCGGCAATTAATCACTTACGCCGTTTTGGTGTTGATACGCAATTTGTTGCCCGCGGTGGTAAACGTTTGGGTATTTACTTTTTAGAAACAGGCGCTTCCATGCGTGCTTCGCAGGTAGTATATGACCGTGCCGATGCTTCGATTGCCGAAGTTGAAGCCAGCGAATTTGATTTCGACAAGATATTTGAAGGTGCTGACTGGTTCCACACTACAGGTATTACCCCTGCATTGAGCGATAAAGCCGCTGCTTTAACTTTAGCTGCTTTAAAAGCCGCCAAAGCAAAAGGTATTACTACCAGTATTGATTTGAACTACCGTAAAAAATTGTGGAGCAAAGAAAAAGCACGCGAAGTGATGACCGAGCTTTGTAAATATGTTGACGTTTGTATTGGTAACGAAGAAGACGCTGACACTACCTTAGGTTTCAAGAGCGCGGGTACCGATGTAACCAAAGGCGAACTGAACCTTGACGGTTACAAAGACGTGTTTAAACAAATGAAAGAAAAATTCGGCTTTAAATACATCGCATCAACACTACGCGAAAGCCACAGCGCAAGCGACAACGGATGGAGCGCGTTAGTATACGATGGTACCGAGTTTTATCATACCAAGCAATACGAAGTACGTATTGTTGACCGTGTTGGCTCTGGAGATTCATTCGCCAGCGGTTTCATCTTCGGTTTGGTTACCGGTATGAAAATGGCTGACGCCGCTGAATTTGGCGTTGCTGCTTCGGCTATTAAACACACCATTCCGGGCGACTTGAACCACGC
>Ga0070659_100000253_pt1 | contig 42218 bp, 34 predicted proteins | sample KBSC23metaG_FD_64666 | JGI IMG/M metagenome (GOLD analysis project Ga0070659, IMG submission 64666) | Corn rhizosphere microbial communities from Kellogg Biological Station, Michigan, USA - KBS C2-3 metaG | ecosystem: Host-associated > Plants > Roots > Rhizosphere > Soil ... | reverse complement strand
GATATGGTGCGAACAACCGGCGCAGCAACCACGGGCGGTGGTACAGGCTTAACCGGCTTAGTTTCGGCAACCGGCTTAGGCAAGGGTTTAGCTGTCTGGCTGATCTTAGGCGAACAAGCGCCGATGATCAACCCGAGCAGTATAAACAAGCACCATTTATTCCCACTCGATGGTAGCCGGTGGCTTAGAGCTGATATCATAAACTACGCGGTTAATTCCTTTAACATTATTAATGATCTCGTTCGATATTTTGGCCAATACATCGTAAGGCAAATGGCACCAATCGGCCGTCATACCGTCCAATGATTCCACGGCGCGTAAGCAAACCACGTTCTCGTAAGTGCGCTCATCGCCCATTACCCCTACCGACTGTACCGGGAGGAAAATAGTGCCTGCCTGCCAAACCTTATCGTATAACCCCGCAGACTTTAAATTGTTGATATAAATCGCATCGGCTTCCTGTAATATGGCTACCTTTTCGGGAGTAACGTCGCCTAATATCCTGATAGCCAGGCCCGGGCCTGGGAAAGGATGGCGGCCAAGTATATTTTCGTCAATTTTGAGTGTACGGCCTACTTTACGCACTTCGTCTTTAAACAAAGTTTTTAGCGGCTCTACCACTTTAAGCTTCATAAAATCGGGCAAACCGCCTACGTTATGGTGCGATTTGATGGTTGCCGATGGCCCTTTAACCGATACGGATTCGATCACATCAGGATAAATGGTACCCTGGCCCAGCCATTTTACATCAGTTATGCGGTGCGCCTCATCGTCAAATACCTCGATAAATACGCGGCCTATGGCTTTACGTTTTTGTTCAGGATCTGATAATCCTGCCAAAGCATCGTAAAAGCGCTGTTTGGCATCAACACCTTTAACGTTAAGGCCCATGTGCTGGTAAGAATCGAGTACCGACTGGAACTCATCCTTACGCAACAAACCATTATCTACAAATATACAATGCAGGTTTTTACCGATGGCATGGTGCAGCAATACGGCAGCAACCGATGAATCAACACCGCCGGAAAGGCCGAGCACTACTTTATCGTCGCCAAGCTGCGCTTTTAACTCTGCAATGGTAGTTTCCACGAAGGAATCGGGGGTCCAATCCTGCGCGCAGTGGCATATATCTACCAAAAAGTTCTGCAATAATTGTTTGCCATCAATGCTGTGCGTTACCTCGGGGTGAAACTGGATACCGTAGGTTTGCGAATTGGTTACCTGGTAAGCGGCTACACGCACACTATCGGTGCTGGCAATTACTTCAAAATCATCGGCTATACTTACAATAGTATCAGCGTGCGACATCCATACCTGTGAGCCTGAAGGCACATCTTTAAACAGCGGATTAGCCGGTTTAATATATTGCAGGTTGGCACGGCCATACTCGCGTGTGCTTGATGCCTGCACCTCGCCGCCATGAAAATGGGCCAGGTATTGGGCGCCATAGCAAACCGCTAAAATGGGATACTGATCTTTATAACGCTTATAATCGAAATGCGGCGGTTCATCCTGGCGAACAGAATACGGGCTGCCGGAAAGGATAATGCCTTTTACGGTTTGATCAAACTCGGGAACGTGGTTAAAGGGGTGAATCTCGCAGTAGATATTGAGCTCTCTTACTCTCCGGGCAATAAGTTGCGTGAATTGCGACCCGAAGTCAAGAATGATGATTTTTTCTTGCATGGGCAAAGATAGTTTTTTGAACGGAAAGGGAAAAGAGAAGTTATCAAGGTGGGGAATGTTGATAAGATGCGTTGCAAACACTGAACCATATTAAGAACTGGTTGCAAATGGATGCAGAATTGCTTTTTTATGAGTTATAGCGAAAACAGCTTCTGCTTGGCGAAATTTGGTTACAACTTTGTGTCTGTTTGATTTACAGTCAAATAAAAATATTTGCTGCAATGAGCGGGCATTTTAAAAAAATCATAACTTTATTCAGTATCGGACATGGAAAACAGTTATAGCAGCAAAAATTCAAAAAGCGTGTCAACAGGCAATACAAGCCATGTTGGTGGAGAAGGCGCAAAAAGTTTGCCCGCTGTTCCGGTTTTAAAAACACAGGACGATGATATTAGCCAAGAGGCACCTGCAGAACAAACGCTCGCCCCGATTCAAAAGAAAGATAGCGCGGGCAATGTGATCCAGTTGGCAGCCTATATGAGGGCATTGACCGAACAGGGCAAAATTGATGGCGAAATAGCCAGTTTAAGACGGGAATTTGTAGATGAAACCAATCGTGAGCATGCTGTAAATAGTTGGGTTGACGGTTTTGCCGGTATGCCAACAGCCCGCAATACTGGCAATGACAAACATTATTTTAGCCCGGTTGGCTATAAACTTGAAACTGCTACCAATGCAGATGTATTAGCTAATTACCGGGGTGACGGCAATACCAATGATATTCCGGCAGCGACACCGAAGTGGGTTGCCGCAGCAACAGCATTGCATGCGGCAGTAATCCAGGTGGCCGATTATACGGCCTGGGTGGGCGTTCCGGCACCGGGTAAACCGGCAATACTGCCCGACCCGGCGAACTTTGCTTATAATGACCCGCGCCGGGCTCAATTCATCAATACGTATTTAACCCCCTATTTAAGAGCCAATATCGGCGACGACCAGCCTTTATTAGCACGGCAGCAGCGAACGGCTGGGCAACTTGCCGTTAAACAAGCGATAACGAACGCGGGTTTAGATGCCATACGGACACATTATGACACCCGGCCCGCCGCCGGAGTTACGCGAGATCGTTTTATGGGCGCAGGCGTAAATCCGGAAGGAATGGACGCGGCCGTAGGGAATGCAGACATAAAATATATCGAATCTATATTACATGCTAAATTTAACCAGGTTACTTCGGCATGGTACAATCGCAGCCCCGGCGAATACAGCGCGGGTGCAGCACAAGCCACATGGCGTTCGGGCGAAAATGCTGATTGGCTTACTAACAGACGGGAATCAGCTACAGCTATTCAAACTGCATTTAACGCAATACCCGGCACTAATGTTAATTTAGAAGAAATTGGGCCCGCACCTGTTGTTGCACCGGCTGAAGGAGGCGGACAGGCACCGGCACAGCAAGAAGACGCACCACATTAATTGCCCCCTCCAAGAGTATGGCTATTAGCGATGCAAACGCTAAACTATTTTAAGCACTTGTTTTAAACGGGCGCGAATTTAAGCCTTTACGTAATCTTTCAGATCATCACTCACGTGATGATCCGTTTAATCATATTTATTTCACCAACACCACATTAAACTCCTGGAATACCACCGTATCGGCGGTTTTTAAATGTGTACTTGCCACACCACTGAATTTATTGTTGATGATAAAACCAACGCTCTTGGTACCCGTTATGCCCGGCGCGGCAAGATCGATGGCCATTGTACCACATATTAATGGATAAAGCAATGTAGCGCCACTTTGTGTGGCAAAATAATCAGTCAGGTAATTGCGTACGTACATATTAAAAGGGTTGCCGCTTTGGCCAGGGGTAAACATCACATCGTAGGTAGCCACGTTTTTAGCTATATCTTTCTTAAAGTAATACATATAACGATCATCGGGATCATTAACAAAGTCAATAATGGAATCTTTTGTTGTCATTTTGATATCGTTACCCGTAAAGGTTGTTTTTGTAGAGATGTAACTGCCGCTGCCGGTTAATGCGGCGGTGCCGTTGCCTAATTGAATACTAAAGGCACTGCCATTATACGGGCCAGTATACCCTTTTAAATAGGTTGCACCACTACCCTGGCCGGTAAAGTACGCTCGGGCAAACCTACCGATAATGGCAGTGTCCAATATCTCGCCTGATTTTGCAAATACCCTTACCGGGCCGGTACTATACATTGTTGAGGTATGATAGGTAGCTCCCGTTGTTACGCCTGTACCGGAACCAGCTCCCGAACCTGAAGTTGTTCCACCTGAGGGTGTAACCGCATGCCCCGCCATCTTTTGGCACGACGAGAATACTAAAGGTGCGATGGCCAATAACAAAAACAGGTATTTGTATTTCATAATTATGATATTTACCCTAAAAGTAAATAATAATTTAAATACTTTAATATAATTGTTTGCGGTTGCCGGCATACACCACCTTCAAATACCTGCTTTGCACAGTTCTGTAAAACATCACCAATAACAACAGGCTTAGCGCGATAATAAAAGTGCTTAAAGGTATCCCCGCACAATAAGGCCACACAATGCTGATAATGGTAAGCAGCCTCAAAAACTCAACATTAAACACCCATTTTTTTTGCTCCATAATAGCGCCGCAGTTAATGAGGCTGAGGATGGTGAAGATGGTGAACAGTAATTTGAACGCGTTGCTTAATTGCGCCTCGAAGTAGATGAAAGCGGATAAGGCTGCCAGTAATAAAACCACTTGCCATATTACATAGCTGTTAAGGCCTTGCTGAAGTTTGAGTTTGGTTTGCTTTACGCTGAAGATGCGCTCGGCTTTGGTGCGTGCCTTGGGATCGATAAGGGTGGGGCTGCCGAAGAGTACCCTGAGTTTGTTTCTGAAGGTAGTTTGCGCTTTTATGGTTATTGCCAGCTCAATTAAAAAATGGAAGTGCTGCCATAAAAAGCTGTAAGTACGCAGTTGTTTGGTAAGGCCGTAAACGGGTTCTTCTTTTTCTTCGGCAAAGGTGCCGAAAAGCTTATCCCAGATGATAAATACATCGCCATAGTTTTTATCGAGGTACTGCTCATTGCAGGCGTGGTGTACACGGTGGTGCGACGGGGTGACAAGTATTTTCTCCAATATACCCAGTTTGCCGATAACGCGGGTATGCACAAAAAAGGGGTATAAACCGTGAATGAGCAGCATCACGGTGATCATAGAGGCGGGAAAACCGATGATGGGCAAAATACACCAAAAGCCTGTGCGCACGAGGGCCTGAAGTACCGTTATTCGCGCCGATACTGTATAGTTAAATTCTTCGCTCTGGTGATGAACCACATGAACCATCCAGAACAGATTTACCTCGTGCGCCAGGCGATGATACCAATACCAAATGAGGTCAGTCATAAGTAAAAGTAGTATCCAGACTGCAACACCTGCTTTGATATGGAACAAACCAAAGCGGTGCTGCAGGTAATCATACACAAAATAGAACGAGCCGGAAACCAGTATATCGGTGAGCCGTTCGGCTATGCCTATGCTTACATTGGCAATGGAGTTATGCAGGCTAAAAACGTTAGCTTACGCTTTTTTGCTACATAATACTCTGCCAGCATTAATAAAATAAAGAACGGTATGGCAAAGGCCAGGTAAGTACTGCTCATTGGTAAACAAGCTGTTTATCTTATCAGGCCGACCTGAGGCTGTTTTTATACAAACCGGCCTCGTACACTGCAGACAGTACATCTTCGCGGATAAAATTACCTTCAAAGTTCCAGTCGATGTGCTGGTAGGTAATTTGTTTAGCCGTGTTGAGCACATAAGTGGCCAGTAAAGGGGCATCCTCGTCTATACCCGTAAACTGGTTCCATACCGGCCTTTTTTCGTCGAACACTCCAAATTGTTTGGAGATGTGGTTGTTAAAATCAAAATAAAAATTGAGCGACAGGCTGTGCTCCCACGCCAGGTCGGCCAGTTGCTGCGGCCTTTCGGGACTTATCACCACCAGGTTACCGCCATTGGCTTTCACCTCGTGCTGAATGCTGTTGAGGTTTACCAGGTGCTCTAAACCTTTTTTACCCCAGTGCTGTGAGTAAAAGGCTATCACCAATGGCTTGCTCAATAGCTGGTTGGTAAAAACCGGGCCGCGTGTTTCCGATCCGTTGGCAAACTGCGCCCAGCGGCCAAACTCTTTGGCAAAAGAAAAGTTTGGCAATGTAAAACCTGGTCTTGCGGGACGCAGGGTTTTGTAGTTTTTAAATTCGAAATCGCGTTCGAGTAATATTTCAAGGATATCGAATTGAGGGAATGATGTTCTGGTAGGCATTTTAGTAATGTTATTGATATTTTATGTAATTGTGTTAACTGTATTTGCGGCAATGGCGCCGCGGTTACGGAAGGCTGTCAATCAGCTACAACAACACATGATCAATTCCCTTGCGAGGGTATACTTAAAGCCAGTTATGTTGGTACAATGTTTCAATTTCTGGTATCTCCTATTGGGTTAACGATACAAACGTACAAATAAATTCTACTAATTCTATAGATTTTATATAATTTATTATAAATCATTCATTTCCAAGGTGATTAATTTCAAACAAAGGTGATCTGCTTGCTAGTTTGAAGGATTTTTGTTATATTGTAGGGAATGGAAAAGAAGTCAGAAGTCAGAAGTCAGAAGTCAGAAGTCAGAAGTCGGAAGTCGGATGTCGGATGTTGAAATGAGTGATTATAATGAAGGTAGAAGTTTTTAGCCATTCGTATCATTTGATCATTTTAATTTGCATATCGGCACATCCGCAAAATTTGCATATTGAAGAATACCCACTTTTACCCACCACCTTTTTGTAGCCGAAAGCTCAGAGCAAAAAGAGGTTATGATGCCGAATTGTAAATTTGATAATACACCAACAAAAATCAACCGAAATATACCCACTTTTACCACCCTATACCACCCAATTTTGGAAAACCGGTTATGAAAATGATAATTTGAAGATAATGATAAGAGTACGATATATATTAGTTGTTGCCATCCTCCTACTGCTTTGTCATGGTGTAAAAGCACAAACCGTTTATGATAAGTATGTTGATTTTAACGATGCCATTGTACAGCACCATCCCGATAAGGCCATGGCTTTGGGACTAGAGATATTAAACAGCAGCGAAAAGCTACCTGCCAAAACTCAAACCAAGTTTTACGCCTTTATGGCCAAAATGTATGAGGATAATAAGCAAACCGATAACGCCATAAAATACTATGAACTGGTTGTTGCCGGCGCTCCTGATTATTACATTGCTCACCGCGCGCTGGGATATTTGTACCTGGATAAAGCTAATGCCATAGCCGCCACTATTAACCAAAATACAGGTAATAAAGCAGCTTATGACAAAGCTGTTTCGGGATATACCGCCGTGGTAAGATCGGCTTTACCCCACCTCGAAAAAGATGAGGCCTGTAATCCGGATGGGGATGAGCTGGCACAGATCAAACGGCTATATACTAAGATAAACGATAAAGCAGGCTTATCAACTTTGGATGCACGCTTAAAGCAATTAGCCGGAAAATGTGTGGATTTACTAACGGATTAGTTGTCGCTCAGTTTTCGCTATTAAAACCAAAGCCCTACCTTTGAAACAACATGAAACACCTGGCTTATTTAAATAAGTTTTTTTATAAATACCGCTGGAAACTGATACCGGGTGTAATATTCGTTATCATATCCAACGTATTTGGCATTTTGCCGGCACAGGTGGTTAGGCTTGCTTTTAATCTGGTGACCGAGAACATTGGCATCTTCCAGCTGTTTGATGGCTTTGGCAGGCAGTCTATCATATCGGGTATATTCGGATCGAGCCTGTTTTTGTTTGGGGTGCTGGTGTTGGTATTATCGCTGCTGCGCGGCCTGTTCCTGTTCTTTATGCGGCAAACCATTATCCTCATGTCGCGCCATATTGAGTACGATATGAAGAACGAGATATACAACCATTACCAGGAATTGTCGCTCGCCTTCTTCCGCCGCCATAATACCGGCGACCTGATGAACCGCGTTACCGAGGATGTGAGCCGGGTACGGATGTATTTGGGCCCTGGCATTATGTACGCCATAAACACGGTTACGCTATTTTTGCTGGCCATTGGTGTAATGGTATCGGTAAATCCTAAACTGGCGTTCTTTTCGCTGTTGCCTATGCCGATACTGGCTTTCACCATATTTTATGTAAACAATATCATCAATTCGCGCAGCGAGAAGATACAGCAGCGGCTATCGGCCCTGTCGAGTTTTGTGCAAGAGAATTTCTCGGGCATCCGTATCATCAAATCGTATGTGCGCGAAAACTTTGTACGCGGCAGCTTCGCTACCGAAAGCGAGAACTATAAAACCCACAGTATGGAGCTGGTGCGCGTGCAGGCCTTGTTTTACCCCATGATGCTGCTGCTGATAGGCCTGAGCAGTATCATTACTATATATATTGGTGGTGTTGAGGTAATGAAGGGCAATATTACGCCGGGTAACATTGCCGAGTTTATTGTATACCTGGCGCAATTAACCTTCCCGGTAATATCGCTGGGCTGGGTTACCTCACTTACGCAACGGGCGGCGGCATCGCAAAAACGTATTAACGAGTTTTTGAAGGAGCAGCCCGAGATCATATCGCCAACAACAGAGAATATCACCGTAAAGGGCAAGATCGAGTTTAGGAACGTGACCTTTATTTATCCCGAAACACGGATACAGGCTTTGGATAATGTATCTTTTATTGCCGAACCGGGGCAACTGATCGCCATTATCGGGCGCACGGGTTCGGGTAAATCCACCATCGCTAATTTACTGATGCGAATGTATGATACCAATGTTGGGCAGGTGCTGATTGACGATAAGCCTGTTGAAACGCTTAACCTGAACAGCTTTCGCTCGCAGGTGGGTTTTGTGCCACAGGAAGTATTTTTGTTTAGTGATACCATCGCCAATAATATTGCCTTCAGCGCCGATACCCTGGATATGGACGATGTTGAGCTGGCAGCCAAAAATGCCGCGGTTTATCAAAACATTGTGGAGTTTGAAGAAGGCTTTAAAACCATGATAGGCGAACGCGGGGTAACACTTTCGGGCGGCCAAAAACAACGCGTATCAATTGCAAGGGCTATCTTTAAGCAGCCGCAGATACTGGTGTTCGACGATTGCCTGTCGGCAGTAGATACTAAAACCGAAGAAGAGATTTTGAATAACCTTGGCGGGATAATGCACAACAAAACAAGTATTATTATAGCCCACCGGATATCGACCATAAAAAACGCGGATAAGATATTGGTGCTGGATGCCGGCAGGATATTGGAGCAAGGCACGCACCAGCAGCTGATGGATGCCAAAGGGGCATATTTTGAATTATACGAAAAGCAGTTGCTTGAAGAGCAGGAAACTACAGCATAGGGCAACATTGTAGCATTAAAAGCCGTATAATATTGAAGAATTTATAATTATATAACAGATTTTGTATTTGTACTTTTAAAAAATTTATATATTTATCCCAAGCAAACTTAAAAAACGACACTAAAAAATGGGAGATTTTGATAACAGAGAGCGCGAGGAGGTTTTTTCGAAGAAGGTAAGAGCCGGTAAACGAACATATTTTTTCGATGTGAAAGCCACACGGTCAAATGATTACTACGTTACCATTACCGAAAGCAAGAAGAGATTGGAAGATGGCGTTTTTGTAAAGCACAAAATATTTTTGTACAAAGAGGATTTTGAAAAGTTTGTTGAAGGGTTGAAAGATACCGTTGATTACATTAAAGCCAACCAGGAAGTAGTTGAAAAACGCTACGAATACAGCGAGGTTAATGAAACCGCCAAGGTAGATGACGACTTTTCTTTCGAGATATAATTAACCTATAGTTAAATGACATACAGAGCCCGCCACCAGCGGGCTTTTTTGTTGGCTATAACAGCACCCCACGCATTATGGTTACGGCAATGGTAAAGTAGATGATCAACCCGGTAACATCAACCAAAGTGGCCACAAAGGGGGCGGATGAAGTAGCAGGGTCGGCACCGAGGCGCTTTAATAGTAAAGGCAGCATTGATCCGGCTAATGAGCCCCAAAGCACTACGCCTATCAGCGCTAAGCCTACCGTGAAACCAACCAATATCCAATGCGGGCCGTAAATAGTGGAGAATAAGGTCCATGCAAATATCCGGCAGAAGCCAATAATACCTAAGGTTACGCCCAATAATAATCCAGATATGATCTCGCGGCGCATAATACGCCACCAGTCGGCCACGGTAACTTCGCCCAATGCCATAGCCTGTATAATGAGCGTTGAGGCCTGCGAGCCGCTGTTACCGCCGCTTGATATGATGAGCGGTACAAACAATGCCAGTACTACCGCCTTAGCTATCTGTTTCTCAAAAAAGCCCATAGCCGTAGCGGTAAGCATTTCGCCCAAAAACAGGATAATGAGCCAGCCAACGCGCTTTTTAACCAGCTTGAGCAAAGGCATATCCATATAAGGCTCGTCAAGGGCTTCGGTACCGCCTATCTTCTGAATATCTTCGGTGTACTCTTCGTTGGCTATCCACAAGATGTCGTCAACGGTTACTATCCCCAGTAATATGTTCTCATCATCGGTAACAGGCAAGGCGGTGCGGTTATTCATCCTGAATACATTGATGGCTTCTTCCTGCGGATCGTTCACGTTCAGGGCAATGAGGCGGCTATCCATCAGGGCGCTCACTTTGGTAGCAGGGTCAACCAGCAATATCTCGCGGATACGGATATCATCCAACAGCACACCATTGCTGTCTATCACATACAAAACGTCGATGGTTTCAGAGTTCTTGCCGTATTTGCGCAGGTGCTCCAGCACACGGTTTACGTCCCAGGTCTTTTTAACGGTAACATAGTCGGGCGTCATTAAACGGCCAACGCTGTCTTCTTTGTAGCCAAGCAGCATCAGGGCCTCTTTCCTGTCGGCAGCGCTGAGTGTTTGTATCAGCGCCTTTACCGCATCGCCATGCAATTCGCTGAAAAGAGAGGTACGGTCATCGGGAGGAAGCTTATTAATGATCTCGGCTATTTTTGCACCCGAGAGTTTTTTGATCATCCGCTCCTGCGTAGGGAAATCGAGGATACGGAACACATTTACCGCGCGGTTAAGCGACAGTACTTCGATAAATTTAGGGCCATGTTCGGGGAGTTCGTCTATCAGTTGCTCAACATCCGAAATATTCAGGTTGTTCAGGTGTTCCCGGAGCAGTTCATCGTCGTTCCTTTCCAGCAACAATTCTATTTGTTCAACCATTTCTTCCATAGGCCCCGTTCTTTACATATTTAACACTGTTGTTTTGCGACCGCTAATATGGCGAAACTCGTTTACTTTTTCAGGCCGCGAAGGCAATAAATTATCTTATCTTTGCGCCAAAATTTGGTTCATTTGTTCACTGGTCATTGGTTCATTAGTAAACACCGTTTCCGACTAAACAAATCAATCATTCAATAATTCAGTCATTCTATCATTAAATATATGGGTTTACAGTGTGGTATAGTAGGTTTGCCGAATGTGGGTAAATCAACACTTTTTAATTGTTTATCAAATGCCAAGGCACAGGCGGCTAACTTTCCGTTCTGTACCATCGAGCCAAACGTAGGTGTAATTACCGTTCCGGATGAGCGGTTAACCAAACTGGCCGAACTGGTAAACCCACAACGCATTGTGCCTAACGTTATCGAAATTGTTGATATAGCAGGCTTGGTAAAAGGCGCCAGTAAAGGCGAAGGTTTGGGTAACCAGTTTTTAGCCAACATTCGTTCAACCAATGCCATTATTCATGTTTTGCGTTGTTTTGATGATGATAATGTGATACATGTTGACGGCTCGGTTGACCCCATTCGCGATAAGGAGATCATTGATACCGAACTGCAGTTGAAAGATCTGGATTCGATAGAAAAGAAGATACAAAAGGTAGCAAAAGGCGCCCAGATCGGCGATAAAGACCAGAAGAAAGCCTTTGAAGTGCTCACGGTTTATAAGAACCATTTGCTGGCCGGTAAATCTGCCCGCACCGCACCGGTAGCCGAAGAGGATAAAGAATATATTGAAGATATATGGCTGCTTACCGCTAAACCGGTAATGTACGTTTGCAATGTGGAAGAGAAATCGGTTAATACCGGTAACGCATATGTTGATAAGGTTAAAGCCGCTGTTAAGGATGAAGATGCACAGGTATTGGTGATATCGGCCCAGATCGAATCGGAAATAGCTCAGCTTGACTCGTACGAAGAGCGCCAGATGTTCCTGGAAGACCTTGGATTGAAAGAATCAGGCGTAACCCAATTGATAAAAGCCGCTTACAAACTGCTTAACCTGGCTACCTACTTTACCGCCGGTGTACAGGAAGTGCGTGCCTGGACCATCACCCAGGGCTTTACCGCGCCACAAGCCGCGGGTGTTATCCATACCGATTTTGAAAAAGGCTTTATCCGTGCAGAGGTGATAAAATACGACGACTTTGTAAAATACGGGTCGGAAGCCGCATGTAAAGAGAACGGTAAACTTAGCGTTGAAGGTAAAGCATACATTGTTGCCGATGGCGATATTATGCACTTCAGATTTAACGTCTGAAAAAAGAATCAAGAGCCAAGAATCAAGAGTCAAGATGAATTGTCTTAATTCTTGATTCTATATTCCTGACTCAAAAAGGTATATTTGCATATTGCTCCCGTAGTTCAATGGATAGAATTATGGTTTCCGGTACCATCGATATGAGTTCGAATCTCGTCGGGAGCACAAACAAAAAAGACCTTGTAAGTAATTCTTACAGGTCTTTTTTGTTTACATTTTCATTCCTTCCATCTGGTTATTCCCATTTTTAAAGATGGCCTCGCTGTTCAATAAATATACACCATTGGTTACCAGCACATCACCCGCGTTTAGCCCGTCGAGCACGGGCACAAAGGTTTGATTACCTGTACCCAAGCGCACCATTTTTGGCGAGAAGCTGCCATCCGCGTTCTTTACCCATACTTTATCGCCACTGCCGCCCGATATGACGGCGGTAACCGGGATTGCTAACGACCGTTGTTTACCTGTAGCTACCGAGATATATGCGAGCATGCCCGGCTTGATCAGTCCCTGCGGGTTAGGAATACTGATACGCACCAGGTCGACTTTTGAAGCATCCGACAATTCCGGGTTGATAAACTCCACCTTTCCGTGTATCACCTGGTTACCCAGATCGGGGAATGAAACACTTACCTGGTCGTTCTCTCTATAAGTTCCCGTTTCAACGGCATACAATTGCGCTTCAACCCATAAGTTGTTTAGCGACTGTGTTTTCAATATGGGCATCCCCTCGGTCACATAGTCGCCTTCGTGAACCGAAATATCGCTTACTGTGCCACTTATCTTACTCATCACAGTTACTGTAGCCGATGCTTTCCCCGACGCGCTTAAGCTCCTGATCTGGCTCGCGGTAACTCCCCATAGTTTTAGCTTATTTTCGGCAGCAGCTATCAATTGCTTATAATCCACATCGGGGTTATTCAATACCTTTTGCTGCTGTTGGGCAAGCAGATACTCTTTTTCGGCCTCCATCAGGTCTTCGCTGTAAATGGAGTAAATGGGTTGCCCCGCGCTTATCTTCTCTCCCACTGTCCGCACAAAAAGTTGTTGTATGCGGCCCGCTATGCGTGCGCTCATTTGCTCTGCCTGGTTTTCGTTAGTAGTTACGGTACCGGTAAGCGTTTTTTCGCTGCCAATATTCTGCGCTCTGACGGTGTCCGTTTCAATACCGGCTAATTGTATTTGCGATGCCGTTAGTGTGATCCTATCGCCTGCCATACGCTCATTATCGCCGGTAACGTCTACCTTTATCAGTTTCATTCCACAAATAGGACAATTACCATCATGATCTAAATGCACCTGCGGATGCATAGAGCAGGTATAATAAAATTTGCTCTGTTCTTTATTAACCTGTTGCGGTTTTTGTTTACAGGCAACAATTGTAATGACAAAAAGCACCGTAAGCACGAAGTATTTGACAGCGGTACTAAACACCAGGGTTATATCTTTATTTTTCATTGCGCTGCGTTTTAATGAAGCTTTCGCTATCGGTTAAGTATTGAGCATTCTCTGCCAGGCTATCTGTAACCGATAATCCCTTCGTGATTTGTATTTCATTTCCGCTTATCGCCCCGGTAGTTACCTCGCGGGCCTTATATAAGGGGCCGTTCTTTATCCATACCACCTGCGTTTGCCCGAGGTAAATTAACGCCGAACGCGGTATCCACAAACCACTTGTTACACCGGTTTGTATGTTTGCTTTTACCAGGCTGTTCACTTTCAGGTCATGCTCCATATTGTCTATATATACCCTGATACTGGTGCTTTTATCACCATTCCGCAAAAAGGGTTCAATAAAGTTCACCTTACCGGTGATGGTTTTACCCGGCATATCCGGCGAACTGATCTTAACGGATTGGTTCAGCTTTAGCGCGGCAGCCTTTGCATGTTCAATTTTAAGAATGGCCCATAAATGATGCGGATTGACCACGTTAAAAAGTGTTTGCCCTTTTTCTACATACATGCCCTCTTTAACCGACAAAGGTAAATTGGTAGTGAAGTTCTGTTCAGACTTTAAGTCGCCCGACATTTGGCTATGCGCCGCATCATGCACATGGCCCTCATAAGGGCTGTAAACCGGCAGGCTATAAAATACTTTACCGCTGTTTATAACCTGGTTAACCTGTGTGGCCGTCATGCCAAGCAGCAGTAATTTTTGCTTTGCGGCATTGATAAGGCCGGCTTCCTGCGGGGAGTTTTTGGTAAGATAGAGCAGATCCTGCTGTGCCGAAACCATGTCGGGGCTGTAAATATCAAAAATGCGCTGCCCTATGTGGATCTCCTGGAAAGCGTACTTAATGTACAGCTTTTCGATACGTCCTGAAAAACGCGAGGCGATGTTGTTAAAAGTACGTGTATCAAAATCGAGGTAGCCTTCGGCGGTAATTGTAGTCGGTAACTCTTTTTGCACCGGGCTAATGGCATTAACCGACGAAATTACCGCGCCGTTTACAGGCTGCAAAACAGTATTTAAATTAATGTCCGCTCCTTCACTTGCCTGCCCTGAGCGTTTCACCAGGGTCATCCCGCAAATGGGGCAACTTCCCGGATGATCTTCTACGATCTGCGAATGCATGGGGCAGGTATATTTTACCGCGCCGCTATCCTGTGTTGCTGTAGTTGCCTTCTGCTTTGGATCTGTACAGGCAGTTACCGTAATCAAAGCAAATAAACAGGTGTATAATACAGCTCTAATACTTTTCATTCTCTTTTTCATAAGCTACCTGTAATTGTAACAATTCCTGTAAGCGGTTTAATGCTTCCATCCTGCTTGTTTGTAATCCCTTAATGCCATCCAGAACAGATGGCAGGTCGCCGGTATTTTGTTCATAAGCCAGCAGTGCTGTTTTATACGTATTCTGTAAAGCGGGGATGATGTTTTGCTGATAGTTCTTTAGCTGCTTTTTCTTACTGCTCATATCGGCCCTTAAACCTGCAAGTTGCCCTTCTGCCTGGTTCAGTATGTCGAATTTTCGTTGCTGTAGTTCCTCTGTTTCGTATTTGATGCCTTTCAGGTTCGCCTTATATTCCTTGGAGGCCCATGGAACAATTGGTATGGTGATGGAGCCCATCAACACATATTGATTAGGCATGCCACCATAGCTTTGCATGTGGCCGGCCTGTATACCAAAGTCTGGTTTGCGCTTGCTGTACTCCATTTGAGCATTCAGTTGCTGCAATTCGATGTTGCGGTTAATACTTCTGATATCACTGCGTGTTGCCAGTAAGGCCGAAGTATCTGTAGGGGCCGATTCATAATCTTTCATCACCACATTGGTATCTACTATAAAAGCTGTTTGCTTATCCCGGTTCATCAGGGTATTCAGCATAATGTTCTTCTGACTGATCTCGTTATTGATCTGCTCACGCGTATTATCCAGTTCGTATAGCTCGGCTTTGGCTTTATAAATATTGCTCAGCTTTTCTTTGCCGTAGGTTAGCCTGATGTTGGCATCCTTCAGCATATATTCCAGCAGGTTTTGTATGTTCTGCAACAAAACAAGCTTCTTTTCCAGCATCACCCGGTCATAATAGTATTGTTTTGCCTGAGCCAATAGCTGGTTCTTCGTATAATTCTTGTCTTCGGCGGTAACTTTGGCCATGCCTTTCATATAGTCTTCCTTCGCTCTCAATTTCGCGGGGTTGGTAAACATCTGCTCGGCCTGCACCATAAATGCCCCGCTATTAGGGATAAGCTGATACGGTGTTTGATACTGCCCTGCACTCAGTTTAGGTGCGTCCAGGCTTTTTGCCCCGGTTGCATAAGCATTCTGCGCGCTCATCTTCGCATCATAAGCCTGTAAAGCCGGGTTAGTGCTTATACGAGCCAAAACACTGTCTAAAGGCAAGTACTGAGCTTTCGCTGATATCCCGGCAAGGCAAAAAAGCGATATATATATGATCCGATATGTTTTCATGTTCATTGTTCCTTTACGTTCAATACTTCAAGCTTGCCGTATTTCTTTAACTCGTACTCCTTCACCATCAGGAATATCAATGGCGTTACCAGTAAAATATGTGTAGATGAGGTTAACACGCCTCCTATCATAGGCAGCACAATAGGCAGCATTACATCGCTACCTGTGCCTGTTGCCCATAGCACGGGCACCAATCCAAATAAGGCTACACAAACAGTCATCAGCTTTGGCCTTAATCTTTTCACCGCGCCATTCATTACATATTCCCGCAGGTCTTCTTTAGTAATACTCTCTTTAGAGTTTCCTTTTAAAGCCACCAATTGCTGCATGGCATCGTTCAGGTATATTACCATCACAATACCCGTTTCAACCGCAATCCCGAAAAGGGCGATAAATCCAACCGCTACCGCTACCGATAAATGCACACCGAAAAAATACACCATATAGGCGCCGCCTATCAGCGCGAAGGGTATGGATATCAAGCTAAAAAACGCTTCGCGGATAGAATGAAAGGCAAAATACAAACAGGCGAAAATAATGACCAGCACGATGGGCAATACCAGTTTCAGGGTATGCTCGGCACGTATCAGGTTCTCATACTGGCCGCTCCATTCAACGAAATAGCCTTTAGGCATAGTTTTAACCATGCTGTTCAGCTTATCCCGTGCTTCATTCACCGTACTGCCCAGATCACGCTCACGCACGTTAAACAATACCGTGCCCCGCAGTAAAGCATTCTCTGACTGTACCATGGCCGGACCATCGCTTATCTTAATATCAGCGACCGACGATAGCGGTATTGGCCCGCTACCAGGCGTTTGCACCAGCGTACGCTTTATCGCGTCGAGGTTGCTGCGGTAATCCTGTGCAAGGCGCAGGTTTACGCTAAATCTCCGGCGCCCTTCGATGGTTGGGGTAAGGTTCATCCCTCCTAAAGCGCTTTCAACAACTTCGTTCACATCGTCTACACTTAAACCATACCGGCCAATGGCATCTTTGTTTACCTGTATATCCAGGTACTTGCCGCCCGTTATCGGGTCAACATACAGATCTTTCACACCGTTAATGCCCATCAAAGCGTTCTTCATCCGGCTCGATAAGGCGTATATGGTATCCAGGTTCTGTCCGTAAACTTTTAGGCCAACATCGGTACGGATCCCTGTAGAAAGCATATTGATGCGGTTAATAATGGGCTGCGTCCAGCCATTAACCACACCGGGTATTTGCAATTTCGCGTTAAGCTCGTTAATGATGTCTTCTTTTTTCAAGCCCTTGCGCCATTCGTCTTTGGGCTTTAGCAGGATGATGGTTTCCACCATATTAATAGGCGAATTATCGGTAGCGGTATTGGCACGGCCTGCTTTTCCTAAAACGTTCTTTACTTCGGGTATGCTCTTGATGATCCTGTCCTGCACCTGCAGTATCTGTTTTGCTTCGGCATTTGAAACATCGGGTAAGGTTACCGGCATAAACAGGATGGTACCTTCATCCAACGGCGGCATAAACTCGGTGCCCAGGCTCAATAATAAAGGTACACTCACCAATAAGGCAATGATGTTAATGCCAATGGTAGTTTTACGCCAGGTGATGCACCATTCCAATATGGGGTGATATACCCTTTCCAGCACACGGTTAAGCGGGTTGTGGTTATCTGTTCTCAATTTACCTTTCAGGAAAAATGAGATAAGCACCGGCGCGAGTGTTACGGCAAGTATGGCATCAATAGCGAGGATAAAGGATTTTGTCCAGGCCAGCGGACCAAACAATTTTCCCTCCTGCCCTTCCAGTAAAAATACAGGCAGGAACGATGCCACAATGATAAGTGTGGAAAAGAACACGCCACGGCCTACCTGCTTGCATGATGCTTCTATAATTTTGATTCTTTCTGCTGTGGTCATGATGCTTCTTTTTCTTGTGCGATAGACAGGTTTCGGTGCGAGTTCTCTACCATTACGATGCCGTTATCCACTATAACCCCGATGGCTAAAGCGATACCGGTTAAAGACATGATGTTGGATGAGATACCAAAAGCATTTAGCAGTATAAAACTGGCCGCAATGGTGATAGGTATTTGGATGATGATGCTCAAAGCACTGCGCCAGCTAAACAGGAACAGGATGACGATAATGGATACCGTTATCATTTCCTCTATCAGCGTGTGCTTAACTGAGCCTATGGCGCTTTCTATCAGTTCGCTGCGGTCATACGCTATTTTGAATTTCACGCCCGGAGGAAGGCCTTTTTCAATATCGGCCATTTTATCTTTTACGGCATGGATCACCTTATCCGCATTTTCGCCATAGCGCATCACTACAATGCCGCCAACAGCTTCCCCTGTCCCGTTTTGATCAAATATACCGAGGCGCAGGTCGCCGCCCATTTGTACGGTGGCAACATCTTTCACCTTTACGGCCACGGTATTTATTGTACCGATAGAGATGTTCTCCACATCCTGTAAGCTTTTTATATAACCCAGGCCGCGGACAATATAACCCGTGCCATTCATCTCAAACTTACGGCCGCCAACATCGTTATTATTACTTTTAACGGCTTTTAGCACCTGCGATAGCGGTATGTTATAATAGTTAAGCTTATGCGGATCAATACTGATCTGGTGTTGCTTTTCAAAGCCGCCAAACGAGGCTACCTCGCTCACGCCGGGAACGGTTTGCAGACCTAACTTTACATACCAGTCCTGTAAAGCGCGTTGCTCGCCCAGGTCAATGCCTTTGGCATCAAGCGTATACCACAGGATATGGCCTACGCCTGTTCCATCGGGCCCTAAAGTTGGGGTAATGCCTTCGGGCAACAGGCGTTGCGCATAATTAAGCCTTTCCAGCACGCGACTGCGCGCCCAGTAAACATCGGCTTTATCATCAAACACAATATAAACAAAACTCATCCCAAACATGGACGTGGCCCTTATGGCTTTCACTTTCGGGATGCCCTGCAGGTTGCTTACCAATGGATAGGTAACCTGGTCTTCCATAATCTGCGGACTGCGCCCTTGCCATTCTGTAAACACGATCACCTGGTTTTCTGACAAGTCGGGAATAGCATCAATGGGGTTTTCCTTAACTGAATAGGCTCCCCAAACAAAAAGCGCTATCGCGATAAGCAAAACAATATACCTGTTTTTTAACGACAGGCTAATAAGTTGATTAATCATCTTAACGGGTTTAATAACCCCGGTACACAATTAAGGGCACCGGGGTTAAATTAACTTACATTTTCATTTCAGGCTTTTTAGCAGCAGGAGCCTTTTTAATTAAAGTCATACCGCATTTAGGGCATTTGCCCGGTTTATCCGAAATAACTTCGGGATGCATACTGCAGGTATACTGCACTTTTGCAGGTTTTACTTTTTTAGTTTTGGTAGTGTCGGATACGGCAGTTGTTGGCTGGGCAAACGATGCAACACCACAGAAAAGGACAGCAATAGCCATCAAGGTTACTTTTTTCATGATTTTTTGATTTTTTAAATGCACAAAATACATAGGCATATAAATGCATATGTGTTAACTATAAAAATTAAGATGATTGATTACAATGATCGGGGAGCCTATAAATAGATTACAGACTGGAAAGGGAGTTACAGATCAGATTCTGTAAGCGCAGTTAAGGGTATAAATAGGGTTATCAGCAGCACCGGGTGGCGCATTGCCTTTGTAGCAGGTACTGATAGTTGGTAACGCGATAACAACCGGCTGAACAGCACAGGCAAATAAAGGCAAATCAATAGCTGCAGGCTTGTTAATTGAAAATGTAGCCGGATTAAAATGATTATCTTTTACCTTCAGGTTTAGCAGTTCGTGCCTGCAGCAGCCTTTACCGCTCTTTTTTATTTGAGTGAGCGCGTTATCGGCAGCACCATATTCAAATTTTACCGAAGCCAGCTTACCGCAGCAATAAAAACTATTTACCGCTATACCTGTACAGGATAGCACATAAATAAAAGTTAATAATATGAGTGCGGCGCGTTTCACAATTCAAAGATATTAATTAAAAATCGAATAATATTAAGTTTTAACTTTTAACAAGCTGGCATTAATAGCAACTACAACGGTGCTAACCGTCATCAATACGGCTCCAATGGCCGGGCTCAATAATATTCCCTGGTTATACAGTATACCTGCTGCCAAAGGTAACGCCACCACATTGTAGCCGGTGGCCCATGCCAGGTTCTGTATCATTTTACGGTAAGTTGCCTTACCAAATAATACCAGGTTTACAATATCCTTCGGGTTACTGTTCACCAATACTATGCCTGCGGTCTCGGCTGCAATGTCACTGCCCGAGCCTACGGCAATACCAATATTGGCCTGCGCCAATGCGGGCGCATCATTAACGCCATCACCGGTCATAGCTACAAACTCGCCTTTTGCCTGCAGCTCCTTTATCTTCTCCAATTTCTGATGCGGCAGCACTTCGGCAATAAAACTATCCATACCTAAAGTTTCACTAACGCTCGCAGCTACTTTATTATTATCGCCTGTAAGCAATATCGATCTGATGTTTTCCTGCTTTAACGTTTTTATGGCCGCAGCAGATTCGGGCCTTATCTCGTCTGACAAGGCAATATATCCCGCCACTTTATTATCAATAAGTACAAAAACAACAGTTTCTATATCATTACTTTCAAAGCTATCGGCAATAGCAATTCCCTTCTCTTTTAAATAGCCCGGACTAACTACCAAGATCTTTTTACCTTCCACCGTAGCTTCAACACCCTGACCGGTAATGGCATTAAAATCTTTCGTCTCAGGAATGGCAACAGTCATTTCCTCTGCTTTTTGTAGGATACCTGTGGCGATGGGATGTTCTGATCTTTGTTCTAAGGCCGCCGCAAGGCGAATAATATCCGGCTCATTTATGTCTCCATTTAAGGAAATAATTTTTGATACTTCAAATTTACCAACGGTAAGGGTACCGGTTTTATCAAAAACTATGGTGGTAATTTTACGCGAATCTTCAAATGCTGTTCTGTTCTTTATCAATAACCCATTTTTTGCGGATAAGGCGGTAGATTTTGCCACTACCAAAGGCACAGCCAAACCTAAAGCATGCGGGCAACAGATCACAATCACGGTAACCATCCTTTCCATCGCGAAAGCTAAAGTCTGACCGGTAAAATACCAGTATAAAAATGTAGCCATGCCGGTAACTAAAGCAATTATGGTTAACCATCGTGCAGCTCTATCTGCCAATAGCTGCGTTTTTGATTTTGATCTTTGTGCATCATCCACCAGTTTGATCACCTGCGAGAGATAAGAATCTTTAGCGGCATGCGATACCGTTACCTTAAAAGAACCACTACCGTTAATAGAACCCGCAATTACTTTATCACCCTTTATCTTTTTTACCGGCTTTGATTCGCCTGTTAACATGGATTCATTTAAATAGCTTTCGCCCTCTGATATGATGCCATCTGCCGCGACTTTTTCGCCCGGCTTAATTAAAATAACGTCGTTTGCTTTCAGGGTACCCGTTTTTACATCATGTTTCATATCGGGCATTACCATATGCGCATCATCAGGCATTAATTGTACCAATAACTCCAGTTCTTTGGATGCACCGGCAACAGATCGCATTTCTATCCAATGGCCCAAAAGCATAATGAGAATAAGTGTTGCCAGCTCCCAAAAGAAATCCATACCCTTCAAGCCAAACACAATGGCTACACTATAGCTGTAGGCAACAGTTATAGCAAAACCGATCAGGAACATCATACCCGGATTTTTGGCTTTTACCTCATCAACCAAACCTTTTAAAAACGGCCAGCCTCCATAAACAAACACCACTGATGAAAGCGCGAACAAAATATAAGGCAAACCTGTAAAGAACCAGTTGACACCCATAAACTGCTGTATCATGGCTGATAACAACATAATGGGCACCGTAAGTATCAGCACAACATAAAAGCGCTTTTTGAAATCGGCAATCATCATGGCATGATGATTATGCCCATGCATACCCATAGCAGCATTACCATCATGTTGCATGTTAGCATGATCCATTTTTGAATGATCTGTAGCAGAATGTGTATGTTGATGTTCCATTACTGTGATGATAATTAATAACGAATAGAAGCGCTATAATCAAAGTTGCAAATTATCGGCCAGTTTTATGGTGATGAAGGTCACCTTTACAAAAACGCCCATAACTTATCCTATATAAATTATGGGCGCCTACTAAAAAAGTGATCTTAAAGCTCTTTATAAACTCATTGGCGAGGCAAAACTTATTTAAAAATAGCGTTCAACTGTCCGGCTAATCTTATTCCGGCTTTCTCTATTTGTTTTTGTACTACAGGTATATGTTCCTGGTAATAGTCTTCGCCTAATTTATTGTTTTCGGCCACTTCGGTGTATAATATGCTGCTTATCTGGTACGATTCCCAAATCCAAAGCATTGGTGGGTCGGTTTGCCATTTGGTTATTTGTTCGGGTGTGGCAGTATCATAAGCCTTGGCCATTTCTTTATAACTTATGTGTTGATGTTCTATCAAACCACTATCCCATAAGCCGTGCAGGTTATCACTTGTTCCATTAAAAAAGTCAACAACAATACTATTACCACCTTTATCCTCAGCATGGCTCACGTGCATGGGCTGGTGCAGATCGCCAATAAAGTGCACCAGGTATTTCAATGCCACTACTTTTTGGCCTTTAGATTTTTGCGGGTCGGTCAGTATTCTTTCGCATTGCAGCATTGCTTTGTACCCGTTATCGGGCGGCATATTATTTACGGCGCTTGCAAATTGCTCATAGCTTAAACCGCCGGGCAGGTTTACATAATGCCAGCCGGCTGTATTTTTAAATGCCGGGTCGCTACGCACTTCATCGGCCCAGTTACTGATATCGGCAAGGCTCTCCTTCCCTATCAGGTTTTTAATGGCTTCTTTAGTCTGTGGTGTTAAATGATTCTCTGCTATCTGTGCAACGGTACGATGGCCTGTTGATCCCCATGAGATCAAGAAAAAGGATAACGTCACCACCAAAAAACCAAAACTGTATCTCTTCGTCATATTGTTCAAAATAAAAAATGCTTACCGAAGCAAGCATTTAAAAAAATCAAATTAAAATAAATTTATTTGCTCTTTAAGAAGTTAAAACGCAGGCTTACTTCAACATCGCCGTTGTTATAAGCATTTAGTGCTGATGTATTTGTTGTATAAAATGCCAATATAGAGTAGCTGCTCTTGTTTAAACCAAAGCCAAACGTAGCGCTGTTTGAACTATGGTACATCCCCTGTAAGCTAAAAGCATTTTGAGCGAACGAAAGGTTTGCACCGGCATCAACAATCTTATCAAAACCACGCACCTGCCTGAAAACTACTTTGGGCTCAACATTAACATCGGCAGAACCGCCGAATTTGTAGCTTGCTGAAGTGAAGAAGATTTCGCGCTCAGCTGTATTGTTCGCATTTGATACTGTTTTAATATCCGGTAAAGCAGCTTGTAATGTTAAAGTATTGCTGGTATACGATACGCCAAAGTCGCCATCAAAATAAGTTGGGTTATTATCATTATAATGCGAGATGGAAGGATCGTTAAAAGTACCTACAACATTGCTCGACTCCAGGTGCTGATTAACAAACCCGGCGGATAAACCAAAACTCAATTTTTGGTTATTACCACCTAAATCAATATGATAAGCATAGGTAGCTACTGCCCTTGTGGTTCTGAACAAGCCTGAATTTTCATTATAAACGCTTAAGCCTAAACCAACTTTTTTAGCCTGGTAATCGAGCGAAATGGCTTGCATATTTTGGGCGCCATCAACACTAACGCCTTGTTTACTATAGGCAAGATTTACGTTAAGGCCCGAATTTATACCCGCCATAGCAGGGTTAAATAAGTATTGATTTTGAAAATACTGGCTACCGAAAGGATTAAGCTGCGCTTTAACCGTACTTGCCGAAAGTATACTAACCCCCGCGATAAAAGCGGCTATAACAGTGCTCTTTTTATATGAATATATTTTTGATCTCATGTGATGATTTAATTTTTATTAGTCTCTTACCAAACTGATGTAACCGCTGTATTTTGTGCCTCCGCCAAGGTCAACTACATAGTAGTAGGTACCTTGCGTTAATGGAGCACCGTTCAGTCCATATCCATTCCAGGTGTTCAGGTAATGGCTTTGTGCAAAAACGATCTTCCCAGCTTTGTCGAATACTTTCACACTACTGGTTGGATATAATTCGATATTCAATATCACCCAGGTATCGTTTATACCGTCGCCGTTTGGTGTAATTATATTACTGGTAACCAGTTTTACAGGCGTGTAAGTATTGGTTATGGTATAAGTTTGTGTTGTTGAACAACCTGATGCATTGTACGCAGTAACAGTATATACATACGGCCCTTTAGCCGGTGAGCCGGCAGATAATGAACCCGGCCTTACAGTAAGTGTAGCTGTGTTGCTACCGCTAACAGTATCCGCAGGACTTGATGCCGCCCATGTATATCGTACACCACCCGTCGCTGTCAGTTGTATGGTCGATCCTTTTTCTATTACGCCTGCAACGCTCGGTGTAATAGTAATTGTAGGCAAAGCATTAACTGTAATATTAAATGTGCGGGTGTAGGTATCAATACCGCCGTTAGCTGTGCCTCCATTATCTTTAACGGTAACCGTAACAGCCGCGGTGCCACTTGCGTTTTGTGCAATGGTGTAATTAAGTTGAGCCGTAGTTGCTGTTAAAGGTAATATACCCAATTGTGAAAACAAGCCCGGGTTGTTTGAACTTACCGAAACGCTTACAATACTTTGTGTTGATTCGGTTGGCGATATACCGCTTAGCGCGATAGTTTGCTGGGTTGTAGTGTAACAAACCGGCACATCTGCAATAGCGTTAAGTGTTGGCGCTACGTTTGGTGGCGGAATACCTGTACCGGTTAACGTTACAGTTGCGCTTGTTGCGCCGGGTGTAGCAATGGTAACCGTTCCGTTAGCAGTTCCTGTTGCTGTAGGTGCAAAAATTACATAAACTGTTTGAGCAGTTGCCATTTCGGTGGCTGTATAGGTAATAGAGCTGCTATAGGTACCACCCGAAGTTTTTGAAATGGTATAAGGTGATGTCGCTGTTAATGTTGTAGTACCGGTAATATTCGCTCCCGAGAAAACAAAAGACTGAGGGGACGAAGCCACCGCGATGGACTGGTTGCCAAAGGCAGTAGCCGCTGTAGGTGCAGTGAAAACCGGCACTGCCAGGCCTGTACCATTTAAAGTAACCGTTTGTGTTGTAGCTCCTGTACTTGCAATGCTTACAGTTCCGTTGTTAACACCGCCGGCAGCTACAGTTGTTGGTGCAAACTGAACATATACAGTTTGAGTTGATGCCATCTCGGCAGTTGTATAGGTTAAGCTTGTACCGTAAGTACCTGTGCTGGTTTTTGATATACTGTATGGGGCCGCTACTGTTAATGTAGTATTAGCTGTTAAATAAGCACTTGATAATGTAAAGGTTTGCGCAGCTGATGTAGTATTGATCACCTGGCTGAAAGTTAATGGGCTGCCTGCAGGGGTTAAAACCGGAACACCTATGCCTGTGCCGTTTAAAGTAACTGATTGGTTTGAGCCACCTGCTGTTGTATTTAATGCGCTTCCGTTATTGGCACCGCCAACAGCAACTGCTGTTGGGCTAAATTTAACATATACGGTTTGAACACCGCTGCCCGAAGGAAAATCGGCAGTAGTATATGCTAAGGTGGTACCATAAGTACCTGCGCTTGTTTTTGAAATGCTGTATGGTGCAGCCACTGTAACGCTTGACGCACCACTGATATTCGCACCTGTAATAGTATAGCTTTGCGCGGCAGATGTTGAACCTACCAACCCGCTAAAGGTTAATGATGTTGGTGCCAATGTTAAAAGAGGAACAGGAGCCGCTACTGATGTACCGGTTACGGTAACTGTAGCACCTGTTGCGCCTGTGCCTGTTGTAGTATTTGAAATAGTAGCGCCGGTAAGACCTAATGTTCCGGCCGAAAACTGAACATATACAGTTGGCCCTGCAGCAACTTCGGTAGCACTAAAAGTTATTGAATTTGCATAACCCGAACCGTTTGTTTTTGAAACCAAAAATATGGCATTATTTGTAGCAACCGTTGTAGTACTGCCTGCTATGATGTTTGCACCGGTTAAAACGTATGATTTTGTTGCCGATGTTAAGGTGGTTTGATTACCAAAGTCTATTGACGTTGGCGAAGTAGCCGGTGTAGTTGTAGCGGTTAAAACCGGAACAACACCCGTACCGGTTACGGTAACTGTTGGTAACGTAGTTACATCCGCATCGGCAGTTGTTATAGTGCTGTTTGCAGCACCTGTGGCTGTAGGACTAAACTGAACATATACCGTTGGTGCGGTTGCAGCTGTTAACTCTGCAGGTGTAAAAGTTAAGGTTTGGGTGAACGGGCCTCCGCTTGCCTTTGAAAGACTATATGGGGCAGTAGCTGTTACGGTAGCGCTGTTGGTACCTAAATTAGCACCAGATAAAGTGTATGTTTTTACTGATGGAACGCCTTGATTTACGTTACCGAAAGCAAGCGTTGTAGGGTTGGCCGTTAAACTGGCCACCGGTGCAGCAGCGCCTGTACCAGTTAAGGCAACAGTTGTAGTAGCAGTACCACTTGTAATGGTGAGCGTTCCGGGCGCTGCTGCTGTTGTGGTAGGCGTAAATTTCACTAACACAGATTGCGGACTTGCAAGCGAAGCTTGTAAAATAGTTCCTGTTGTATTATAACTTGTACCACCATTGGTTGAAAAAGTATAAGGACCGGTAACCGAAAGTGAAGCGTCGGCAGTTAAATTCGCTCCTGACACGGTAAAGGTTTGTGCCGATGAGGTTGTATTAACGGTCTGTGTTGTTCCAAAATCTAAAGCGGTTGGTGTTGTAGCAGGTGTTGTGGCTGTGGTTAATGTTGGAGTGGCAACATTACTAACCCATGACAATGCCCAATCATCTATAGCTGTTGAAGCTCTGCTACCTGCACCGGTAGTTGCAGCTAAAGTAGCTACACGTATTGTTATTACTCCGCTTTGATTGTCCAAAGCACTTCCAAAATCTACTGTTACCGCGTTGTTGCTAAAAGTCAAATTCCCTGTTGTCATGGTTCCTGTTGTAGTTACGGGGGTAAATGTACTGGGGTTTGCTCCAATACCATAATCAACAATCCATGTAGTTGTTCTGGTCACGCCGGACGAATTATCAAGAGATTGCAAGTTGAAACTCAATTTGAAATTCTTCTTTCCTGTTGTATTTGTTACTTGAAAAACAAAGGCAGTACCCGGATCATAACCTGTACCCGATGTTTGCCTTACTCCGAGTGCACGATTAGTTGCAGCCGATTGTTCAGTTGAAGTAGCTGTTGAAAGCAAAGCATCCCCTGATGCGAAATTTTTGATACCATTGCCTGTTTGATTCCATGCTGTAGTAGCGCCAGCAGTAAATATAGTAGTTGCACCTGGGGTCCCTATACTGGCCGAAGTTGAAGATAAATTCACGCTAAAACCTGATGGGTAGCCGTTGCCGATTCCATCAAAATTTTCGGTATATGTTGTACCAGTCCCAGGTAAAGCTACGGGAGTTTGCGCATATAGCGTTATCGGTAAACAGACAAACAATGCATAGAAGACATAGAGTAACCTTTTTTTCATATGGTGTTTAATTAATATTTTTAACCTTTACTTTTACAGTTTTTAAACGATATCTCCGGCGATAAGCCGGAGGTACCAAGTATTTTAATTATAGCTTAGTTTTACTGCCCCGGATCAACCTTAACCTTTAAAGCATCATGAATACTTTGTGGCAATGCCGATAACAAAGTATAACCTGTAGCGGCTTCTATTGCGCCTACTGTAGTTATATACAGTTTCCAGTTAGAGTTGATGCTATTGATGTTTGGTGTATTTACCGCGATAACCCTTGTTGAGGCCGATACCCTGGCCAGATCGCCGTTACCTGCAGGCAATACAACTGCTACTTTCCAAACATTGCTCGGTACATTGATCTTTTCGGCAGGATACTTAGCAAATGTGATATTATTAATAACAGTAGCCGATTTAGAACCCACACCACCTGTGCCGTAGTTGCCCATTATAATATAAACCTCGTTACCTGATGTTACCAGCGAGCGCAGGTAATCTTCAAGGTTACCCCAGGTTTGCTGGTTGTTATTAGGGGCCTGAGGTATCATATTGGTCATTAAAAACGTAGCTTTATTAGCAGCGGTTGAACTGGTACGATCTGCCGATGGGCAATTGTGGCCCCTGTCAAATCCAAAATCAGCAAAATCATAACTATCGCTTTGTACCGCGAAAACGCCGGTAGGCAAACCGGTAAATCCGGCAAAAGCATCGGTACGGCCGGTTGACCCTATATTACTGGCGTCAAGATGCCAGCTTACCCAATTTGGCTCCTGTTTTGTCGCGTTATAGCTTTCAGCATAATAGCCTTGATTAAGCAATAAATTATCATTGCTGGTAAGGGCCGCGCCCGATGGGTTGCCAAACAACATATTACTGTTATCGCCTGATGCCGGTGGCGCATCGGCACCAACGGTTACACCGCTTCCCGGAGCAGCTGAGCCACTACCTGTAGTATCAGCCACAGGGGCAACATAGGCTTGCCCGGTTATATCCTGACCTCCATTTTTAGAACAGGAAACAACAAAAACAGAAAATAAAAGCGAGTAGATTAGTAAGTGTTTAAATTTCATCTAATTTTAATAAGAGTTGCAAATAAATGATTATGCTATTAACTGAATGTTAAATATTTGAATAAAATACTAATTAACGGAAAATTATCAGATAAGCCAATAAAAAATCATTTTTTTATTTATGTAACCGAAAAAATACATTTTTAACTTTTTTTTATATAGATATTAGCAAAAAAAGCTATTTTACTCGAAAACTTTATTTATACTTACCAAATATTTAACAATCATTTAAACATCAACTAACACATTCATAATAATTCAAATAAAAACTTATCTTAATTTCGACCTTCTTAAAATTACCAAATTCATTACTATGAGATTATTTTTACTATCCTTACTTCTTGCTTTTTCGTGCAGTGCAGTATTTGCTCAAAGCATCATTACGGGTAAATTGCTCGACTCGAAAACCAAAGAGCCATTAATTGGCGCTACTGTTAGTATTAAAGGTACCACAACAGCAGCTTCGGCAACTTTAACCGGATCATTTAAGCTAACTGTACCCTCACCGGGCAGCGCAACATTGGTATTTAGCTATGTAGGCTATATTCCAAAAGAAATCAACGTAACTGCCACAAAAAATCTGGGTGAAGTTCTGCTCGAAGCAAATTCATCATCATTACATGAGGTAGTAATTAATGCTCCGGTAATTGACAGAAAAACCCCTATCGCGGTTTCGACAGTTAACGCGGAATACATTGAAGAAAAAAGCCCCGGTCAGGATTTTCCACAACTGTTAAAAGAAACCCCTGGTGTAATGGCTACCGAATCAGGTGGCGGTTATGGTGATTCGAGGGTGAGTATCCGTGGTTTCAGCGCCAATAACGTTGCCGTATTAATAAACGGTATCCCTGTGAACGACGTAGAAGACGGAAAAGTATTCTGGAGCGATTGGGCGGGCCTTACCGACGTAGCAACATCAATACAGGTACAACGTGGTATGGGTGCATCAAAAGTAGCCGCGCCATCTTTAGGTGGTACCATAGCTATTACAACCCGCAGTTTTGACTCACAGGCCGGCGGTTCACTTATCGGATCGGTTGGTAGCTTTGGCGATAATAAAGAAGGTATATCCGTATCATCAGGCTTAAGCGATAAAGGATGGGCCTCTTCATTTTTGTTGGCGCGTAGAAGCGGCGACGGTAATGTACCGGGATTATACTTTACAGGATATAGCTATTTCTTCAATTTAACCAAAGTATTAACTAAATCGCAAACACTGTCATTCAATGTAATGGGTGCATCACAATTGCACGGCCAAAGGTTTAACCGTAATACTATAGCTACCTATAAAGCTGCAACCCAGGGCCCGCAATATAACTCCGACTTCGGATATTATAACGGCCAGATAACAAGTGCCGAAATAAACTATTACAATAAACCATTAGCATCACTTAACCATATCTGGACCATTAACTCAACTACTGATCTATCTACAGTGGCTTATGGCTCTTATGGTTCGGGCGCATCAAGGTATTTAACTACCGGCAACAGTGCAATATATACAACACTCATACCTAATTCAGCGGGCGGATATCCGAGGACAGGTGATGCTTACTCGCCTATTGATTTCAATGCCATTGTTAAAAACAATATGTCAACTGCCGATGGTTCGGCACAGAACCTGATCAGGAACCAGGCGAATGATCATCAGCAATATGGTGCTATCAGCACATTGAAAAAGAAGTTTGGCGATAATATTGATGTTATGGCCGGCGCCGATCTAAGATATTACACAGGCCAACACTACTACCAGGTTCAGGATCTGTTAGGAGCGCAATACCTTTACGACCCAAGGAGTGCGGTATCTGCCTCAACAGGTGTAAACTCGGGTACAGGCGATATCAATAACCCATATCACCGCGCAGTTGTTGGCGACAGGTATAATAACAATACAAAAGTAAACATCGTATCAGAGGGTATTTTCTTACAAACTGAATATTCAAAAAACAACCTTTCAGCATTCGTTTCTTTGGCAGCATCAAACACAGGCAATCAAAAGATCGATTATTTCAATTACCTCAACAGCGATCCTAATCAAAAAAGCAGGTATGTTTACTTTTTAGGATACCAGGCTAAAGGCGGTGCAAACTACAACTTAGACAGCCACAACAATGTGTATTTTAACATAGGCGTGTTACAAAGATCGCCATTGGTATCAAACATATTTGTAAACAACAGTACCGCAATTAACGCTGATGCTGTTCCTGAAAAATTATTCAGCTATGAGTTAGGTTACGGTTTCAGAAGCAGCCAATTAACCGGTAATATTAATATTTACCGCTCAACGTATAAAGACAGATCGGTTAAGCCGATAACAGAGTTAAATACCGATGGTTCAATATCTACCGCAAACCTTACCGGCTTAAATGAATTACACCAGGGTATTGAATTTGATTTAAGGTACAGACCAAATAGGGATATTACGTTCAGAGGTATGCTTTCTATCGGTCAATGGACTTATTTAACTAATGCCGGTCCGATAAAGATCACCAGCGACAACGGCTTTACCGCTACTTTAAATGAGTTGCAAATTAAGGGCTTAAACGTAGGTGATGCTGCGCAAACAACCGGTTCATTTGGTTTTGATGTGAATATTTTACCTAAACTTAAAGTTGGCCCGGTAGTAAACTATTATGCAAACTATACCGGTAATTTCTTTCCGGATAACATAACATTCCCGGGTTATGTTGCATATAAAGTTCCAAACTATACTTTGTTCGATCTGAACTCGGTATTCAGGTTTAAATTTGCAGGTTTGGATGCATCCTTTATCGGTAACATACGTAACCTGTTTGATACTGCTTATATATCGGATGCACGCGACTCGAGCGGAAGTGCCAATACAGCTTCAACTGTTGGCGTATATTATGGTACAGGCAGAACATACATGACAACACTCAGGATCAAATTTTAAAAAAGATATCGAACATAACCATAATTATATAAGCGTCGTTATCCATTAAAAAGAAAACTAATTACAATGAAAAAGATATATTATTTACTGGCATTCATCGCTTTAGGATTTGCATCGTGCAAGCCCCTAAGCAATACTTATGACGACCTGGATGCTCACCCTGCTATACAAACCATTAAAACATATACAAGCACCGCTTATGCTTCGTTTGATTTGGCAAAGGCCGGTATACCCACATTATTGAATACCAAGTTTGGTGATTACCCTGAAGGGACAAGCGCTGTTGTTTCATTTCCGGTTACAGTGGGTTCCCCCATGGTTGCAGATAACTTGTTATCGCACATAGCTTATACAATGGTTACTGCCGATTATACCTTTACGGGTAACAGTAATCCATACCTTACTGCTACCGCTGCTATAAACTATTTAAACTATAAATATCCAACCCCTGCTAATAATCAATTAGTAGTATTAACTTATTTATACTTTGAAAGCAGTGGCGGCACTGCAAGCGCGGGTAATTTAGTGACTGACTCATTTTTATACCTAAACGGGGCCTGGACTAAAATTTATACTGTATCGCCTGCACAATATACAAGTGTCGGCCGTGGTGCAAATAACTATTTTTTGACTACCGATGCATCAAACCTTGTTGCTTATTTTAATTCTTTCCTGCTTAATGACCCTGTTGTTTCGGCAACTGCAAAATCAGGCGATGTTAAATACGTAAGCTATAAATATACCGCTACCTTACAGCAGGTGCTTCCTTTAACATTCGACGGAACAAACTGGGTAAACAAATCATCATTAAATTTCCTGAAATTTGGTGGAACATGGATTCCTGATCCAACTGTTTTTATTAACATACCGGCAACTGCCAACAACGCCGATTATACTTATTTAGCTACTACAAGCATCGGTACAGCAGCTGCCCGTGCCAATGTTGCCAGCTTTGGCGATTTTGACATCAGGACGAATGGTGCCGCTACCGCATGGTCCGACGCAGATGTTACTTCGGCACTCGCGGCCATATTACTACATAAAGTTGCAAGCCCTATTGTTGGTGTTCCTTACAAGGTAACCTATGCTGTGTATACCGGCAGCGTTTCAACCACATCAAAAACCTTTAAGTTTGATGGTACAAATTTTGTTTTACAGCAATAGGTAAAAACACACTCTTTTAAAAAGCTGCCTCCGTTTACCGGAGGCAGCTTTTTTATTTAACGGGCTGCCGGCTGCAGGTTAGTAGCGATCCCGATACGATTCCAGCCATTAATGTTAATAATAGCCATAATTACATTTGATAGGTAGGCCTTGTCAAAAAGCTCAGCCGCCTTATTATACGTTTCATCACATACATGGCCGGCAATTAAGGTCACCTCTTCGGTTAATGCCAGTATGGCCCGCTCCTGCTCATCATAAAACGGAGTATCGCGCCATGCGCTAAGCCCATATATCCGTTGTTCTGTTTCACCCGCTTTACGGGCATCACGGGTATGCATATCAATGCAAAATGCACAACCGTTAATTTGTGAGGCCCTTATTTTTATCAGGTCTTTATGCTTTTGGGTTAAAGTGGTGCTGTTTACATAACTATCCAAAGCTATCATTGCTTTATACGCTTCGGGTTCTGCCTGGTTAATTTTAATTCTGTTGTTCATGTCTTTACGTTTTTTGTTGATACAAATTTGAGCAACATCACATCCTAAAAAAATGAACCGTGGTTAATAAAAATTTAAACCTTTTTTGCCCTAAGCCGACTTAAAAACTGGGGAGTAAAACCCAGGTACGATGCCAGCATGTATTGCGGCACACGCTGTAAAAAATCGGGAAACAGCTTTGCGAAATGCCTGTACCGCTCTTCTTCCGTTTGGTTAAAAATAAAACCTATGCGCCGTTGTGAGGCTACAAAAGCCTTCTGCATCATTATCCTGAAATAGCTTTCAAGCTTAGGTATCTTCTCAAAAAGCATATCACGACAGGTTTCGGGTAACAACAAAATTTCCGATGCCTCGACAGCCTGTATATAGGTAGTAGAGGGTTGCTTATTCAATAAACTATCCTGATCGGCTATCCACCAGCTTTCCAGGCCAAACTGTATGATCTGCTCATTCAGCTTTTGGTTAACAAAATATTGCCTTAAACACCCCTTCACAATAAAATAATTACCCTTGCACATTTTACCCGGCTCCAGTAAAAACTGCCTTCTTTTTAACTTTATCAGCTCAAGGCTATCACAAAGCAATTGCTCTTCGTGCTCATCTAATTGCACATAACGCTTAATGTGGCTTAAAAGCTCGGGGTATATCATAAATGGATTAAAGTTTTACAAAATTAGCTATATTTAACTATGAACGAACACCACTACCTTACCACCATTACCTGGACCGGCAATACCGGAACAGGCACCTCAAGCTATCGTGCTTACGAGCGTGATCATACCATACAAGTGACCGGCAAGCCCGAAATACCCGGCACGTCTGAAGTATCGGTGCGGGGGAGCTTAAGCCGCTACAATCCCGAAGAAATGCTACTCTCTGCACTATCAGCCTGCCACATGCTTTGGTATCTGCACCTGTGCTCGGTAAATAAGGTTATTGTAACCGCTTACGTGGATAAAGCCGAAGGCACCATGGCCGTAACACCAGATGGCAGCGGCCAGTTTACAGAGGCTGTTTTGAAACCCGAGATCACCATCAGCGGCATTGCCGACCGGCAGCTGTTAGATAAGCTGCATCACGATACCAATAAGCTATGCAATATTGCCCGGTCAGTAAACTTCCCGGTAAAGCATGCGCCTGTATATATTTTTGTTGATTGATGGCGGACCATTAATAAGTAAAATGGCACCCACAGCAAGCCTGTTTATGGCGCAGGCCGTGTGGATGTCATTTACTTTTTAAACATATTGCCTGATTGCAGCAACCTGGCGTTGCCAACCATATAACCGATGAAACTTACCCAAGCAGATAACCTTGCCTACCTTTACATCCGCATGAAGAGTGTAAACAAGCGTTAACAATATCGGAGCAATGTGCTTTTAACACAACAAATGTACAAGCACTGATATGTTTAAAAAATGCGCCGCGTCACAAAAACAGGTAAAAACAGGTGTTTTTTAATTTCGAATTTCGCATGTTCAATTTCGAATTTATTTTTCCTTCCCATTTAATCATTCAATCATTGAAAAAAGCAGGTAAAAACAGGTGTTTTTTCAAACCCATTCTATTCAATCATTAAACCAATCAATCATTCAATAATTGCCTCGGGGGGATAAAGTAAGAACATTTCAACCCTTCTTCGCTTCCCGCTTTCACCTTCAAGTTTTCTTCCCGATCCTATACAATATAGCAAATTTTAGTCACAAGTGCAAATCCATGCCAAACAGATAATAAACATTAAATGCCATAAGTTGTTGTATCTTTGAGTCCCCCTCATAAAGCATCAATGCAAGATTCAAATTTATTGAAGAATGTTCCCGAGCGGAAGCGTTTAGAAGTAATTCAACGCTACCAGATACTCGACACCCCCCGCCTGGCCATTGAAGCTGCAAATGTGGGTACCTGGATAATTGACGAAGCTACAAAGGTTTTTATCTCATCCGCACGCGTAAAAGAGTTGTTTGGGTATGAGCCTCACCAGGAACTTTCCTTCGAATCAGCTTTATTGCATATCTCCGATAAACACAGGGCCGCGGTAATATCGGGTATCGAAGAATCTTTTACGCAACGTAAGCCCTATCACATGGATTTTTCTATCACCGGCATTAACAAAGCCAGCCCCCGGTGGGTAAAAGCGGTGGGCGGGTATTACTATGATCCGGACGAAAAGCTATCCCACATTTCCGGCGTTATGATGGATATCACCCTGCAAAAGGAAAAGGAGCTGCGCAAAAACAAACTGATAGGCATGGTGAGCCATGAGCTTAAAACACCGCTCACCTCGCTTAAAGCGTATGTGCAGATGCTCAATGCATGGGCCAGAAAGCAGAAGGACGCTTTTGTAAGCGGCACCTTATCCAAAGTAGAAAAACAGGTCAAAAAAATGACCAGCATGATCAACGGCTTTTTGAGTTTGGCGCAGGTTGAATCGGGTAAGATACATCTTACCTTGCAGGATTTTGATATCAACGCGCTTATCCGCGAGGCTATAGATGAAATGCTGCTCCTTCACCCTAATGCTATCATTACTTTTCAGGCCGAAGGGCACTTAATACTGAATGGCGACAGGGACAAAATAGACCAGGTGCTCATCAACTTTTTAAGCAACGCTATCAAATATTCGCCTCAGGGCGGGGTGATCGAAATTAATACCCGGCTGGCAAACCATATGATTGAAGTGAGCGTAACCGACCATGGTTTAGGCATAGCCCGGCAGGATATTGAAAAACTGTTTGACCGTTACTATCGTGTAGAAAACAAGCAAACCGAAAAGATACCTGGTTTTGGCATAGGCCTATACCTCTGTGCCGAGATCATCAGCCACCACCACGGTAAAATATGGGTAGAGAGCGAGCCGGGAAAAGGCTCTACATTCTTTTTCACTGTACCGCTTAAAACCACGTAACCAGCCAATACCGGGTTTGCTACGCAAAAAACCGGCGAAATTGTATTCAAACTCCGCCGGTAATTAAACATTAATTATAATCAGCTATTACATTTTAGCAGGTTTGCCCGTATTCTTTTGGGCATCCAGTTGCTTTTGTTTAAGCAGCGCGGCACAATGCGCGGCGCAATTGTGCAATTTAACATTCTTATGGTCGGCACCCAGGTTATGGCCCTTAGGGTCAAGTTCGGCGCATTGAACATGATCCTTATCTTCCACCAACACCACGTTGCCCCCGGTCAATTTATAGTACGATCCGTTCTTTTTGGCTTTGCCCAGCACCTCGCCTTTCTCGTTAGCGATGTTGCCGCTCTCGTCTATAAAATACATGGCCTGGCCCTTGTTATTCCTGATGATATAATCCTTACCGACTGACCCTAATTGAGTTCCGTTTTGGCTGTAGATGCCGCCTTTTTTAAAGGTTGTATTGCTTTGCGCTGATGTGCCGATGGCTATAGCAACCATAAACAATAGGACCAACGCGATGATATATGATAACTTTTTCATGATATTTTTAATTTGATTTATAAATGAATGTTGTGAACTGTATATACGTTTACCTGTGTACTTAAACTATCAGGCATTTTCAATATCAGATGCGGTAGTTACGATAAAGCTTGTAGATACACGGCGGCGGCGGACTTGATTCCCGGCTACTTTCAAGATAGCAATAACTGTTTTGTGGTAATTGAACAGCATGCCCGGGTGTAAAACAAAGTAAAATGGCACCCGCGTATGGCCTGCTTACCGAAAGCGTTGCAGAACCTACGTGGGTGTCATTTACTTTAAAAACATGCTGTGTGCGACTGCAGCATCCGGTTATGTCGGAGCAGGTTTTATCCTGCCCGCTACTCAACCTATAGCCAGCCTTTAATGATGATAGCTTATCTAAGCAACATATACTGCTTACCAGAATACCGGTAACCGATACCAAGTAAACAAATGCGAACAATATTAGCGCAACACGTTTCATCATCACAAATGTAGATACGGCTGTAGGGCTAAAAAATGTCGGTAGTCACAATTAAAGGTGCCAGATGGCAATGATATAGGGCTACGGTGAAGGAGATTTCACTTTATATAATCATCACCTTATCATTGCGAGCGCGAGCGTGGCAATCACTGAGACAGGTAACGAATAGACACGTATTTGCTACGTTGAATTTTGAACTATTCAAATTTAATATTAGCTTTCCATATGATTTTCAAAACCATCACAAAATACTTATTATTTCTTTTTGTTATTTGCTTAGGATTTAGCGGTGCATACGCTCAAGACCCGCCCGGCGGGCAAGGCGACCCGCCTACTTCAAAATTCGGAGGCTTACAAATTTCGCGTACCGATCTTATCAAACAAATAGTATCAAGCGATTCTTCCTTTGTATTTAAAGAAACCGGGAAGGTTGATGGTATGCCAATATTTTCGGCTACTAGCATTAATGGTGCTCATGTTGAAATTATTGGCACAGAAAATAATATGAGACAAGCCAAGTGGACGATGCTATTTTCAAAGGACGGCCCCGCTAACAGAGCTGCATTCATAAGAATAGGTTACTTTCTTACACTTGTTTGCTTGTTAAAAAAAGAGGTGTTATTCTGGTATAATCAACAACTGGAATCGCTCTTAAAAATGGTCAGTTCTTCCGATCCAACGCCAACAGCATCTACAGTAATTAATGCCGACACATTTACATGTACCTATTTGAAAGCAGTGAAAGGCATCAGTGTTACTGTAACTGATTAAGCTCTTTGTAACCGCCCGTTCAGGCATGGGCGCCTGAACAAGCGGGAGTGCTTCATTGTGCAGTTATTCTATACAACGGAATATGCAAAAATCCTGCGGTTAAATGAATAGCAACTTTACCGCCAAGAGGCGCAGCATTATATACCGCAAAACTCACCTCCTCATCCTGGCTATCTGTTTGCTCCCCCCATTTTTCAAGGGTAACATAATAAGTATGGCCACCTTTGCTCGTTTCGTAAACATGATGAGCAAGCACTTCTACCGGGTAAACCTGTTCGGCAGAGTGATCAAAAAAGAAATTCATATTTACGGTTGCCCCTATCCCGTAGACCAGTGCTATCACTACGATAACGAAACGTTGCCCCATCATTGATAGGATTTCTTTACCCAACGATAGCTTCATTACAAAAATCAAAACAGCAACCATCGCAATATAGGGCAACCAAAAACTGCTAAAATGCGCGTAATGAAAGCCATGGCCAAACATCTTCATGACCAATATCATCGAGCCTAAAAACATTCCCGCTGCTACGTTGGAGTATTGGCCATTGTCCCTGGTATTATATTTAATAAGCCCGCTGCTGGTTGCCACCAATACAATGCCAAAAACCGGCACCATTAGCATGAATAGCAAGTAATAGGTGTTATCAATAAATAATCCCGGCACAACAAGCAAGGTGCCTAAAATATTATACCACTTAGCCCTGCTTTTCGCTTTATCAAGGTGTTGTTTTCGCTCTTCGGTGGTGGCGCCAAGGTGGGTGTCGGCCAAAATCTCCTTCAGCTCCAACTGGCTTATCTTATCGCTTTCCTTTTTGTCCTTCGCGTTCAGGTCAGTATGGCTGCCCTTGAGCCAGGTAACCAATTCATCAATACCTTCAAGGTCCGCCGAAATACTCAAGCCCGGCTTGCCACCTTTCATCTCAATATTGACCAGGTTGGGTCCTTTCGTGGTAGTTACCACCCGAACACCACGTATATCAGCCGTAGCGATGGTGGTGCTTTTAAATCCTTCAACACTGGTAATACGGTCGGGGTTAACAATCACCTTGTTCATCAGTTGCTTAAAGCAAAGTGTCACTGCTAAATAGGCCAAAACCGCCGGTGCAAGTATTTTACCAGCCAGCGTCGGGTAAACCGGATGGAATATAATATATACCGCCCCGCCTAATAATAATGTCGACAAAGCGCCATAGATCAATTTCCACCAAACGGGCGAAGTAAAAGTTCTGTTCATGCTAAAGAATAGGTTTAGGCTTGGTAAACATAATTAAACCAATGTAGCTATTATTTTTTATACCAAAAAAATATCAGTTATCGAATTGTTTGATAACACTCTTCACTGGCGCACGTGTGCCATGTGTGACTTAACCGCTATCAAACCCTCACCCGATAAAGTCCGTTCTCCTTAAAATAAAAATCCTCCTCCAAAATATCATTAATTTTAATTTCTTCAATTGATTGAGGTTCATCCGGGATATCTCCATTCCAGCAAGCATATATTTCGATATCGCCCCCAACATTTTTAATGTAATCAACTAGTTCCCGGTGGTTTCTTTGCGTTTCCTTTAAATCGTCCTCTTCAACGATCAACCACTCATCGCCTTGAACCAGCGCATGCCTGAAACCACAACCGCAGCCCTGATCGGAACCGATGGACAATAAATTAGCTGCCGAAAAAATCACCTTGGCTTTTTCATCAAACTCTCCCAAAGGCACGGCATTCAGTGCCGGGTGTTCGATATTCCATTCAATTTGTTTTAACTCTTGGTCGCTGCCTATGTATAATGTCAAGCACATATATCAAATATAAAAACACTTCCCAAATTCCTCTGCTTTTGTTAATAAACTCTCCCCCAAAACTCCGTACTTTGTAAAGCATGTCGCTATACATTACATCATTAAATTCGGGCAGTAACGGTAATTGCTATTACGTGGGCAACGGGCACGAAGCCGTGCTGATAGATGCCGGTATCAGCTGCCGCGAAACCGAGCGCCGTATGCTTCGCCTGGGCCTCAACATGCAAAAGGTACGGGCCATCTTCATCTCGCACGAGCATACCGACCATATCCGCGGCGTAGAGGTGCTATCTAAAAAATACAAGCTGCCCGTTTACATTACCCCACAAACCCAACAAAGCGGCAGGTTAACTATCGAAAACAGCATCAGCTTCGCGGGATATCAACCCATACAGGTGGGAGGATTGAGCATCACCGCCTTCCCCAAGTTTCACGATGCCGCGCACCCGCATAGCTTTATCATCAGCCAGAGCGGCATTACCGTAGGTGTATTTACCGATATTGGTGCGCCATGCGATCACCTCATCAGCCACTTTAAACAATGCCACGCGGCGTTCCTCGAGGCCAATTACGATGAGGATATGCTGCAAAACGGCCGTTACCCATGGCACCTCAAAAACCGCATCCGTGGCGGGCATGGGCACTTATCCAACAAGCAAGCCCTGGATATATTCACCACCCACCGGCCCGAACACATGAGCCACCTGCTGCTGGCGCATTTATCAAAAGACAATAACGACCCGCAACTGGTGCAAACCCTGTTCAGCGCACATGCGCAAAACACCCGCATCATCGTGGCTTCGCGCTATCAGGAAACCCCGGTGTACCACATCACCGGCCAAATGCACCCCGATTACATTGCCGACGAGCCCGCGCAATTCAGCCTGTTTTAAACCGCCATGAGGTATTTTTTACATATCGCCTACCACGGTGCCAACTACTGCGGCTGGCAGCGCCACCCCGACGGCATCAACGTACAACAGGTGCTCGAAGCCGCGCTTACCAAAATACTCAAAACACCCATAGCCATTACCGGCTGCGGCCGTACCGACGCACAGGTACACGCCAGCCAGTTCTTCTTCCATATGGATGTGGCGAAACCTTTGCAGGATGAACTGCTCTTCCGCCTTAACAAGCTCTTGCCAGATGATATCGCGGTATTCGACATCATCCCCGCCGACCCGCAATATCATGCCCGGTTCGATGCCATCGAACGCACCTACAACTACTATATCCACACTTATAAAGATCCGTTCCTGAGCGGCCTCAGCTCCCTCTACCTCCAACCCAATTGGGACCTGGAGCAAATGGCACAAGCCGTAGCCCTGCTGCCCCAATACACCGACTACCGCGCCTTCTGCAAAAGCCCCGACCGTAACGAGCACACCATCTGCAACATCGCCCAGGCCACCCTCTACCAAACCCCCGCCGGCGACAGGTTCCGTTTCCAGATCACGGCCAACCGTTTCCTCAGCAAAATGGTGCGCATCATCGTAGGCCGCCTCATCATGATAGGCCAGGGAAAACTCACCGTGCAGGATTTTGAGCACTACCTCATCCACAACCAAACACCCAAAATACTTACTCCCGCACACCCGCAGGGCCTCTATTTAAGCAAAGTAACCTACCCCTACCTCAATATCCCCGCCAAAAGCGCCTTCTCCACCCTCATGCAAAACAATGAGCATTGGATGGCAATATAGATTGGGGCGTTGCCCCGCTGATAGAAGCGGAGCCCGCGCTATCTGTTCCAAGTCCTCGCTCGTAAAGAACTCGCTCCGGGCTTTCCACTCCTATCGCTAACGCAAGCCCCAAGTGTCATTCTGAGCTTGTCGAAGAACGACATCTGGCCGGGAATCCGTTCGCACTACAAAGCCCCCAGCGCGCATGCTTCGAGTACCTCAGCATGACATCCCTCTCCCCCCGTCAGCAAAAAAGCTTCGGCCAAGCGGGCTGAACAAAGGAAAGGAAAAAAAGAGCGCGGGCCTTGTCGCAACGGAGCGGGCCGGGCGTATGGCGGGAATGACGGTTTAGCTTTACTGAGTGGAGCAGAGCGCCCGCCTGCCGGACGGGCAGGTAACGGTAAAGCGTTAAGAACCGGCAGGGAGCGTAGGGCAGCAGTGTTGCGACTTGACTTTTTGGTTATTTTTGGGTCAAGCCAAATTGCGCAGCAATCATTCACACCTTAAAAAAACAAATCAACAAGTGAATAACTAACTAAGCCCGTCGCGGCTATGAGCGACACGATGATGCCTGTCGTA
>Ga0070659_100000250_pt1 | contig 42505 bp, 42 predicted proteins | sample KBSC23metaG_FD_64666 | JGI IMG/M metagenome (GOLD analysis project Ga0070659, IMG submission 64666) | Corn rhizosphere microbial communities from Kellogg Biological Station, Michigan, USA - KBS C2-3 metaG | ecosystem: Host-associated > Plants > Roots > Rhizosphere > Soil ... | reverse complement strand
GCGCTCGTCACGCCCTTCCGCGACGGCGCGGTGGACGAAAACGCCTTCGTGCGCCTGGTCGAGCGGCAGATCTCGGGGGGGGTCCACGGCCTGGTGCCGGTCGGCACCACGGGCGAGTCCGCGACCCTTAGCCACGACGAGCACCGCCGCGTGGTCGAGCTCTGCGTCGCGACGGCCGGCGGGCGCGTGCCGGTGGTGGCCGGCGCGGGCTCCAACTCCACCGCCGAGGCCATCGAACTGGTCCGCCACGCCAAGACGGTGGGCGCCGACGCGGCCCTGGTGGTCACGCCCTATTACAACCGCCCGAGCCAGGAGGGCCTCTACGCCCATTTCGCGGCGATCGCCGAGACGGTGCAGCTCCCGGTGCTGGTCTACAACGTGCCCTCGCGCACCAGCATCGACATCTCGAACGAGACGCTCGCGCGCTTGTCGAAACTCCCCAACATCGTGGGCGTCAAGGACGCTACCGGCGACCTCGGCCGGGCCAGCCAGCAGCGGCTGATGTGCGGCGAAGGCTGGACGATGCTGTCGGGCAATGACGACTCGGCGTTGGGCTACATGGCGCACGGCGGCCACGGCTGCATCTCGGTCACCGCCAACGTCGCGCCGGAGCAGGTCTCGGCCTTCTACAACGATGCGCTAGGCGGCCAGTGGCAGGGCGCGCTCGACGCCCAGGACCGGCTGATCCGCCTGCACAAGGCGCTGTTCGCCGACGCCTCGCCGTCGCCGACCAAGTTCGCGCTCGCCCACCTGGGCCTCTGCGCCGAGGATGCGCGCCTGCCGATCGCCCCGGCCTCGCAGGCCGCGCGCACGGAAGTTGTGGCGGCCATGCGGGATGCGGGCGTGATCTGAGATGGCCGGCAAGCTGATCGCCGAGAACCGCCGCGCGCGGTTCGACTACTTCCTGGAGCAGACCTTCGAGGCAGGCCTCGCGCTGACCGGCTCGGAGGTGAAGTCCCTGCGCAACGGCCGCGCCAACATCGCCGAGAGCTACGCCGCGGTGCAGGGCGACGAGATCATGCTAGTCAACGCCGACATCCCGCCCTACGCCCAGGCCGGCCCGCACTTCAACCACGAGCCGCGCCGCCACCGGAAGCTGCTCCTGAAACGCAAGGAGATCGACCGGCTGATCGGCGCCGTGCAGCGCGAGGGCCGCACGATCATCCCGACCAAGCTCTTCTGGAACGACCGCGGCCTCGCCAAGCTCGAGGTGGCGCTCGCCAAGGGCAAGAAGGAGCATGACAAGCGCGAGACCACGGCCGAGCGGGATTGGCAGCGGGACAAGGCGCGCCTGATGCGGGAAAAGGGTTGAGCCCCGCGGAGATCGAGGCTCTGGAGCGCGACACGGTCGCCGCCGTCGCGCCGCCTCAGACGCTGGAGATCGGCGGCTGGCTGGCGCCCCTCGACAACGGGACCATCGGGCGCGCCAGGAGCGCCGTGCCGCTGCGCCACGACATCGGTCCGCAGGCGATCGGCGAGATCGCCGCCGCCTACCGCGACCGCGGCCTGGAGCCGAGCTTCCGCATCGCCGACGTCGGCCCGCTGGAAGCCGTGCATGACGAGCTCGCCCGGCTGAAGTTCAGCCCGCGCCAACCGACTATCTTCAAGATCGGCTCGGCCTCAGAACTTGCAGCCTTGTCCGAGGCTTCCGCCAACATCCTCGCAGCCCCCGACGCCGCCTGGGGCGCGGTCTTCCTGGGTGAAGGCTTCGACCCGGCGGACGGTGCGCACCGCATCGCAGCCCTCACCCGCTCGCCCAACGCCATCTACGGCTCGGCCGGCGCGGACGGCGAAACCCATGCGGTCGGCGTAATGAGTTTCGGGGCGACGTGGGCCGGCATCCACGGCATGCGCACCGCGCCCGCCCACCGCGGCAAGGGCTACGCCAGCGCCGTCTTAGCCTCCCTGGGCCGCGCCGCCCTGGTCCGCGGCGTCAGCCAGGTCTTCCTGCAGGTCGAGGAAGCCAACCCGGCCCGCCGCATCTACCGCCGCGCGGGGTTCACCCAGGCCTGGCGCTACCACTACTGGCGCTGAGGCGGCCTCAGAAGGTGGTGTAGGGCCGCGTCGGCATGGCGCGGCTGAGCGGAGCGCAGGCCGTCGAAAGGTCGGCCGGCTTCGCGTTGACCCCGGGTACGCCAAGAGCCACGTTGGTTTTGAGCTCGACCGCCGCGTTCACGACGATCAGGCGGTTTGTCGCTCGCGCCGCCTGGATGCTTTTGCGGACGAGCGTGATGTCGCTCGGCGCCAGGCGGCCGGGGTCGCCTTCCAGCAGCCGTATGCCGGCCCAAAGATCGGTCTCTTCATTCAGCCAGGCGCGGATGTCGATCTGCTGACTGTAGGAGCTGCTGTACTGCTCAAGCTCCGATTTCGGAAAATGCACCAGCGTCTGGCCCGCGCGCTGGGATTGCCAGACGTCGTCGGCCAACAGGCTCCCGAGATGAAGGGTGAGGTCGCCCACCGGCGCGACCTTCCGGTGCGCCGCGACGTCCTCCGTGATGCTGCTCAGCTCTGCCAGCCTACGCCCGACGCAGTCGTTCGCCGCGATCCGGAACGCGTAGAATTCGTCATTGCTCTGCAGCTCGTGGCGCAGGGAATCGCGCGCTTCCGGCACGCTGTCTTGCCAACGGGCGTTATCGACCATCTGGCTCAGGCCGATGGCGATGACCACGCCGGCGACCACGATCAGGAGTTCGCGCGCAAACTCGATCAGGCCGTGCAGCCTCTTCGCTTCATCGCGGCTCAAGATCGCCCCCAATGGCCCACGCCGAGCGGCGTGCGTCGGTTTCCGCAATGGCCACTCAAGCGTGGCCCTGGCAAGGGCGGCGCGTCCGCAACTACTTCGCTAAGTCCCTTAGGATGCTCTCCCACTGCGCCAGGGCGCCGTCGATGGTGGCGAGCGGCACGCGCTCGTTCAGGCCGTGGGCGAAGTCGTCGGAGGCCTTCATGAAGACGCCCGACACCCCATAGGCCGGCACGCCCAGCGCGCGGAAGAACATGCTGTCCGTCGCGCCCGCCGACATGGCCGGCAGCACCGGCAGGCCGGGGTAGCGCGCGTGGACCGCCTTGGTTACGGCGGCCAGGACGTCGGGGCGCAGCGGCGAGGGGCCGGCGTCGATGGCGCCGTCGTTCTGCCGCTCCACCGTCGCGGTCGGATCGGCCAGCACCTTGACGAGGGTCTTGCGCACCTCATCGGACGGCGTGCCGGGGAAGATGCGGCAGTTGATGTTGGCGGTAGCCTTCTGCGGCAGGGCGTTGGTCGCGTGGCCACCGTTGATCATCGTCGCCACGCAGGTGGTGCGAAGCTGGCCCACCATGTCGCGGTCGGTCGACAGCGTCGCGATGGCCGCCTCGTCCTTGGGATTGGCGACGTAGGCGCGCAGCGCCTCGCCCATCGGCCCCGGCTTGCCCGGCGCCGTGGCCTTGAAGGCGGCCATGGTGATCTCGCTCTGCATCGCCGGGAACTGGTAGGCGGCCAGGCGGTCGAGGTCGCGCGCCAGGCGGTAGATCGGGTTGGTCGGGCTGGGCCGGCTGGAGTGGCCGCCCGGGTCGGTCAGGGTGACCTGGAAATCGGCATAGGTCTTCTCGGCCGCCTGCAGGCCGTAGAACTCCGGCTTGCCGGCCTCGCTGAGCTGGCCGCCGCCGGCGTCGCCGTTCAGCACCAGCTCGGCGTTCTTCAGGTCGCCCGCGAACTTGCGCGCGGTCTGCTGCAGCGTCTCCTCGTCGCCGGAAAGCGCCAGGATCACGTCGCGGCCCGGCTTCCAGCCCTCGCGCTTCAGCTTGGCCAGCACCGTCACCACCATCGAGACGTCGAACTTGTCGTCCAGCGAGCCGCGCCCATAGACGTAGCCGTTCTCAACCACCGGCGTGAACGGGTCGCGCGTCCAGTCGGCGGGGTTGGCCGCGACCACGTCCATGTGGTCGATGACGACAATCGGCTTCTTGGTTCGGTCGGTCCCGGCGTAGCGCGCGATCAGGATCGAGCTGCCGGCCACCGGCTCGATCTTCACCTCGTCCGGCTTGAAGCCGGCCTTCACCAGCACGCCCTTCAAGTGCTCCGCATAGGGCTTCACCTGGTCGCCCGGGATCACCGTCTTGAAGGCGATGCCGGCCTTCAGGAGCTCCAGCGCTTGGTCGTGCAGGGCTGGGTCGGGCTTGCCGGGGGCGGCGTGGGTGGCCGAGGACAGCATGCAGGCCGCCACGGTGGCCGCGAAGATGACGCTGGTTTTCAAGGTTCTGGAATCCACACTGGCGACGGAAAGCTCGACCCTAGCCGCGCGCCCTGGGCGAGGCGAGGGCGATCAGCGTTCCAGCGGGTATTCCGCCTCGCGCCAGGCCTTCATCCCGCCGTCCAGGGCCGCGGCGCGGCCATAGCCCAGCTCGCGCAGTGTGGCTGCCGCGAGCGTCGAGATCTTGCCGAACTCGCAATAGGCCAGGATGCGCACGGTGGGATCCGGCAGCTCGCTGTCGATGCGCAACTCCAGCTGTCCGCGCGGCAGGTGGATCGCGCCCGGCACGTGGCCGGCCTCGAAGGCGTCTTTCTCCCGGATGTCGAGGATCACCAGGTCGCGGCGGTTGCCGCCCAGCCGCTCGTTCAGCTCGGCGAGCGACATGAACGGCACCTTGTGCGCCGCCTCGCTGAGCAGCTGCGCCACCGTCTTGCCGCCGCTCATGTTGGTGCGCAGGGCCTCGGTCAGGTGGGTCGGCGCGACCAGGTCGAGGTGCTGCATCATCTCGACGAAACCCGCCCGCTCGGTCTTCTGCAGGCGCGGGTTCTCGGCGATCTCCGCGCCGATCGTGGAGTGGCCGCGGCCTTTGTAGTCATGCGCCGGATAGACCAGGGTTTCGGGCGGCAGCTTGAGCAGCTTGTCGAACAGGCTCTCGAAGAGCTGGTGCGGGTCGCCGCTCGGCAGGTCCGTGCGCCCGGTGCCGCCGATCAGCAGGGCGTCGCCGGTGAACACCCGGTCGTCCATCACCAGGCTCATGGAATCCCGCGTGTGGCCGGGTGTGTGGATCGCCTTCAGCCGCAGGTTGCCGACAATCAGCATCTCGCCGTCGTCGAGCCGGAAATCCGCATAGGGCGCCGGCGCCAGCCTGTGCATCACCACCGGCGCGCCTAGCGCCTTGCCCAGTTCCCGGCTCCCCGAGAAGTGGTCGGCGTGGGTGTGTGTGTCGACGACGTATTTCACTGTCAGGCCGTGCTGGGCGCAGAGGCCCCGGTAGTGGTCGATCTGCGACAGCTCCGGGTCGATCAGTACGGCCGCGCAGGTCGCCTCGCAGCCGACGATGTACGACTGGCACCCGCCGGTCGCGATCTGTTCGAAGATCATGCCAAATCCCCCGATCCATGACCGCTCGACCCTCTTCCGGCGCCGGGCGGCTGGCAAGACCCGCGCTGCCGCGGAGATGCCGCTCTAGCCGGGGTCACTGACGACCCGGAATCCAAAGCCCGCGCTTCTGTAGTTGTCGATGGTCATGGCGTCGCCGGGCGGTGGGGCGAGGTTCTTGGCGGCCGAGCGCATCAGGTCAGGTCGATCCGCGTACACGCCGCCGCGGGCATACCGGTAGACGCAACCCGTCGCGCCAGGCGGCCTGGGCAGCTTTTCAAAGGCGTCCGCGCATGTCTCGACCCACTCGAAGACGTTGCCCTGCATGTCGTAGAGGCCGAACGGGTTCGGCGGAAAGCTTCCCACCGGGGATGTATATTCCCAGCGGTCTCGTCCCTCAGTCGCCGGGGCGCAACATTGGTCGAGGCCATAGTTGGCGTGTTCATGACTCGCCGCGCCACCCCACGGAAAGGCCGTCGTCGTTCCCGCTCGCGCGGCGTATTCCCATTCGTCGTCGCTGGGCAGGCGGTATCGGTGGCCGGTGCGTTCGGTGAGCCAGCGCGCATAGTCTTGCGCGTCATTCCAGGTGACGCACACCACGGGATGGTCGTCGCTCTGGGGGAAGCCTGTGTTCTTCCAACTGGGCTGCGGCCCCGGGGCGTAGGCGCAGGGCGCTTTTGGAACGGCGCGCCGGGTGGCGGTCGCGAACACGCGCCATTGCCCGCGCGTCACGAGGTACTTGCCCGCCGCAAAGGCCGGGACGCTGACCCGCTTCTGATCTTCGTCTTCGAAGCGGCCTGGCTCGGTTTGTGGAGAGCCCTTGATGAACGCGCCGCCCGGCAGCCCGATCATGCGTGGGCACCAGTCGGCGCCGCCGCAATCGTCGAACTCGGTGGGGGTGGGCGCCTTGGCGCTGACCTCTGCTGTCACGGGGGCGGCCGCTGCGGGCGGCTCCGAGGCGCGCCGGCTGCAGCCTGAAACCGCGACGCCGCAAACCGCGACCGCGACGCGCCAGCCGATCGAGCCGCTCATCGGCGCTCCCTGCGATTTTGTAGAACACCGATCGTAGAACAGCCGAGAGGAACATGCGCACCGGCCTGTCGCAAGAGGCGCCGCTGGCGCGGCCCGGCCGCTTAACCGTTCAGCAGCGCCCGCACCCGCTCGAACACCGCCTCGAACATCTGGGGCGTCAGCCGCCCGGTGTTCGTGTTGAGCCGCGAGCAGTGGTAGCTGTTCAGCACCACATAGGGGCCAGCCTGGAACTCCGAGCCGTGGCCGGGGATGCCCGCCGAGGCCCGCAGTCCCAGCGCCCGCAGCACATTGCGCCGCGAGACGTCGCCCAGGGTCACGATCACCTTCAGCCGGGGCAGGGCGGCGATCCGGCTCGTCAGGAACGGGCGGCAATTGGCTTCTTCGGAGGTCTCCGGCTTGTTGCCTGGCGGGGCGCAGCGCACGGCGTTGGAGATCATGCAGTCGACCAGCCTCAGGTCGTCCTCGCCGTTCGGATCATAGGTCCCGGTCGCGAAACCCAGCTTGGTCAGGGTGGCGTAGAGCAGCCAGCCGGCGTGGTCGCCGGTGAACGGCCGGCCCGTGCGGTTCGCGCCGGTGCGGCCCGGCGCCAGGCCCGCCACCAGTAGCCGCGCCTCCGGATCGCCCCAGGAGGGCGCGGGGCCGTTGAACCAGGACGGGTGCGCGGCGGCATTGGCGGCGCGATAGGCGACCAGCCTGGGGCACAGCGGGCAGTCGTGCGGCGGCTCCGGCGAAACCGCCCCGGCCACCGCAGCATCAGGCCTCGGCATCCGCCTCTGGCCCGTCCTCGTGTTCGTGCCCGTGTTCGTCTCCGGGGCGGCGCCGCTCGCTGCGGCTTTCCTGGATGAAGCGCGGCAGGCGCGAGGGCCGGCCAATGATCTCGGAGAGGTCCGCCAGGTCCACGAAGTTGTCGGCCTGCCGGCGCAGATCGTCCGACGCCATCGGCGGCTGCGACTTCACGGTCGAGACCACGGTCACCCGCGCGCCGCGGCGCTGCACGGCCTCCACCAGCACGCGGAAGTCGCCGTCGCCGGAGAACAGCACCAGGTGATCGGTCCCGCCCGCGGCCATCTCCATCATGTCGACGGCGATCTCCACGTCCATGTCGCCGCGCCAGCGCTTGCGGCCCTGGCTGTCGGTGTACTGGCGCGCCGCCTTGGTCACGAGCGAGTAGCCGTTGTAGTCCAGCCAATCGACCAGCGGGCGGATCGGCGAGTACTCCTCGTCCTCGACGAGGGCGGTGTAGTAATAGGCGCGGATCAGCACGCCGCGCTTGCGAAACTCTTCCAGGAGCTTGCGGTAGTCGATGTCGAAGCCGAGGCCCTTGGCGGCCGAGTAAAGGTTGGCGCCGTCGATGAACAGCGCCAGCCGGTCCGTGGGGTAAAAGGTCATCTCAAAATTCCCGAATGCAAACCCCGAAAGCCAAATAACGAAGTCCGGCGTCGTGGGCGGCGATGACGCGGTCATCGTAGCCCTGGGCAGTAATCTCCCCGCCGGTTTCGCGTCGTCCGAGGCCTTGCTCGAGGCGGCGCTGAAAGAATTTCCCCAGGCCGGATTGCCTGTGCTGGCCCGCTCGGGCTGGTGGCGATCGGCCGCCTGGCCCGACCCTTCGGGAAATGAATATCGCAACGGTGTCGCGATTGTCGAGGCGAACGGCCCTCCAGAGGCGGTTCTTGAGGCGCTTTTTGCCATCGAGCGGGCATTCGGCCGAATCCGCGGCGCGCCCAATGCGCCCCGGACGCTGGACCTCGACCTGATCGCCTATGGCCGTGAACTCACCGATGGCCCCGGCCTCATCCTGCCGCATCCGCGCGCCGCCGAGCGGCTGTTCGTGATGGGGCCGCTTGCCGAGATCGCGCCAGGGTGGCGCCATCCGCTCAGCGGCAGGACGGCAGCCGAGCTCGCCGCATCTGCGAGCGTGGGCCGCGACGCGACGCGAGTTTGAGCTGTTCGTTCGTGAGCCTTCGCGCCAGCGGAGGCTCAGTCTTCAACCACCAAGATCGCCAAGGGCGCCAAGATGTCATGCGAGCCGCGGCGCCCAGGTTTTCACTGGCGCCTTGGTGGTCTTTGTGTCCTTGGCGATCTTGGTGTTGAAATTAGGCGGCGCCCGCTCCGCGGGCCTCTCCAATAGGGGCCCTACGCCACCACCCGGCGCTTGCGGTCGTCACGGGCGATCTGCAGGCCGCGCGGGCCCGGCGCCAGGGTCCAGCGGCCGGGGTCGGCCAGCTCGGGGTCGACCTTCGAGCCGACGATCGCGCCCTCCATGACCAGGTTCGCGGCGATGCGCGGGCCCATCTCCGGCGCCGTCTGTGTCATCAGCTTGGCGGCCACCATGGAGAGCAGGATCGGCCAGTGCGCCTCGTTCAGCATCGGCTCGTCACGCACTTCCAGCGGCATGGGCGCGCGCAGGATCTTGCGCGTCGTGGGCCAGAACACCCGCAAAAGGTCCTGCGGCTTGGCCAGCGTCTGGCGGCCTTCGTCCTCGCGCAACTCGCCGAACTCGCCGTCCGCGGCGGCCTTTGCGACCTGGCGTTCCAGTTCCCAGTAGTCGGCGAATTCGGTGCGGCTGAGGCCGGCCGCCGCGGCGGCCTGCACCACGAAGCGCTGCAGCGGAAAGCCGTGGCCATAGCCCAGCAGCAGGGCGGCGTTGATCCAGCGGCCCGCCAGCACCCGCCGCCCGTCCGCGGTCTTGCGCAGCATCAGGCTCTCCGGCGCCACCAGGTCGCGCCGGGTGGTCAGTAGTTCGCCCTGTTCCAGTGCGGCGTTCTGCGCTGCGAACCCCACCAGCGCGCCGGCCGCCGCCAGCAGGGTCTGGGCGTGCATGCCGCTCGCCGGGATCTTCTGCGTCAGCATCTGGCGCAGGGCCGCCGCCGCCAGGTTGGCCCGGTTGGTCGATTCGGGCTCCCAGGGATAGCGCTCCTGTCGCGGGGCAGACGCTGAGGACATCGGGTTCTCCGGCGGAAATAAGAGCCGCATAATGCCGACGATCTATTGAGGCTTTGCAACCGTACGTGGCGAACGGGACGTAAACGCGGCTGGGACGCAGGCCTGCGGCCTTTGCGGCGTTGCACAATGGCCTGTGAACCTCTATTTTCGCAGGTTCTCTTCCCGTCCCGAGGAATCCATGGCTCGCGTCACCGTCGAAGACTGCATCGAAAAGGTCCCCAACCGCTTCAACCTCGTGTTGCTGGCGGCGCACCGGGCGCGCGCCATCTCGGCCGGAGCCCAGATCCTGGTCGATCGCGACAACGACAAGAACCCGGTCGTTTCGCTGCGCGAGATCGCCGACGACGTGGTGGACGCCGAGGAGCTGCGCGAGACCCTGATCGGCACCCTGCAGCGGGTGGACGAGCGTTCGGAAGCCGAGGAAGAGGCCGAGACCCTGGCCCTGCTGGCCGATCCGACCCACATGCAGATGAGCGAGCTCGAGCTGGTTCGCGCCCTGCAAAGCGACCGCGATGGCGGTCAGGAGGAGCGGTACTGAGCCCAGAAGGCGCAGACCCTCTAACTGCCAAGGCGGCGCCTGACCCCGCCGCCCTCCAAACCGATGCCCCGAAGGCGCCTGCGCGTTCGGCCGTGAAACCGGACCGGCCGGCCGCCCTCGCCAAGGGCGCGGCGACGCGTCCGAGGATGCTCCGCCAGTTCGAGCTGATCGAGAAGGTCCGCTCCTACGACCCCACCGCCGACGAGGCGCTGCTGAACCGCGCCTATGTCTACGCCATGCGCATGCATGGGGCGCAGAAGCGGGCGTCCGGCGACCCCTACTTCGCCCACCCGATCGAGGTGGCCGGCATCCTCACCGACTATCGGCTGGACACCGCCACCATCGTCACCGCCCTGCTGCACGACGTGATCGAGGACACGCCCGTCACCCGCGCGGAGATCGACGAGTTGTTCGGCGACGAGATCGGCGAACTGGTGGAGGGCGTCACCAAGCTCTCCAAGCTGGAGCTCTCCTCCGAGCACCTGCGGCAGGCCGAGAACCTGCGGAAATTCATCCTGGCGATCAGCCGCGACGTCCGCGTCCTGATGGTCAAGCTGGCCGACCGGCTGCACAACATGCGCACCCTGCAGCACATCGCCAGCCCGGCCAAGCGCGAGCGCATCGCGCGCGAGACGCTGGACATCTACGCCCCGCTGGCCCGCTCGATTGGCGTCCACCGCATCTGCACCGAGCTCGAGGACCTGGCCTTCGAGCACCTCAATCCCGTGGCCCGCGACGCGATCAGCCGCAGGCTCGAGACCCTGCGCCACGACCAGGGCGGGGCGGTCAGCCTGGTGTCCGGGGAAATCGCCGCGCGCCTGGAGGCGGCCGGCGTGCCGGCCCGCGTGTTCGGCCGCGAGAAGAACGCCTATTCGATCTGGCGAAAGTTGCAGCGCAAGTCGATCGGCTTCTCGCAGCTCTCCGACATCTACGCCTTCCGGGTGATCGTCGACACCGAGGAGGACTGCTACCGCGCGCTGGGCGTCATCCATCGGTCCTGGCCGAGCGTGCCCGAGCGGTTCAAGGACTTCATCTCGACGCCCAAGCGCAACAACTACCGCTCGGTCCACACCACGGTGGTCGGCCCCCGCGGCATGCGCATCGAGATGCAGATCCGCACCGAAGCCATGGACCGCGTCGCCGAGGAGGGCGTCGCCGCCCACTGGCGCTACAAGGACCAGTCCTACGGCTTCGACCTCGAGCATCAGAAGGCCGCCGGCGGGCGCGACCCGCTGATCAACCTGCGCGCGCTTGTCCAGGTGCTGGAGCACGGCGGCGACGCCGAGGAGCTGGTCGAGCACGCCAAGCTGGAGATGTTCCTCGATCAGGCCTTCGTCTTCACGCCCAAGGGCCGCCTGGTCAGCCTGCCGACCGGCGCCATGCCGCTCGATTTCGCCTACGCCCTGCACACCGACATCGGCGACACCACCATCGGGGTGAAGATCAACGGCGAGCTCAAACCCCTGCGCACCGTGCTGCAGAACGGCGACGTGGTGGAGGTGATCCGCGGCGGCAAGCCCGTGGTGCCGCCCGACTGGCGCTCGATCACCGTCACCGGCCGCGCGCGTTCCGCCATCCGCCGCCACATCCGCCAGACCGAGAAGGAAGAGTTCACCCGGCTTGGCCGCGCCACCGTCGACCAGACCTTCGAGGCGGCCGGCAAGTCGCGCAAGGACGTCTCGCTGCGCCCCGCGCTGGACCGTTTCGCCGTCGCCACCGAGGATGAGCTCTTCGACGCCGTCGGCCGCGGCCGTGTCTCGCCGCCGCAGGTGCTGGAGGCGCTGTTCCCCGGCCTGAAGGCCGAAGAGCGCAAGGCCGCCACCGCGCGCCATCGCATCGAGGACGGGAAGTCCGCCAAGCTCTATGTCCGCGGCAGCGGCCTGACGCCGAAGAGCAGCATCCACTTCGACGAATGCTGCTCGCCGGTGCCAGGCGACCGCATCGTCGGTATCCTGCAGGGCGGCGGCGTCGCGCTCACCGTTCACACCATCGACTGCCAGCAGCTTGAGGCCTACGAGGACAAGGAAGACCTCTGGCGCGACCTGCAGTGGACGCCGGAGGCCGAGCGCAACTCCATCGCCCGCGCCAAGCTGATCGCCACCATACGCAACGCGCCGGGCGTGCTGGGCCAGGTCTGCACCATCATCGGCGAGGCGGGCGGCAATATCGTCCAGCTGCGCATGCATCACCGCCAGGCGGACTTCTTCGACGTGGACCTCGACGTCGACGTTAACGACGCCAGGCACCTGACCCACATCGCCGCGGCGCTCCGCGCCAACCCCAGCGTCGAGACCGTCGAGCGGCGGAAGGACTAGTTCGCGGCGATCCGCTCGGGCCTGGTGCAGACGCTGACCTGCTTGCCGCGGTAGGCGCAGGGCCATCCGGCCGGCGGCAGGGCGGGCGCGACGGCGACCACGTTCTCGTAGGCCGCGGCCAGCGGCGGAGCGGGCTTACCGGGCGCCACGGGCTGGACGTAGGCGAAGCCGCCGAGGCCCAGGAAACTGAGGTGCGCGTCGTTGCCGTCCGCCGCCAGCACAAGGTTGCGATCGGGCGCGTCGGGGGTCAGCGCCGCCGCCGCCCGGATTTCGGTGTCGAACGCCTGCCGCTTCTCGATCATCGGCCCGAGCCAGATGTGTTCGAGCCAGACGCCGAGCAGGCCCAGCGCCAGGAAGTAGCCCAGCGCCGCGCGCCACGGCGGCGTGCGCCAGGCGATGGCGCCCGCGGTCAGCAGGCTCGCCGCCACCGCCAGCGCCCGGAACGGCGGCAACCCCGCCAGCGGCGCGCGCACGGGATCGGGATGGAAGAACGCCATCAGCGCCGTGGCGTCCCACGGGAAGAGCACCACGCCCGCGCGGAAGGCGGCGAGCAGCCCGGCCAGCCCCGCCAGCATCGCCCCTGCGCACGCCAGCCGCCAGCGCGGGCTCGCGCCTTGCGTACATCGCGCCAGGTGCGGGGCGGCCGCCAGCCACAGGAGCGGGGTGTAGAACTCGAAATAGCGGCCCCACAGCCGCTTCGTCTCGCTGGGCTCGACGCCCGCCTTGACCGCGAAGATCGTGACCATGACCAGGGTCGCACCCGCTGCCAGCACCAGGACCAGCACCAGTGCGTCCTGGCTGCTCAGCCGCAACGCGCGGCCCTGCGAGCGCCAGCGTCCGGCGATCTCGCTCAGCGCCACCATGGCTGGAATCCCCGCGAACAGGACCAGCGTCGCGGTCATCGGCAGGAAGGACATGAGCACGATCTCCGCGGCGTTCGGCGGCGAGGCCTGCGTCAAGGTGCGGCCGTAGAAGTCGCCCACGAAGAAGGTGAGGGGCCCAGCCACCGGTTCGCCCGCCGCCGCCTGGATCGCGTTGCCCAGGGCGAAGAACACCGCGGTCAGCACGGCGATGCGCAGCGCGGCTTGCTTGACCCTGCCGGTGACGAGCCCGTCCAGCGCGGCGGCCGCGGCCAGCGCGCCTGCGACCGCGATTCCGTGCGGCTTGATCAGCGTCAGCACCGCGACCAGCGCGCCTGCGACGGCTGCATGGACCAGGGGACGCGTCACATACAGCCGTGCGGTCGCCACACAGATCGCCGCCAGCACGCCGACATAGGCGCCTTCTGGCAGGACCGAGACCACGAAGGCGTAGTAGGGAAAGGCCAGCGCCAGCAGCAGGAACGTCCACCGGTCCCGCAACGCCAGTCCGCGCGTGCTCGCCTGGGCGAGCGCCGCCAGCCCGCCCACGTAGGCCGCCAGGCTGCCGGCGCGGATCAGCTCCAGGTAGTGGTCGCTGAGCGCGTGGGCGGCGCGGATCGCCATCAGGAAGACGCTGTTCGCGACCGTCGCGGCCCAGGGGTCGCGCGCGGCGGCGTGCGGCGAGAACAGCGCGCAGATCAGGTAGGAGCCCACGTCGGCGGCGTAGATCGGCTGCGGCAGCGCGATCTGGCGCCCATAATGGACCAGCATCACCGCGAGGGCCGCGATCGACAGCGCCGCCGCGGCGGGCCAGGCGATGGTCGCAGTACGCATGGAACTCCACCCCAACCGCCGCCCCCGGCGCGTTTTCCATAGCTGCAACCGTGCGGTCGTCGCCACCGTCAAACACGCCGGCCGCGGTTTTCGGGCGGTCGCCGCGGCGGTGGGTCAGGCTGCGGGCGGCGCCAGGTGCGCCAGCACGTGCTCCACGCCGCGCACCGCCGCCTCGCCATAGGTCTCACCCAGGATCGTGGTGTGCGAAGCCCCCGCGACCGCCTCGAAGGAACCCGCCTGCGAGGCCCGCTCGGGGACGCGGCGCGCGTCGTTCCAGCCCGGCCCCGGCTCGCGACGGCCGGCCACGATCACCGCCACAGGCCAGCGCGGATCGTAGGGCGGCGCCCGTCGCGCCTCCGCCGCGCTGCGACGCCAGTTCACCACCTCGTTGGCGGCGGTTCGGGCATGGCGACCGGAAACATAGGCGTGGCGCTTCTCGGCCTTGCCCTGCCTGGGCAGGCCGATGCGGTCGCCGGACTTGTAGTAGAGCGGAAGCGTCGTCCCGACGCTCGCCGACACCGCCGCGAGCCGGCTGATCGCGGTGAAGGCGGTCAGGAACTTGCCGGTGTTCGGGTCGTCGACCTGCTCGGGCGTCGTCGCCTCGATCAGCACCAGCCCGGCCACCTTGTCCGGATTGCGCCCGGCGAACAGGCGGATGTGCAGCCCCGCCATCGAATGGCCCATCAGGATGAAGGGGCCGCGCTCGCCGGATGCGGCGATGAGCTTCTCCAGGTCACCCACGATCGCCTCGCTGTCGCGCGGCTGCGGGCCCGGATCCGACCAACCCATGCCCGCCCGGTCGTAGGCGCAGGAGCGGACGCCCTTGGCGGTCAGCTTCTCCTGGATGGCGGCGAAGTCGGCGGCGAGCCCGAAGGCGCCGGCCTCCATCCAGACGGTCGGCTTGTCCGACTGCGGCCCCGCGCAGACCAGCCGCAGTTTGCGCCCGCCGATGTCCACATAGCGCCCCGACGGCGTGAACGGCCCGGCGCGCGCGACCATCAGCGCGCCCGTCGCGATCCAGGCGGCCAGAATCAGGGCGAGGGCGATCAGCATCCGGCGCATGTCCGCAACTAAGGCTTCACCGTGCAAGGCCGCAACACGCGACGCTTCGCCGGACGCCCTATCTTTCGAGGTCGCCGAAACCGGTCTATCCAGCCTTCATGAACACCGAACAGGTCCTCGACGAATTCCGCGGCGCGGGCGCGCTGCGCGAAGGCCACTTCATCCTGGCGTCGGGGCTGCACAGCCCGATGTTCCTGCAGAAGAATCTGGTCTTCCAGTTCCCCGAGCGCACGGCGCGCCTGTGCAAGGCGCTGGCCGAGAAGATCGAGGCCCGCTTCGGCAAGCCCGACTGCATCGTCTCGCCGGCCGTCGGCGCGATCATCCCGGGCTATGAGACGGCCCGCTGGCTCGACGTGCCGGCCATGTATGTTGAGCGCGAGGGCGGCGCCTTCAAGCTGCGCCGCGCTTTCAAGGTCGAGCCCGGCTGGAAGGTCGTGGTCATCGAGGACGTGATCACCACCGGGGGTTCGTTCCGTGAGGCGGTCGAACCGATCGCCGCGGCGGGCGGCGAGGTGCTCTGCTGCGCCTGCATCGTCGACCGCTCCGGCGGCCGCGCCGATGTCGGCTTCCCGCTGGTGGCGCTGGCCACCCTCGACGTCCCGACCTATCCGGCCGACGCCCTGCCGCCCGAACTCGCCGCCCTGCCGGCCGAGGAGCCGGGCTCGAAGAGGCTGAAGTCGTAGAGAATGGCCACGGGGAAAGAGCACGGAAAAGGGATCTCCCGGCAAGGTCGGGAGGGAATCGATCGCGCGTCCGCGCGATCAAGAAAATCGGTCGCGGTGCGATGGGTCAGCCCGCTTTCCGTGTTCTTTCCGTGTTTTCCGTGGCCATCTTCTTCTCTTCTGCGAGGTTAGCCGCATGACCAAGCTGCGCCTGGGCGTGAACATCGATCACGTGGCGACCGTGCGGAACGCGCGCGGCGAGGGCTATCCCGATCCGGTGCGCGCCGCCGAGATGGCGCTGGCCGCCGGGGCCGACGGGATCACCGCCCACCTGCGCGAAGACCGCCGCCATATCTCCGACGCCGACATCGACGCGCTGGCCGCGATCACCAAACGCCGCGGCCGGCCGCTCAACTTCGAGATGGCCGTGACGCCTGAGATGGAGGCCATCGCGCTCGCCCACCGCCCGCACGCCGCCTGCCTGGTGCCCGAGCGGCGCGAGGAGGTGACCACCGAGGGCGGGCTCGACGTGGTCAAGGGCCACAACGCCATCACGCCGGTGGTGCGCCGTCTGGCCGACGCCGGTATCCGCGTCTCCTGCTTCATCGACCCCGACCTGGCCCAGGTCGCCGCCTCCCAGGCCGCCGGCGCCCAGGTCGTGGAACTGCACACCGGCGCCTATTGCCAGGCCGTCCGCGAACGCTCGCCCGGAGCGGCGCGCCTGCTGGAAAACCTGAAGGCCGCCGCGGCCGAGGCCGCCCGCCTGGGGCTGGAGGTCCACGCCGGCCACGGCATCGACTACGAAACCGTCAAGCCGGTGGCGGCCATCCCGGAGTTGATGGAGCTCAACATCGGCCACTTCCTGATCGGCGAGGCGATCTTCATCGGCCTCGGCCCCGCTATCCAGCGGATGCGCGCCCTGATGGACGAAGCGCGCGCGGTGAAAGCAGCGTGATCATCGGCCTCGGTTCCGACCTCTCCGACATCCGGCGGATCGAAAAGACGCTGGAGCGCCATGGCGAGCGTTTCACCCAGCGCATCTTCACCGACGTCGAGCGCGCCCGCTCCGAGCGCAAGGCCGACCGCGCCGCCAGCTACGCCAAGCGCTTCGCCGCCAAGGAGGCCTGCGCCAAGGCGCTGGGCACCGGCATGCGTCGCGGCGTCTTCTGGCGCGACATGGGGGTGGTCAACCTGCGCTCCGGCCAGCCCACCATGGCGCTGACCAACGGCGCCCACGCGCGCCTGCTGGAAATCATGCCGCCTGGCCATCGCCCGGCGATCCACCTGAGCCTCACCGACGATCACCCTTACGCCCAGGCCTTCGTGATCATCGAAGCCTTGCCGGAGTGACGCCGAATCCGGCCTCAGGGCTCAACGGGGCCGTCGATCCTATGACGTCTTCGTCGTCGATGGACTTGCCGTCGCCATCACTCGATCGCCGCGCCCGCGTTTGCGCCGCGCGCTTCCCGCCGCGAAGATGTCCGCCGGCTCCACCCGGACCATGGCTTTCGGCTCGGCGAGCCCCTCGGTGAGAGGCGGGCCTCCGAGGTGGGTGAATCCGGACGCCCAGGCCGCGATCATCAGGCTCGTGGCCGGCAGACCGTAGCCCACGCAGGCGAGCGGCACCTCGGCGGCGCGGCGGGCGAACATCTCCAGCCTCATCTGGACCTTGCGGTCGGAGGCGTCGAGGTCGTGGCAGTCCAGCGTGACTCCGTTCAAGCCGCTTCCGCGCCACGCGCGGACGTCGGTGCGGTCGGACGGCGCGCGCGCCAGCACGGCGCGGGCATAGGGGGCGACCATGGCGACCTGCTCGGACAGTCGACTCTGGGGCAGGCCCTCGGAGAGTTCGGTGATTTCCAGGACCAGGAACCGCCGCACGTCGGCGGGGATTTCGCGCAGCGCCTGCAGGAGCCGGTAGCGCGAGGTGCTGTACGCCATGGCGTGCCACGGCAGGGGTGCGTGCAGCGCCACCTTGGCGCCGCTTCCACCGATCAGGTCGGCCGCGAAGTTGAGCCCCCCGATCGCCACCTCGGCCGCGAGGGCCGCGGTCAACTCCCCGCAGGTGGCGGGGCGCTCGGGCTCGGCGCCTACGGTGAGCCACATCGTGGGACGCAGCACGAAGGAGGCCACCACCTTGGCCGCTATGTTCCAGGTGGGTTCCGGCGCGATCTGAAGGTCGAGCTCGATGTTGGGCGGCGACGTGAGCCGGATGCGCCGGGTGTCCGACCAGATCAGATCGCCGGAAGGCGGGGTCTGGGCCTCGCCGTCCGCCGCCCACTGCGACCCGGCCCCCGAACCGGACCCGGGTCCGCCCGCGGCCTCGGCCTCGCTCAGGACACGCCCCGCATCCAGCGGCTCCACGTTGAGCTCGCCGTTTTCGAAGCCCAGGACCTGGAACAGCCGCAGGTCCTCGCGGGCCGCCGCGCCAAGGAAGAAGGCCAGGGTTTCCTTCAGGATGGCTGCGCTGATGCTGACCGCGGCCGAGCGCGAAACGCTGGGCTGGATGGTCAGGAACTCCACGTCATTGAGGTTGGCGACGAAGTCGCCGGGCTGCGAGAGGCGGCCGAAGGCCCGCTCGACGAAGGCGCTGACCTGCTCGCGCTTGCGTTCCCACCGGCCCTCGGACCGCTCGCGGATGGCCTCGACGCTGATGATGTTCGCGCCGCCCGCCGCGATGGCGGGGCTGACTCTGTCGAGCACATCACGCAACGCCGCCGAGGTGAAGCGCTCCATGGGCGATCAACTCCGGTAAGGCGCCGCGTTCAGTTGGGCGACCAGCGCGGAACCGTCCTGCGCGAGGTCGAGGATGGTCTGGAGTTCGAACCTCACCTGCGGTTCGCAAGGCTCGATCAGGGCAAGATCCGCGGCGCCCATGATCTTGGTGAGCAGGTTGTTCAGGGCATGGCGCAGGTCCGAGGCGCTTATGGTTGGCGCGGGCGTCATGCCGCCGCCCCGTGCGCGGGCGCGGCCAGGACCTCCGCGGCGAGTTCCACCAGCTTGCTCAACCGGAAAGGCTTGGCCAGGCTTGCGTCGGCGCCCACGTGTTGCGCGAGGCTGAGGAAGTCGGCCGGGCCGACGCGGTAGCCCCCGGAAACCGCAATCACCTTCACCGTGCGGCTGGCGTGCTTCAGCGCCACGATCGTCTCGATGCCTTCGCGATTCGGCATGACGATGTCGGTGATCACCAGATCCGTCGGCGCGGTGAGGAAGCGCGCCAGTCCGGCCTGGCCATCGGGCGCCACCAGCACCCGGTAGCCGGCCGAGGCAAAGGCCGTGGCCATTTGCCGCAGCAACTCCAGGTCGTCGTCAATAATAAGAACGTCGCGCATACTTCCCGCCTAAACCCGGTTGCGTACAGCTGGCCGACAGGACACGGCCATTGCTGGATGCAACCTATGCGTTAACCTCCATCAGACGCTAATGCGCGCGGAGATAATAAACCTATAATTGTGGGGCGAAGATGATCGCGGGGCGGGCGTAGAGGGCGAGATGGGCGTAAGTCCTGGCGATCGGCTGGAGGGCGCGACCGGCGGGTTGGACCTCGAGACCTTCTTCGACGTCTCGCTCGACATGCTGTGTGTCCGCGATCGGGAAGGTCGCTTCGTGAAGGTCAACCAGGCCTGGACGACCTCGCTGGGCTATTCCACCGCCGAGCTTGAAGGCGCCTACCTGCTTCCGCTGATCCATCCGGACGACGTGGCGGCGACGCTCGCCGAGATGAAGCGCGTGCGCACCGAGGGCCAGGGCGTTCCACGGTTCATCAACCGCTACCGCCACCGCGATGGCGGCTACCGTCACCTCGAATGGCGGGCGCGGCAGGTCGGCGACCTTGTCTTCGCCGTGGCGCGTGACGTTTCCGACCGGATCGCCGGCGACGAGGATCGAGCCCGTCTTGCTGCCGAACTGGAAGCCAAGCGCGCGCGGCTCGAGGCCGTCCAGACCGTGGCGAAGATCGGAAGCTGGGAGATCGATTTCTGCAGCGGCGAGAGGATCTGGTCGGCCGAAATGCACCGGATCTTCGAGACAGATCCGAAGGCGCCGCCGCCGCCCTACACGGCTATACTGGACATCATGCATCCGGATGACCGCGAGCGCGCGGCGGCCGCATTTGTGCTGTCGCGCCAGGCGCCGTCCGACCTCGCCCTGCAGTACCGGCTGGTCCTGCAAGGCGGCCGCACGCGCTACGTCGAAGAGCGCTGGCAGTCCGGCGGCGGCGAGGGCGGCCGCCCCGTTAGCGCTCGCGGCACCTGCCAGGACATCACCGAGTTGCGCGAGGTGCAGGAGGCGAGCCGCCGGCAGCTCGAGAGCGCGCTGAGCGCGACCGAAGCCATCTTGGACAACTCCTACGACGTCATCTGCACGGTCGACGGCGATGGCCGCTTCGTGCGCGTCAACCGGCGCGCCGAGCAGCTCTGGGGATACGCCGCCAGCGAGCTGATAGGCGCTCCCTTCATCGATCTGGTCCATCCGGAGGACCGCGCCTCGACGGTGGAGATGGCCGCGAGGGTCGTTGCCGGAACCCCCGCCGGCGGACACATGAACCGATACCTCTGCAAGGACGGCTCGGTCATCCCGATGATGTGGTCGGCGACCTGGTCCGATGCCCACCAGACCATCTTCGCCGTGGCCCGGGACATCCGCGAGCACCTGTCGGCCGAGGATCGCCTGCGTCAGTCCCAGAAGATGGCGGCGGTGGGCCGGCTGACGGGCGGCGTGGCGCACGACTTCAACAATCTGCTGACAGTGATCATCGGCAGCACGGAGGAGCTTACCACCGCCCTGTCCGACGATCCCGAGCTGCAGGCCCTGGGCCGCCTTTCTCTCGAGGCGGCGGAACGCGGGGCGGAGCTCATCCGGCGCTTGCTCGCCTACGCCCGCAGCCAGCCTCTCGCCTCCGAGCCCGTGGATTGCAACCGGATGCTGGAGTCCCTCCTGGACCTGGTCCGGAGCACCTTCACTGAGGACATTAGGGTGGTCATCGAGCCGGCGCCGCAGCCGCTATTCTGCCTCGCGGACGCGAGCCAGTTGACGACGGCGCTGCTGAACCTCTGCATCAACGCGCGCGACGCCATGCCCGACGGCGGAACGCTGACCATCCGCGTCGCCCGCGCGCGCCCGGAGCCGGCCGGTCGATCGGACCTTGCCGCCGGCGCGTCGTCCTACGCCCTGTTCACCGTGGAGGACACCGGGCAGGGCATGTCGGCGGAAACCAAGGCGCAGGCCGCCGAGCCTTTCTTCACAACCAAGGCGGTCGGCGAGGGATCGGGGCTCGGATTGAGCATGGTCTATGGCTTCGTCAGCCAGTCCGGCGGAAGGTTGCAGATCGACTCCGAGTTCGGCGCCGGCTCGCAGATCAGCATCTGGCTTCCGGAAATCCAGCTCGACCAGGACCTCACCCAACCCGTGGCCGGGGCGATCGAGGCGCCACGCCCGCCCGCCGAGGCGCGCATCCTGCTGGTCGAGGACGACCCCCTCATCCGCTCGCAGGCGGAGCGTCAGTTGCGTTCGATGGGCCATTCGGTCACGACCGCCGCGGACGGCATGGAGGCGCTGGACCTGCTGGCCCGCTCGCCAGGGTTCGACCTGCTGCTGACGGACGTCGTGATGCCGAACGGACTGGGCGGACACGAACTCGCCGAGCGCGCCAGGGCGATGAACCCCGCAATGCGGATCCTGCTGTCGTCGGGACACAGCGAGGAGGCCGTCCTTCGCGGCGCCGACAAGCGCCTCGGCGTCGCCTTCCTGCCGAAGCCGTATCGAAGGACGGAGCTGCAGATGAAGGTCGCCCAACTCCTCCTGCGCGGGACGGCCTCCAAGGCTTGAGAATCGGAAAACCTCGATCGCTAGGGCCCCTTCGGCGGGTCTAGAGACCCGCCCTCGCCATGGCCGCGCGGCAATCGACTTCCGCGTGGGGACCGGTGCAGAAGTCAGGCCACTTGCCGGTGCCTCGCCAATATTCGACCAGCCCCAGTCGAGCGGCGAGCGGCATGAAGCGCGGATCGCGCCGCATGGCGGCTGTGGAGGGCGTGAACAGGAATGACGGATCGTCGTCCTGTGTCTTGAGCGCCTTGCCCGCCTGGTCGAAGGCCGCGTCTGTCGCTCCGAGACTGGACAGCATCATGGCGACGAACCCCGGGTCGATGTCACCGCCGTCGCCGCCCGCGGCGATGGATTGCAGCGTCCGTGGCGACGGCGCGCGGCCGGCTCGCTTCGCCTCAAGGAAGGTCCGCCATACCGCAAGGGTCCGCGGCCCCAGTTCGGAGGGCCGCTTGGCGGGATCGTCGAGCAGCGCGATCGCCTGTTCGGGCGCGCCGTAGAAAGCCAGCACATGCAGGCGGGTCTCCCGGATGTTCCGGTGGTTCGGCCATCGCGCGACGCTTTGGTCGAGCAGCTCTCGCGATGCGCCGGCCCGGCCCATCGTCGCGTACCACCAGATCAGGTTGGAATTCTTCGGCGGCGACAGCGGGTCGAACGCAAGGGCGCGCTGGGAAAAGGGCAGGGAGTCCTGCAAGCGGCCAACATCCTGAAGCAGGAGCGCTTCGTGGGTGTTGATCGCTCCGAGCGGCGGCGCGGGATGCGCGCCGGCCGTAAGGCCCTTCAGCAGGATCGCGTCCTTTTCGCGATAGGTGCGGGCCAGCATCGCCAGGGCGAAATAGGCCGCGGCGTCGTGCGGATCCAGGGCGAGCGCGCGATTGGCCTCCCGGCGCGCCGTCGCCTCCATGGCCGCATTCTGCTGCGGCATCATGTTCCAGCGCACGGCGTCGGCGTTGGCGGTCGCCAGCATCGAGTGGGCGAAGGGGAACTCCGGCGCCACGGCGACCAGCTGTTGCGACAGGTCCAGCAGCCGCGCCCAGGCGTCGGGTCGGTTGCTTCGAATGAGGTCGTGCGCCTCCAGCATGGCCGAGAGCGCCGCGTCGTCCTTCAGCCCTGGCCGGTTGGTGCGGGCGAACTCGGCCATCTCGACAATGTCGGCGATCTTGGCAGCGACCTCCACGCCGAGGTCGGCGGCCGCGGCGGCTCCGCGATGATAGTCCGCGGACCACAGCGTCACGTGGGTGCGCGCGTCGTTCAGCCGGACGCTGACGTGCGTTTCATCACCGTCGCGCCGCACCGAGCCGTCCACCACCAGGCCGACGCCCAGCCTGGCCGCCGGCTCGTGTGGCCCCGCGCCCCGCAGGCCCGCCGCGTCGGCGGGCGACAAGGCTTCCACCTGGTTGGCGGAAAGTACGCTCAGCATGTCACCGGAGATGGTGTCGGCGAGGTCGCGGACGTCCTGGCCGGCGCTCAGGGCCTGCAGCGGCAGCACCGCCACGCGCAGCGCCGGCGGCGCGTCCGCCGAATCGGGCTGGCGCGCCACCCAGATCGCGCCTGCCACAAGCAAGGCCGCGACGAGCCCGCCGCCGAGCGCGATCCAGGCGCGGCGGCCCCCAGGGATGGCGCGGCTCGGAGCGGGCGCCGGGATCGCGCCGCCCGCCGTAGCGTCCAGCCGATAGCCGACGCCGGCGATGGTCTCGATCGCGAAGGGCGGCTCGGTCCACTGGGCCGCGAACCGCCGAAGTTGGCCGATGCACCGGCCGATGGCGTCCTCGCCGACCGCCAGCCCGCCCCAGCAGCGGCGGATGAGCTCCTCGTGCGACACCACCTCGGTGGTCGGGTGGGCGAGCGCGACCAGCACCTGCATGACGCGCCGCTGCAGGAAATGCCGTGTCCCGGCGGCTTCCACTTCGCGGCGCGACGGGCGGATGCGCAGGGCGCCAAGCGTGAAGTCCGGCTCCCCGGCCAGCTCGATGCGGGTCAGCGATGGAAACGCGCGTGCGATCTCGTCCATCGGAGAGAAGCCCCCGCGGCCTCGGAAGGCCGGTGTTACCGCCGGTAACTGTACCACAAAGCCCGAGGCCACGGGGAGATCGGCGAGAGATCGGCATCTCGTAGGTCAGAAATCGGAACCGTTCTGGCCCGGCTGCCCGACACTTTGTGCGTGCCCGGGAGTGGCCTGGGCGACAGGTTGCTATGGGAGGCTGGTATGAGAAATCCGCTTCGGGGCTCGATCCTCGGTCTGGCGGCGTTGGGGTCGTTGGCGCTGGCCGCGCCGGCGGCCTGGGCAGGTTGCGGCGGCGAAGCCGCGATGGTGCCCGCGTCCTGGGAAACGGCGCCCGGCGCCGGGGCCGACGCGCTCCTGGTGAAGGTCAACAACGGCGCCCAGTCGATCGTCGGCCTGTGGAACGTCCAGTTCTTCGCCGGCGGGAACATGATCGATTTCGGTTACGCCGAGTGGCACAGCGACGGCACCGAGATCATGAACAGCGGCGGGCGCGCCCCCGCGACCGAGAACTTCTGCCTGGGCGTCTGGGAGCAGACCGGCCCGTTCAGCTACAAGCTCAATCACTTCGCGCTCAGCTATGACGCCGGCACCGGCGCGCTGAACGCCCGGGTCAACATCAGGGAGGACGTGGTTGTCGATCAGAAGGGCTCCGCCTTCAGCGGCCCCTTCACGATCGACGTCCTGGATCCGAACAACGGAGCCGTGCTGCAGCATGTCGCCGGACGCATCGTGGGCCGGCGCGTGACGGTCAACTCGGTCAACTGAGCCACCTGGCCCAGGGCCCTGGAACCGCGGGCGCGGTACGCCGTCGTCCTCGTTCCGGCCGCGCGCCATGAGCGTTGGCAGCAAGCTTCTTTCAGGACTGGCGGCCTCGGCGGTTCTCGCCGGGGCTGTCGGCCTGTCCGCCGCCGGCGCCCAGGGTCTGCCGCAGCCTCCGCCGCCGTGGACGAACGCGCCGGCGGTCGCAGGCGCCTTTCCGGCGAAGCCGCAGGCCCTGGCGCCTGACGCGGTCCCGCGGGGCCTGACCGCCGACGGCTCGGAGGTGTTCGAGGTCGTGCCGCTCCGCTACGCCGACGTCAGCGAGGTTGCGGGCCTCCTGACCGGCAACCCGACCATCCGGTCGAACGACAACTTCGTCCCCCAGGAGCCCGCCTTCGGCTCGGCGAGCTTCCAGGGCTACTACGGCGGCGGCGGCATCGCGACGCCCTCGGGCGGCGCCGGCTTCAGCCAGCCGAACGCCTCCACCGACCCCCTCGGGCGCGCCGTCGATGACACCGTCGGCATCGACCGCCGGTTGAACGCCATTGTGCTGAAGGGGACGCCTGACCAGGTCGCCCGGCTGAAGGCCCAGATCGCGCAACTGGACGTTCCGGTCATGAGCGTCGTGCTGGAGACCGTATTCGTCGAGCTGACCGAATCCGGAGCCCGCAACCTCGGCGTCGATTTCAACAACGCCAGCGGCCAGATCGCCACCGGCGCCTACGCCCTGACGCGCGGGGATTTCCCCGGCCTGCCCAACACGTCGCGCGGCGGGGGCAAATTCTTTAACCTGCAGGCGGCGATCTACGCCCAGGTCGACAAGGGTGAGGGCCGGATCGTCTCCAGGCCCCGCATCGCCGCCCAAAGCGGCTCGTCGGCGAAGATCGTCACCGGCGACGCCCTGCCGATCCTGACCTCGATCGCGCTCTCGGGGGTCAACGCCGTCCAGCAGCAGGTGCAGTACGTGAACGTCGGTGTGACCCTGCAGATCGCCCCCAGGGTCAGCGGCGACGGCTTCGTCACCTCGCACGTGTTCGCGGTGGTCTCCAGCGTCACCGGCTTTTCCCAGGGCTACCCCACAATCAGCCAGCGCGAGGCCTCGACATCGGCGACCGTCCGCGACGGCGAGTCCTTCGTCATCGGCGGCCTCACGCAGGAGGCCGACCTGTCCCATCGCGTGAAGATCCCCGGTCTCGGCGACATCCCGGTCCTGGGCCGCGTGTTCGAGACCGAACACAGGAACCGCGCCAAGACCGACCTCTACATCATGGTGACGCCCCACGTGGTGAGCGGGCGCGGGGCGGCTGGGGGCGCTGCGCAGGTCGAGCCCGCAAATCGAGCCCCGCCCCGATTGCCCTGAACCGCCGGCCGGCCGCGTCACAGCGCCGTCTTCGCGGGCACGGAACTTGCTCGCGAGGCGTGCAACGCGTAGCAACGCCCCGTCCGCGACGGCGGGCGAGACCTAAGGACGTTCCATGAGTGAGACCACGCAGGCTTCCGCGCCGCCCGAAAAACACGGCGCGATGTCCGAGATCGTCGAGATCATCAAGACCATCGTCTACGCCCTGCTGATCGCGCTCTTCCTGCGCGTCCTGTTCTTCCAGCCCTACACGATCCCGTCGGCGTCGATGGAGCCCAACCTCTACGAGGGCGACTACATCATCGTTTCGAAGTGGACCTACGGCTATTCCAAGCACTCGATCCCGTTCAGCCCGCCGCTGTTCTCCGGGCGGCTGCTGGACAAGCCGGCGCACCGCGGCGACATCGTCGTCTTCAAGCTGCCGGCCGACAACAAGACCGACTACATCAAGCGGGTCATCGGCCTGCCGGGCGACCGCATCCAGATGAAGGGCGGCCTGCTCTACCTGAACGGCAAGCAGGTGCCGCGCGTCTCGCTGGGCACGGTCCGCGAGAATTCCGGCTACGGCTTCATGCACGACGTGACCCGCTACCGCGAGACCCTGCCGGGCGGGAAGAGCTACGTGACCAACGACTTCGGCCCCACCGGCGACCTCGACAACACCGCCGAGTTCCTGGTGCCGGAGCACCACTACTTCATGATGGGCGACAACCGCGACAACTCCTCCGACAGCCGCGTCTCGCCGGAGGCCGGCGGCGTGGGCTTCGTCCCCGAGGAGAACCTCGAGGGCAAGGCGCAGATCATCCTTCTGTCGTGGAAGGCCGGCGCCTCGATCTTCAAGCCCTGGACCTGGGTGCTGAACCTGCAGCCCAGCCGGTTCTTCCACCTGCTCCAATGAGCGCCGTGCGTTCATGAACGCGCGGGTTGCGGCGGTCGCCGAGCTTGAGCGCCGCATCGGCCACAGCTTCGCCGACCGCGACCTGTTGGAGCGTGCGCTGACCCATTCCAGCGTCGGCGACCGCTCTCCGGGAACCCGCAACAACGAACGCCTGGAGTTCCTGGGCGATCGTGTCCTGAACCTCGTCGTCGCCGAGGAACTCACCCGGCGCATGCCGGAGGCGGATGAGGGCGCGCTGACCAAGGTCTTCCACACGCTCGTGAACCTGGAGGCCTGCGCGCAGGTCGGTCATCGGATCGGGCTTGGCGAAGCCCTGCGCTTCGGTGGCGGCGCCGGAAAGAGCGGCATGCGTCGCAACGCCCGCGTGGTGGGTGACGCCTGCGAGGCGCTGCTTGCGGCGCTCTATCTCGACGCCGGTTTCGAGGTGACGCGCGATCGTGTCCTGAGCCTGTGGGCGGAGAATTTCGCGAGCCTTGACACCCCGCAAAGCCGCGATCCCAAGACGCTGCTGAACGAATGGGCGATGGGGCGTGGCTTGCCGCCGCCGGTCTATCGGGTGCTTGGCGAGAAGGGGCCCGCCCATTCGCCGACCTTCCGCATTGAAGCCTATGTGCAGGGCGTCGAGCCGGCGACCGCCGAAGCTGGCTCCAAACGCGAGGCCGAAAAGCTGGCCGCCGCGCTCATGCTCGAGCGCAACCCAGGAGATGCGGAATGACCCGCCCCCCAGGCGCCAGGGCCGGTTTCGCCGCCATCATCGGCGCGCCCAACGCGGGCAAGTCGACCCTGACCAATCGCCTGGTGGGCGCCAAGGTCTCGATCGTCACCCAGAAGGTGCAGACCACGCGCTTCCCGGTGCGCGGCGTCGCCATGCAGGGTGAGAGCCAGATCGTGCTGGTCGACACCCCCGGCATCTTCCAGCCACGCCGCCGGCTCGACCGGGCGATGATCCGCGCCGCCTGGGGCGGGGCGCAGGACGCCGACGTCATCGTCCACCTGGTCGACAGCGTCGCCGAACTCGCCGCGGAAGGACCCGGCGCCAAGGCCGCCGACAAGCGCGCCGCTGTCGACGTCGAATCCATCGTCGAGGGCCTGAAGGCCGCCGGCAGGACCGCGATCCTGGCGCTCAACAAGATCGACGGCATGAAGCGCGAAACCCTGCTGGGGCTCTCGAAAAAGCTATTCGATACGGGAGTCTATTCCGAAGTCTTCATGATCTCGGCCGCCGATGGTTCGGGCGTCGATGACCTCAAGGCCCGCCTGGCCGGCCTGATGAAGGAAGGCCCCTGGTTCTATCCCGCCGAACAGACTGCCGACATCCCCGCGCGCCTGCTGGCCGCCGAAATCACCCGCGAGAAGCTCTATCTGCGCGTCCATGAGGAACTGCCTTACGCCGCCGCCGTCGAAACCACCTCGTTCGAGGAGCGCAAGGACGGCTCGGCCCGCATCGAGCAGACCATCTATGTCGAGCGCGAGAGCCAGCGCCCGATCATCCTGGGCAAGGGCGGCCAGACCCTGAAATGGATCGGCCAGAAGGCGCGCGAGGAACTGACCGAGCTCCTCGACCGGCCCGTGCATCTCTTCATCCACGTCAAGGTCGACGAACGCTGGGCCGACAAGCGTGAGTTCTACGGCGACGTCGGCCTCGACTTCGACGCCTGACCCGCCCGCCGCGCCCGCGGCGTTGACCTGCGGTTGGCTTCCGACCAACCTCCCTCGTCCGGCGAGCGCGACGGGGGCGGCAGCCATGGTCATCGGCAGACGCGTCTACGGCCTGGGGGCCGTGGTGCTTGGCGTCCAGGGGCTGGTGTTCGGCCGTTTCGGCGTCATGGGCCTGCAGGTGTCGCCGCAGGTTCCGGCGGTCCATGTCCTGGCCTACGTCGCCGCCACCCTTTTCGTCCTGGGTGGCCTGGCGATCAACGTCAGGCGGACGGCGGCGGCCGGGGCCCTGTTTCTGGCCGCCTGCTTCGCGGTCTGCCTGCTGGCGGTGCGCCTGCCGCCCGCCGTGGCCCAGCCGCTGGTCTGGGTGTCGTGGGAAAACGTCGCCGAGGGGGCGGCCATGGTGCTGGGCGGCGCGCTCGCCTGGGGCCTGATCCCCGGCGTCGATCCGGGTCGCGCCGCCGCCGTCGCACGCATCGCGCGACCGTTGTTCGGCCTGTGTCTGGTGGTCTTTGGCGTCAGCGAGTTCGTCTACGCCCGCTTTACCGCCTCCCTGGTTCCAGCCTGGCTGTCGCCGTCGCAGCTGGCCTGGGCCTACGTCACCGGCGCGGCCCAGATCGCCGCGGGTCTGGCGGTGGTCAGCGGCGTGCAGGCGCGGCTCGCGGCGATCCTGCTCACCGGCATGTACCTGATCTTCAGCCTGATCCTGCACGTCCCCAGGGTGATGGGCGACCCATCCAACCTCGGCGCCTGGTCGGAAAACGGCGTGAACCTGATCCTCGCCGGAGCCGCCTGGTGCCTGGCCGACGCCCTCGCGGCGAAGGGGCGGCGCCGGCCGGATTCGTAGGGACCGCGCATTCGGCGCGCCGCCACCCGTGCTAGGACGGGCGCATGGAATTCGAAGACGACGCCTTCGTGCTCTCCGCCCGTCCGTTCGGCGAGGCGGGCGCGATCGTCGAGCTCTTGACCGCGCGGCACGGCAAGTACGCCGCCCACGTGGCCGGCGGGGCGTCGCGCAGGATGAAGCCCTTCCTGCAAGCCGGCGCCTCGGTGCTGGTCCGCTACCGCGCGCGGGTCTCCGACCAGCTCGGCTCGGCGGCGCTGGAGCCGGTGGGCGAGGGGCCCTCGGCGCTCTTCGACGACGCCCTGGCGCTGGCCGGGCTCTCCGCCGCCGCCGCCGTGGCGGCCGGCGCGCTGCCGGAACGCGAGCCGCATCCGGGCGCCTACCTGGCGTTCCAGGCGCTCAGCGAAGCCTTGGCGATGACCGACCTGTGGCCCGCGGTCTTCGTGCGCTTCGAGGCGGGGCTGCTGCAGGAACTGGGCTTCGGCCTCGACCTCTCCAAGTGCGCCGCTACCGGCGCCACCGACGACCTCGTCTACGTCAGCCCGAAGACTGGCCGCGCCGTCTCGCGTGAGGCCGGCGCGCCCTATCGCGACCGGATGCTGGCGCTGCCGCCGTTCCTGCTCTCCTCGCAATCCCGCCTGACGGCCGGCGACGTCGGCGCCGGCCTGGCCCTCACCGGCCACTTTCTCGAAGCTTTCATCTTCAACCCGCTGAACCGCCCCTTGCCGCCGGCCCGCCTGTGGCTGGTCGACCGCCTGAGCGACGCGGGGCGGCTCTAGGGGCTTTCACGCCGCCGACCTTCACGCCGGCGGCCTTCAGCAGGGGATCGACCGAGGTGGCGCGGTCGGCTTTGAATAGGTCGTCCGCCCGCGCCTTCAGGGCTTCAGTGAGCTGCTGCTCGGCGGCCTGCGCCAGGGAAAATTCGCCCGCCGCGGCCAGCGGGGCCTCGCCCGCGGCCTTGTCTGAGAGGGCTTCCACGTCCGGTGGGGTGCAGGCAAACACGCCGGCCAGGGAATGCACGCAGTACTGCCGTTGCAGGTAGCCGGCGAGTTTCCAGCGGTAGCGGTCGGCGCCATCGCCGCTGGCCGGGCGCACCTGGGTCACCTCGGCGGTGAGGAACAGGGCGCGGCGCACCACCATCTCCTCGCGCCGACCGGCCTTGGCGAGGCTCAGCGGCAGGTCGAGGCTGGCGGCCACGACCGAGTGGTCGGTGCGCGCGACCACCACCTCGGCAGCAGCCGGCGGGGTCGCGGAGGCGTCAGGCTGGACCATCGGCCGCTCAGCCTGTGAGCGCGTCGAGCCGCGCCTTGGCGGCCGGGTCGACCGGCAGCATCCAGCGGATCGGGATGATGACCCGCCCATTTGCCGTCGGCATGCCATCCACCGTCTGCGGCCGCATGCGGAACAGGCCGGCGAGTTCCAGCGTCGCCTTGCGGAAGTCTTCGCGGATGGCGTCGGGCGCGCCGAAGGTCATGATGCCCTGCGCTACGCATCCGGTCAGCCGCCCGTCCTTGTCCACGCCGCAGGCCAGGGTCGACCTTCCCTCGAAATGTTGCTTCACGGCTTCGGGCGGGTAGAGGCGGGCGATGTCGGCCCCGGTGGGCTTGTTGATCCAGTCCGGCTGGCGGATCACCGGCGGTGCGCCGGCCTGCGCCTGCGGACGGGATTGCGGCGGGGTGGGCAGTCCTTTGGATGTGGGGACACCCGGGCCGAATTCGCCGATGGCGATGCGGAAGCTGGCCATGCCTTCGCGCGCCGGATTGGGCGGGCCGGGCTGGCGCTCCTGGTAATAGCGGGTGAGTTGCAGGGCGGCCTTGCCGAATGCCGCCTTCGTGGCCTCCGACACGGCCTGGCCGTTCGGCGAGCGCACCTGCGTGTCCAGGGCCTGACAATCTTCCAGCATACCCTTGGGCGTGGTCTTGCAGGCGACCTGCACCTGCGCCGCCTGGCCGGCTTCGCGAGCCTGTGGCGGGTAGGCGCGTGCTACGTCCGCGGCGGTCGGCACGGCGACCCAGGGCGACAGCGGGATGATCTTGCAGCCGATCCCCTTGCGCTCCAGTTCCGGGTCGCAGCTATAGGTCGGATGCGCGGCGAGCTGGGCCAGGGCCTCCGCGCGCTGGGCCGCGCCCGGGCCGAAGCCGGCGATGGGCTGCGCGGCCCAGGCGGCCGCGGCGCCGCCGAGGCTGACCAGGGTGACGGCGGCCAAGCCTGCGGCCCTGCGCATGCGGCCGGGCATGGGTCCCTTCAGCATTACGATCCTCTCCTTCAGGGGGTGCTCCGAGCCCGCCGGCCAATGACAGCCGAGCGGCAGGGGGTGAGTAACCATCTGGGTCTTCAGCAGCAGCTCGGCGTAGAGCCGCCGCTGCCCGGGGAAACGTCCGATCACCGCGGCGTCGCAGGCCAGTTCCTGGTCGACGCGCAGGGCGCGCACGCCGAGATGGATCAGCGGATTGAACCAGCACAGGCATTGCAGGGCGCAGGCCGCCGCGTTGATCGCCGTGTCGCCGCCCTTCAGGTGCGCGCCTTCGTGAGCGAGGATCAGGGCGCGCTCGCGGGCTTCGAACCGCACGTCGAAGTCGGCCGGAGCCACGATCTTCGGCCGCAGGACGCCGACCACCGCGGGGCCGACGCCGGCATGCTCGGCTCGGAACGCGCCGGCCGGCAGGGGTTCGAGCCGGCCCATGGCGGCGACGAACGCCGCTTGCCGCAGGAGGACGAAGCCGGCGGCCAGGGCGACGCCGAGCAGCCAGAGCGCGAGCAGGGGGACCGCCAGGTCCGGCGCGGCGCGCGGGGCCTGGGCCACGAGGGCCTCGGTCATCGTCGTCGCCGTCAGGATGATCGGGCTGATCGCCGTCTCGCGCGCCGGGTGCGCGAGCAGCACCGCAAGCCCCGCCGCCGGCGGCGCGAGCCACAGCGCATAGGCCGCCCGCGCGCCGAACGCCGCGCGCATCGGCCGGCGCAGCGCCAGGGCCAGCAGCACCGCGGCGGCCGCCGCCACATTGGCCTTGGCCAGGCCGATGAGCAGGTCTGCGATCATGGCTCGAAGTCCTCGATCAGCTTCTTCAGTTCGGCGACGTCTTCCGCTGAGAGCTTGCGGCTCTGCGACAGGTGGCTGACCAGCGGCGCGAGGCGGCCGTCGAACAGCCGGTCCAGCAGGCCCTGGCTCTCGGCCTCGACGTAGTCCGCGCGCCCGACCAGCGGCCGGTAGAGGTAGCGGCGTCCATCGCGCTCGGCGCCGATCGCGCCCTTGTTGAGCAGTCGGTTGATCAGGGTCTTCACCGTGGCCTCGGTCCAGCCCTGGCCGGCCGCGACCTCGCCGGCGATCTCCTCCGCGCTCAGGGGTTCGCGCGTCCAGAGCGCCCCCATGACCACGCTTTCCGCTGTGCTGATTTTCATGTTTACGCCCGTAATCGTTGGCTATCGATTACACCGGTAAACGTATCTGTCAAGCACCTTCAGCGCGCCGCGATGTGGGCCGCCAGCCGCTGCGCGTCCTCGCCGACCCCGGCCAGCAGGGTCGACTTGCGCTTCGACAGCCACGGCAGGCCCAGGAAGTAGAGCCCGTCCACCGCGCCGATCCCGTCCGCATGGATCGGCGCGCCCTGGGCCGAGAGCGCGCCTTCCACCTCGATCCAGCCCAGGTCGAGGCCGTAGCCGGTGGCCCAGACCACGCAACCGATCCCTTCGCGGGCGAGGTCGAGCTCGGCGGGCGGCGGCGGCGGATCGGGCCGCCGCGGCGCGGGGTCGGGCGCGGGCAGCTCCAGCCCCTTGGCCCGCGCATGGGCGTCGATCGCCGCCAGCTGGTCGGCGTACCAGGCGTCGCCGCGCGCCAGGCTCTCCGCCAGGTCCGGCGCGAAGCGGGCCACGCCGCCGTCCGCGCCGGCCAGCCGCCCGGTCAGGCGCACGCCCATCTCGCCCAGTTCGCGGATGTCCATGTCGCGCCCGCCGCCGACGCCGCTCAGCAGCACCGGCGGCTCGTCCGGCGGCCGCCGCGCCACGGGGCGGTCCCATTCGCCCAGCACGGTCTCCCAGTGCTGGAAGTCGTGGCCGCGATAGCGCCGCGGCGCGCGCCGGTGCGCGCCCACCGACAGCCACACGGTCCGTCGGCTACGCACCAGGTCCTCGGCGATCTGGCAGCCCGACGCGCCGGAGCCCACCACCAGCACCGCGCCGGCGGGCAGGCCGGCAGGGTTGCGGTAGTCCCGGGCGTGGAGCTGGGCGACGCCGGCCAGCCCGTCCGCCGCCGCCGGGATCAGCGGCCGCTGATAGGGCCCCGTCGCCACCACCACCTTCGCCGCGGCGATCGGCCCCGCGTCCGTCTCCGCGACGAACCCTTGAGGCCCGGCCGCCAGCCGCCGCACCGTCACGCCGGTCCGCACCGGCGCGTCGATCGTCCGCGCATAGGCCGCCAGGAACTCCGCCACCGCCGCGCCGCCCGCAAAGCCGTCCGCCGGCTCGCCGGGAAAGCCCATCCCCGGCAGCCCCACGCTCCAGTTGGGGAACTGGAAGCGCAGAGTGTCCCACCGCTCGCTCAGCCACCGCTCGCCGACCCGCCCGCGCTCGACGACCACGTGCGGCCGGCCCGCCTGGCCTAGCCAATAGCTCATCGCCAGCCCCGCCTGGCCGCCCCCGATCACCAGCGTCCCGATCCGCTCCGCGTCCACGCGCCGTCCCCAAGAAAGCCGCGGCGAACCTAGGCGCGACGCGTCGGCGCACGCTATGGCTCCCCACCACGAACTACCGCATCTTCCCGAGTCCCATGAACGACATCACCACCGCCCCGCCGCCCTCGGGCCCAGGCCCTGCCGACCGGATCATCGACGAGCCGCTCTCCGAGGCGCTCTCCCGCCGCTACCTCGCCTATGCGCTCAGCGTCATCACCGACCGCGCGCTGCCGGACGTGCGCGACGGCCTGAAGCCCGTGCAACGCCGCGTGCTCTACGCCATGCGCGAGATGCGCCTGAACCCCGAGAGCGCCGCGCGCAAGTGCGCCAAGGTGGTCGGCGAGGTGATGGGCGGCTACCACCCGCACGGCGACCAGTCGATCTACGACACCCTGGTCCGCATGGCCCAGGACTTCGCCCAGCGCTATCCGCTGGTCGACGGCCAGGGCAACTTCGGCAACATCGACGGCGATAACCCCGCCGCCATGCGCTACACCGAGGCGCGCCTGACCGAGGCCGCCACACTCCTCCTGGACGGCATCGACGAGGACGCCGTCGACTTCAAGCCCACCTACGACGGCCAGGACGAAGAGCCCGTCGTCCTGCCCACCGGCTTCCCGAACCTGCTGGCCAACGGCTCGACCGGCATCGCCGTCGGCATGGCGACCTCCATCCCGCCGCACAACGCCGCCGAGCTGGTCGACGCCTGCCTCCTGCTGCTCGACAACCCGCAGGCCTCCACCGCCGAGCTGATGGCCCACGTGAAGGGCCCGGACTTCCCGACCGGCGGCGTCATCGTGGAGCCGGCCCATAGCCTGCTGGACACCTACGAGACCGGCCGCGGCGGCATCCGCCTGCGCGCGCTCTGGACCAAGGAGGAGACCGGCCGCGGGACCTACCAGATCGTCGTCACCCAGATCCCCTACCAGGTGAAGAAGGCCGACCTGGTCGAACAGCTCGCCCAGCTCATCGAGGACAAGCGCGCCCCGCTCCTGGGCGACGTCCGCGACGAGAGCGCCGAGGACGTGCGCCTCGTGATCGAGCCCAAGAATCGTAATGTTGAACCAGCGGTCCTGATGGAGAGCCTCTTCAAGCTCTCCGACCTGGAGAACCGCTTCAGCGTCAACCTGAACGTCCTCGACGCCCGCGGCACGCCCGGCGTCATGGGCCTGCGCCAGGTGCTGCAGGCCTTCCTCGACCACCGCCGCGACGTGATCGTCCGTAGAGCCCGCCACCGCCTGGCCAAGATCGAGGCGCGCCTGCACATCCTCGACGGCCTCCTGATCGCCTACCTCAACCTCGACGAGGTGATCCGCATCGTCCGCTACGAGGAGGAGCCCAAGGCCGAATTGATCGAGGCCTTCGAGCTCACCGAGATCCAGGCCGAGGCCATCCTCAACACCCGCCTGCGCCAGCTTGCGCGGCTGGAGGAGATGGAGCTCCGCCGCGAACACGCCGAACTGGCCGAGGAGCGCGACGGCATCCTCGGCATGCTGGCCTCCGACCGCGCCCAGTGGAAGCTGGTGGGCGCGGGCCTCAAGCACGTCCGCGGCCTCCTCGGCCCCGACACCACGCTGGGCAAACGCCGCACGATCTTCGCCGACGCGCCCCAGGTCGACGCCGAGGCCGCCATCGAGGCCATGATCGTGCGCGAGCCGATCACCGTGATCCTCAGCGACCGCGGCTGGATCCGCGCCGCCAAGGGCCGTGTCGACGATCCGTCCGAGCTGAAGTTCAAGGAGGGCGACAAGCTGGCCTTCCTGGTCCCGGCCGAGACCACCGACAAGCTGCTGGTCTTCGCCTCCGACGGCCGGTTCTTCACGCTCGCCTGCGACAAGCTCCCCAGCGCCCGCGGCCACGGCGAGCCCCTGCGCCTGATGATCGACCTCGACGACAAAGTCGGCGTGCGTGACGTCTTCGTCCACCGGCCTGGCGCCAAGCGCATCCTGGCCAGCAAGGAAGGCTATGGCTTCATCCTGCCGGAAGACGAGGCCATCGCCTTCCGCAGAGCCGGCAAGCAGGTCCTGAACGCCGGCGCCAAAGGCGCGGCCGTCAGCCTGCCGCTAGGCCCCCCATCTGGACCACAATTCGACCACCTCGCCGTCATCGGCGACAACGGCAAGATCCTGATCTTCCCGACCGCCGAACTCCCCGAAATGCCGAGGGGCAAGGGCGTCAAGCTCCAGGCCTACCGCGAAGGCGGCCTGCGCGACGCTGCGGCGTTCGCCGAAGCCGATGGCGCGGCCTGGATCGACGGGGCCGGGCGGACGCACCAGTGGGACGCCTGGCGGGAGTGGCTGGGACGCCGGGCCGGGGCGGGCAAGCTGACCCCGAAGGGCTTCCCGGCGACGAAGCGGTTTAGGCCGAAGCAAACCTAGCCGCCCAGCCAAAGCAGCGGATTTGTTAGACCAAGCAGCGAGAGAACCAGTAGCCAACCCGCGGCCGCCGAAGTGTAGAACTACAAGCCGCTACCATTGGTAGGGTGACGAACGTTAGCTAAACCTAGTCGGTTAGTGATTCGCGGTGGCATCAACGTGAAAATCCAAAATCTAGTAATCAGCAATTTTCGGGGAATTAACCGGATCGAGGCCCGTGATCTGGGTGATACAATCATAGTGGCCGGTCAGAATGGGTCCGGGAAATCATGCATTTTCGACGCCATCAGATTGCTGAAATCCACCTATGGCGGGTATCAGCAAAATGAATGGCAGCAGTTCTTCGGTGAATTTCAAATTCAACTTGGTGGCGGTGCTCAAAATCTCAAGGGCCTTTTCAATGATCCTGGGAAGTCATGCGATATTGAATGTCATTTCCAGCTTCGTGATCGGGAACGGCAGTATAGAGATGCCGTGCTTGCTGATCTAGTTGGTGACTTGGCTGCATTTCGACCGGGGGGCAAAGGCCTGATCTTCGAAGGCGGCGGAGATACGGATTTCGACCGCACGTTTGTTGGTGCGCTCTTCCAAGAAGAATTGAGGGGCGTCAATCTCATCTCTGGAAGCAACAAGGTGAGAGTCAAGGCGCTTCATGACGTACTAGAGCGAGCCTATTCGAAAGGTGATCTCCCAACAAAATTTTTTGCAGTCGTGGACAAGGACACTGACGGGGATAAATCATCTTCAGGCGCTGTGAGTCGATACGAGTGGGGCGTCTATCATGTCGAAAATTATCTACTTCAAACTGAAATCATAACTCACGTCCTTGATTCGATTTCGCTAGGCAAAAAGCACGAGATTTCTGAAGTCGAAAAGCGGCTGCGTTCGGCCGCGGCAAACGCTGTTCCACGCGTAGCCGCTCATCTTATGCGGGACTACGTGAACCGGAAGTTGGTCGGAGCCATCGATCTTGGTTTGGCGCCCAAGGCAACAGTCATCGCGGCGCCACTGAGCGATGCGGCAAGCCGATCCGTTTTGCGGATGCATGACATGCTGCAGGCAGACTTGAGTTCTAGCGCATTGCAGGAGGTTGAAAGCGAATTTCGCAATGAGCTGGATGAAAGTCTGGACCTTGGTACGTGGAAAGAACTTCTTCCAGGCAGAGAAATATTGCGGCAATTTGTTCAAAGCGAAGGATTGACGATCAACTACGAGGTATTTCGAAACCTCCTTGTCGGTCGGATGATTGAGATAGGATTTAAGCCTTCCGGTATGCGCGAGATAATAAACAAGGTCTGCGAGCAATAGATCGCACGCCTCGCTCTTGGTCGAGGTTGAGAAAGCGGGTTCGCCGGGCAGCGCAGGAGTCTAACTCAACGTCCCCAACGCCGACCGCTCATAGTCCATCAGCTCGTCCGTCCGCCCCTGGTGGATCTTCACCGCCCATTGCGGGTCCTGCAGCAGGGCGCGGCCCACGCCCACCAGGTCGAAGTCGCCGCGGTCGAGGCGGCGCAGCAGCTCGTCGAGGGAGGCAGGCTTGGAGCCTTCGCCGCCGTAGCTGGCGATGAACTCGCCGGTGAGGCCGACGGAGCCCACGGCGATGGTGGGCGCGCCGGTCAGCTTCTTGGCCCAGCCGGCGAAGTTGAGGTCGCTCCCCTCAAACTCCGGCTCCCAGAACCGGCGCTGCGAGCAGTGGATGATGTCGGCGCCGGCGTCGGTGAGGGTGGTGAGCCAGGCTTCCATTTCCGCCGGAGTGGAGGCCAGGCGGACGGCGAAGTCCTGCTGCTTCCATTGCGACAGGCGGATGATCAGCGGGAAGTCCTTGCTGACCGCCTTGCGGACGGCGGCCACGATCTCGGCGGCGAACCGCGAGCGCTCGGCGATGGTCGGGCCGCCGAACGCGTCGTCGCGCTCATTGGTGCCCTCCCAGAAGAACTGGTCGATCAGGTAGCCGTGGGCGCCGTGCAGCTCGACGGCGTCGAAGCCCAGCCGCTCGGCGTCGGCCGCGGCGGTGGCGAAGGCCGCGATGGTGTCGGCCACGTCCGCGTCGCTCATAGGCTGGCCGTGGGGCGCGCCGGGCGCACGCAGGCCCGACGGGCTGTCGTGGTCGTCCGGGTGGGCGGCGTCGTCGCCGCGGCCGGGCACCGCGCCCACGTGCCAGAGCTGCGGCGCCATCTTGCCGCCCGCCGCATGCACCCCGTCGATCACCGCCTTCCAGGCGGCCAGCTCCGCCTCGCCGTGGAAGCGCGGGATGTTGGGACTGTTCAGCGAGACCGTGCGCTCCACGCCCGTGCCCTCGGAGACGATCAGCCCCACCTCGGCGGCGGCGCGGCGCGCGTAGTAGGCGGCCACCTCCGGCGTCGCGACCCCGCCCGGCGACATGCCCCGTGTCATCGGCGCCATGACGATGCGGTTCGGCAGCGTCAGGCCCTTGAAGGCGAAGGGCTGGAAAAGGGCGTCGGCCGGCATGCTGGGCTCCGCGAAGGTCTGTGCGCCTGTCACTGGCGCCGATCGCGCGCGATGGGAACGGCGCCCTTGGGGCAAGCCCCAGCCACCGTGTGAGGGAAGGCGCCGACACGCGACCGGAAACCGCCTATCTTGACCGTTGAGCCGCGCGGGCGTTCCGCGCGCCCTGACGCACGGAGCACACCCATGGGCCTTTTCGACGGAGTTCTTGGCGGCGTGATCGGGGCCGGGATGGCCGGCATGGTCAATGACGTCATCGAGAAGCACGGCGGCATCGAGGGGATCATCAGCCAGTTCCAGGCCAATGGCCTGGGCCCCACGGTGCAGTCGTGGGTGCAGCCGGGCGCCAACCAGGCGATCACGGCCGATCAGGTGCAGCAGGGCCTGGGGCCGGAATCGCTCACGGCGCTGGCGGCCAAGCTCGGCATCCCGCAGAACGAGCTCACCGCCAAGCTCGCCGAGGTGCTGCCCCAGGCGATCGACCACCTGACGCCGGGCGGAGCCGTGCCGCCGCGCTGACGCGGAAGAAGATGGCCACGGAAAACACGGAAAGAGAACGGAAAAGGACGAGGACATTCCGGGCGCCGTGACCGGCTGATCGATCGCGCGAGCGCGATCCGTCGTCTGCCCCAACCTCTCCGGAAGAGCGCCTTCCGTGCTCTTTCCGTGTTTTCCGTGGTCAAAAAAGCAGCCTCGCAGCCGCCCATCGCCCAAGGCGGCCCGCCCACCGTCACGCGCTCAGCGCGGCGCGGCGGCCCCCACCTTGACGATCCCCGCCGTGGTCGGCCCAGCCTTGGCCGCCGCCGCCTTGGCCGCCGCCTCGCGCTCCGACGCCCGCGCCGCGCGCAGGATGTTCGGCAGGGAATAGTTGCCCTCGTGGCAGGCGTATTCGAACATCCGCCCCTCCGCCGTGCGCAGCACCATCTCGCCGCGCCAGGCTTGAGTGAAGAGGGTCGGGTCCTCCACCACGAAGCCGTAGCTGATCTCGTGCGGCCCGGTGCGGGTGAACCGCTCGGTCACCCGCGCGTGCTCGGTCAGGAAGAAGTCGTCGATGATCTTGGTGAAGCCGGGCCGCAGGTTGGTGGTCTCCACCACCAGGGTCGCGCCCTCCCAGTGGCCGACCGAGGCGCCCATCCAGCTCCCCAGCGCAGGCGGCGCGGGCCCGCGCTGGCCGGGCCCGCGCAGCTCCACGATCCGCGTCTCGTGGTCGCGCTCCCCGACGATCGCCAGCCAGCCCGGTGCCTGGACGATCTGGATCAGGTTGGCGTCGTGCGAATTGACCAGCGGCGCCGCGCCGGAGGCGGCGGTCAGGCAGCGCTCGTCGGTGTCGCGCTGCTCGACGTTGTCGTAGTCCTCGACCGGCGGCAGGCCGATCCGCAGGGCTTTGCGCATCGCCGGGATCCACGGGATCTTCCCGTCCGGCGGATCGACGATCCAGGACGAGCGGATCTGGCCCCCGATGCGCGCCAGCCCGGGCCCGTTGTCGGGGAACTCGCTCTCGTTCTGGCCGAGGTCGTCGGCCTTTGACGCCAGTTCGCCGTGCAGCGCGCGCCTGGGGTGCTCATAGGCCGCGGCCTCTGCCGGGGTGACCACCAGCGCCTTCAGCGCCTTCGGCCGCTCGAGCCAGGTGTACCAGGCGTTGGTCCAGACGCCGGTCAGGTCGCGCGCCGCCTTTGCCGCGGCCCCTTTTGCGACCGCCTGCTTTGCTATTGTCCGGCCGGGTAGGGCGCTCGCGCCCAAGACCGCCGCGGCGGCCGTCAGCATCCGACGTCGGTGAATGGCCTGCCCCATGGCGATCAGCGTTACGCCATCCCGGGGAGCGGTCAACGCGATGCCGCATCGCAAGCGAAAAAGGTCCGTAAAAACTTGACAAGGCGGGGTTCGTGTGTTCTTGCTTTGTTCATGTCCGAACCTGCGGAAACCCACGCCGAGAAGTCGCAGCGCATCCTGGGCGAACTCACCGAGCTTGGCCTGACGCTGGCGCGCGACCTTCACGCCCGCGCGCTCGCCGCCGAAACGGCGCAGGAGGCCCAGGCGCTCGGCCTGGCGTTCCAGCGGGTGTCGCGTTCGGTGCGCCAGTGCCTGGCGCTCGAGGCCCGCATGGAGCGCGAGGCGAAGGCCGATGCGCGGGAGGCGGTGGACCGGACGCGCCTCGACAGGGACGTCCGCATCCGCGACGTCAAGCGCCGGGTCGGCGAGGCCATGGACCGGCTGATCTGGACCGAGGCGGATGGCGACTGCGACGGAATCGAAATGTTGGACGAGGACCTCGCCCTGCGTCTCGACGAGATGGCGCTGGCCGAGGATTTCCTCAAGATCCCCCTGGAAACCCTGGTCGAACGCCTCGCCGTCGACATGGGCCTGACCGTCCGGGTGCAACCGCCCGCGGCCGAACCCTGGGCTGGTGGCCGGCCCCGCTCCGACCCGCTCGCGCCGGCGGATTCCTCCTAAATCCGCTCATCCCCGCGAAGGCGGGGACCCAGGCTTTTTCACCAGCCCCGCAAGCGGAACGCGCTACCCGATCCCCTCCGGAACCCCGTTGCTGGCCGGCGGCGGCGCGCACGCGCCGGCGCGGGCCTGCACCACGTAGAGCAGCGCGCGGGTCTGGGCGAAGCGGACGTGCTCGCCGATCGGTGAGGTGAGCTCGCCGGTCGTCAGGCTGGCGGCCTGGCCCTCGCCGTCGGGCGCCGCCAGCGCCTGGCGGTTCCAGCGGGTGAGCTGGGCGTTGCAGGCGCCCACCACGGCCTCGGCCACCACCTCGGCGTCGTCGCGCGAGGGGGCGAGGCTGTAGGCCCAGCGCCGCGCGCACTCGTCCATCGCGGCCGCGCCGTCGTCGATCGCCGGCGCCGTGGCGACCGCGCCCTTGCCGGCGGTCGCGTTCGCTGTGTGGAAGCTGGCGCAGATCTTCGGGTTGGCGGCCTGCGTCCTGTGCGCGTTGTCGCAGGCGCCGAGGCTGAGCGCGGCCAAGGCGAGCGCGGCCGTCATCAGGTTGCGGTTCATCTGCCGGACCCCACGCCGCGCCTAGCGCCGGTAATAGTCGGCGCCGGTGGTCACCGGGTGGCCGTGGCGGTCGTAATAGACGGTCCGCGCCGGGGCGGGCGCCGGGCGCCTCTGCTCGGCGTAGTGGTGCGGGGTGCGGCGATAGTAGGTGCGCGCGTGGCTGCAGCCGCCCTTGGCGATCTCGTGGCCGACGACCGCGCCGCCCAGGCCGCCGATCACCGCCCCGCCGCCGCCGTGCGAGACGGCGTTGCCGAGCAGGGCCCCGCCGACCGCGCCCAGCGCCGTGCCGGTGTTCTTGCGGCCGCGGCACGAGGCGTCGGCGTCGCTCGCGCCGACGATCAGCGGTGCGGCGATCAGGGCGGCCAGCGCCACCGTCGAGAGGGTCTTGCGCATGTCGAAATCCCAATCTTTCCAGATGTCCCGCCGACACAAACGCGCAACCGCTGTGTCGGGATGCAGACGCAATGGGCGGCCTGGCGGCGTGAACCGGCGATGAACCGGCGCCCTGCGGCGGGGTTCAGGGGCGCCTCGCTAGGCTGGCGTCACATGGAAAACCCCATCACGGGGAAAGCAAGGAGGCTTCCCATGAAGACCTTGATCCTGGGCGCCGCTGCGGCGGCCGCCGCCACCCTGGTCGCCGGCGCCGCCGCGGCCCAGCCCTACAGCTACTCGCGCGGCTACGACCGCCCGGCCTACAGCTACAACAACGGCTACAACAACGGCTACAGCTACAACAACGGCTACAGCTACGACCGCGGCTACAGCCACAGCTACCGCTACGCCGACCGCGACCGCGACGGCATCCCCAACCGCTACGACCGCTACGACAACCGCCGCGACCGCTGGCATCATCACCGCCATCACTGGCGTCATGACCGCTACGACTACGGCCACCGCTGGTAAGCCCTGAGGCCGCAGGCAAGCGCCCCCGTCCTGACCGGCGGGGGCGTCTTTTCGCCTAGTGGTGGTGCCCGCCGCCGCACATCCGGTGGACGCTGTCGTCCATCCACATGATCTGCACGCCCGGGCTCCAGCTCAGCGTGCGCCGCCCGTCGCTCCAGATCAGCTCGACCGGCGGGCCGTGGTAGGGG
>Ga0070659_100000242_pt1 | contig 42847 bp, 36 predicted proteins | sample KBSC23metaG_FD_64666 | JGI IMG/M metagenome (GOLD analysis project Ga0070659, IMG submission 64666) | Corn rhizosphere microbial communities from Kellogg Biological Station, Michigan, USA - KBS C2-3 metaG | ecosystem: Host-associated > Plants > Roots > Rhizosphere > Soil ... | reverse complement strand
ATAAACAAAATGCCCCTTAAACAGGGGCATTTTTTATTCCTCCTCTTTTTCGGCAGCATTGAGCCTCTCGTCGGTTCGCTCTTCGAGCGCCTCAATAACTTCGGGATTATTTTCATCGTGTATCAGCTCTTCAATATACTGCTGCTTCAAACGATCATAAAAAGAATGCTTGTCTACCAGTACAGCCGCTAAACTGGCAAGCATACCGGCCAATATTAAGTGAAATATCACATTGTTACGGTCGGTCATCTCCAATACTAATATTACCGATGTAAAGGGCGAACGTGCCACACCTGTTAAAAAGCCCACCATCCCGGCAAGGATAAGCATATTGGTATCGCTTTCGGGCAGCTTTAGCCAGCCTGCAATAACCGAACCAATGCCTGCCCCTGCACTCAGCGCCGGGGCAAATACGCCGCCCGCGGCACCCGTAGTAAATGCAAGTACAGAGCCCGCCATTTTTAAAAGAGGCGTATACCAAAGTGAATATTTATCGGGTGTAAATAAAACGCGCACCATGAGGTCTTTACCCGAGCCCAATATTCCCAGGTCAACAAAATACGCCAGGAAAGCCATCGCTAATCCGCAGCCTACAACATATAAGGCTTGATTGTACTTAAATTTCATCCGTTTTTTTAGCGAGAAGATGAACAGGATAAATTTAGCCATGCCGCTGCCCAATAATCCTGAAATAATGGCAACCAGCGCGACACCTAAAAATATAAAGGGCGCCAGGTTATCTATTTTAGGAAAGCCGAGGTACAAATAAGGCCCCAACAAAGCCTGTGCTGACAACCCCGCGATAATTACCGACGAAAATATGGCGGTTTTAAAATAGCTGAAATGTGTTTTGGTTAACTCCTCTATCGCGAATACGATCCCGCCAAGGGGTGTATTGAAAGCGGCTGCCAAACCTGCCGCGGCACCGGTAACCAGCATGTTCCGTTTGGCAATTTTGGGCCACCAGGCTGGCAATACCTGATAAATCAATTTATATATAGAGGCTGCTATTTGTATAGTGGGCCCCTCGCGGCCTATGGTAGCACCGCCAACAGCCATAACTAAACTTGACGCTACCTTTACTATGATAATGCGGAAGCCCAGCAGCTTATCTATAATATAAGTTGTGGTTGGCGACGATACCTGCACTGCCGCCGCTACCTGCGGTATACCGCTCCCACGGGCATAAGGCGCGAATTGCTTAACCAGCCACCATGCTGTTAAAAAGCACAAGGGCATTAATATAAAAAGCAACCAAACGTGATAGTTTATAACTATATGAGTTAATTCTTCGGCCAAAAAAAACAGTTTGGCGTATATTACAGCTACAATGCCGGTAATTACAGATGCTATCCAGAACGGAATAGCTTGCAGGGCACTCTTTTTAAGATCTTCGTTACGTATCCTGTCAAATGACCATTTTAATTGAAAGCGCAGCCAGTGAACAATTTTCATGCGGTGTGTTGTTTTTTAGTCGATATCATTAAGATATGGCTTTATCCAGGGGGAATGAGCTAAAGATACTAATCAGGCCCCTATTTCGGCGTAATTAATTTCATTTCTCTCCTATTAATACTAATTCAACTAAAGGTTTTCCGCTAACAATAATTAGATTTGCGCATGGTTTCCTCGCAAAGATATGATCAGCGTGGTGTTTCGGCCTCGAAAGACGATGTACACCGCGCCATAAAAAACATAGATAAAGGCATTTTCCCACAGGCATTCTGCAAGATCATCCCTGATATTTTGGGTAACGACCCTGAATACTGCAATATTATGCATGCCGATGGCGCGGGAACCAAATCATCATTAGCGTACACTTACTGGAAGGAAACCGGCGACATATCCGTATGGCGCGGCATTGCTCAGGATGCCATTATTATGAACGTGGACGACCTGCTTTGCGTGGGTGCGACAGATGGCATCTTACTATCATCAACCATCGGCCGCAATAAAAACCTGATAAACGGCGACATTATTGCCGCTATTATAAACGGCACCGAAGAGATTTTACAGGAGCTACGCGATAACGGCATGGGCATACATTCCACCGGCGGCGAAACCGCTGATGTGGGCGACCTTGTACGCACCATTATTGTAGATAGCACGGTTACCTGCCGCATGAAGCGCAGTGATGTAATATCAAACCATAACATTAAAGCCGGCGATGTGATCGTAGGGCTGGCATCATACGGGCAAGCGACTTATGAAACTGAATACAACGGTGGCATGGGTTCGAATGGATTAACATCCGCACGGCACGATGTTTTTAATAAAACCATCGCACAGCAATACCCCGAAAGCTTTGACCCGGCCGTACCTTACGACCTGGTTTTCTCGGGCTCCAAAAAACTGACCGACCTGGTTGATATCGGCAACGAGCAAACCATAACCGCGGGTAAACTGGTACTATCCCCTACCCGCACCTACGCCCCTGTTATTAAGGCTATGCTGGATGCGCACCGTGGCCAGATACATGGCATGGTACATTGCAGCGGCGGCGCGCAAACCAAAGTACTGCATTTTATAGATAAGCTGCACGTTATTAAAGACAACCTGTTCCCTATACCACCGCTGTTTAAAATGATTCAGGAAGAAAGCGGCACCGACTGGCAGGAAATGTATAAGGTATTTAACATGGGGCACCGCATGGAACTTTATGTACCGCAGGAAATAGCCGCCCAACTGATCAGCATATCCGAAAGCTACAATATCCCGGCACAGATCATTGGCCGTGTTGAGGCTGCCGATAAAAAGCAGGTGACCATTACTTCGGAGTTTGGGGAGTTTGTGTATAATTAAATATCAAAAGGCTATCTTTTCATATAACCCGCATAGCTGCCGGCCATATTACCCATATCGGCATATACCGGTTTATCTTTACCGTTGAACAGGATGATATCATAAAACAAGGTATCCAGTTTCAGGGTATAAATTTCGCCTTTGGTGGTTTTAAACTTCATCACACCTTCTGTTTCGCGCTCAACTTTATAGGCTTGGATCGAGTCGAGGTAATGCTGCGATTCGTACATGTATAGCATGCCTGCATTCAAAACCGTACCAAAAACTTCACTGCCATATTTGTTTTTCTTCGCGTTTATCTGGCGCATGTTTGGCCTTACTATCACCGCGCCGGGCGTATCCATTAATACACTATCCGCGTATTGAATTATTGTATCTGCGGGTTTAGTACCATCTGTTTTATTTGCTGTTTGATGACAGGCGCTAATAATGAGCAATACAGGTAAGTATCTTACTATTTTAATAAACCGGTGGTTCATAAGATAAAGGTAGCCATTTACCTGATTTTAGTGCTATATCATCACACCTTCAAATTAGCAAAGTATTATACCATAAGGCTAATTAATTTTAACTTCGGGGCATAATAAGCATTATGGGTTATCCAAGTTTACAAGCCTGCGTTACTGATCTGGAAAAGCACGGTCATTTGATCCGTATCAAACAAGAGGTTGACCCGTACCTCGAAATGGCAGCTATCCATATGCGGGTGTACGAAAATAACGGCCCGGCTTTGCTTTTCGAAAATATCAAGGGCAGTAAATTCCCGGCGGTATCTAATTTGTTTGGGACGATAGACCGTTCCAAATTCATGTTTCGCGATACCATTGAAAAGATAAAAGTACTGGTCGACCTGAAGAATAATCCCATTAAAGCATTAAAACACCCTTTTCAATATTTAAATGTGGCGGCTACTGCCTTATCAGCTTTGCCGATGAAGGTTGGCAGCGACAACGCGCCCGTTAACTTTGGCCGCGCCCAAATAAGCGATATCCCGCAAATAGTGAATTGGCCCATGGATGGCGGCCCATTTGTAACCATGCCGCAGGTTTATACGGAGGATATTGACAAGCCCGGCATAATGAATGCCAACCTGGGCATGTACCGCATACAGCTGGGCGGTAATGATTATATTAAGAATAAAGAAATAGGCCTGCACTACCAATTGCACAGGGGCATTGGCGTACACCAGAGCAAGGCCAATGCAAAAGGGCAGCCTTTAAAAGTTAGCATATTCGTGGGCGGACCACCATCACACCCATTGGCCGCGGTGATGCCGCTGCCGGAAGGTTTATCTGAAATGACCTTCGCGGGAGCTTTGGGTAACCGCCGTTTCCGGTATTATTATGATGACGAAGGCTTTTGCATTTCGGCAGATGCTGATTTTGTGATAACCGGAACGGTAATGCCTGGCGAAAATAAACCCGAGGGGCCTTTTGGCGATCATTTGGGATATTACAGTTTAACGCACCCCTTCCCGCTGATGAAGGTGAACCGGGTATATCATAAAAAGGACCCGATATGGAGTTTCACCGTTGTGGGTCGCCCGCCGCAGGAAGATACCAGCTTTGGCGCACTGATACACGAGATATCGGGCGCGGCCATCCCGAAAGAAATACCCGGCCTGCATGAAGTACACGCGGTTGACGCGGCAGGTGTGCACCCTTTGCTTTTCGCGATTGGCAGCGAGCGTTATACGCCTTATTTAAAGGAGCGCAAACCACAGGAAATACTTACTTTGGCTAATCATATACTGGGCAGTAACCAGCTTAGCCTGGCCAAATACCTGTTTATCACCGCTAAGGAAGATGACCCTAAGCTGGATTCGCATGACATACAAAAATTTATGCGGCATGTGCTGGAACGCATTGACCTTACCCGCGACCTGCATTTCTACACCAAAACCACTATTGATACTTTAGACTATAGCGGCAGTGATTTAAACTCGGGTAGTAAAGTGGCAGTTGCAGTGGCAGGAGCAGTTAAGAGGGAATTATGGAATGAACTGCCTGCTAATTTTAGCTTGCCTAACCTCTTCAATAACTATAAAATGGTAATGCCGGGCATCCTGGCGGTTGATGCCCCCAAATACATCAGCGCGGTAGAAACCCAAAAACAGGTTGACGTTTTAAATAACCATTTAAAGAACGAGCAATTAGATAGCCTGCCTTTAATTGTATTGTGCGATGATGCCGGCTTTACCGCCCAAACCATTAACAACTTTGTATGGGTAACCTTTACCCGCAGCAACCCAAGCCATGATATGTATGGTATTAACAGCTTTACCGAAAACAAGCATTGGGGTTGTAAAGGGCCGCTCATTATTGATGCACGGATAAAACCGCATCATGCCCCGCCGCTTATCAAAGACGCAGCAGTTGAGAAAAGAGTGAATAAGCTCGGTGAAAAGGGTGGCGATTTGTACGGAGTAATTTAAACCTCGTCCAACCGAAACACGTCTTTCAACCTTATTCCTTTTTCAGTCATCTGTAAAGTGCAACATTCATTTATAGGGTCGTGCTCCAAAAACAGGATGTATTCTTTTTCTGTCGCTTCGGTGAGGAATGCTTTTTTCTCCGTGAGGGTAGTTAAGGGGAACATATCATAACTCATCACATAAGGCAATGGTATATGCCCGGTTGACGGCAGCAGGTCGGCCATGTAAAGGATGGTTTTGCCCTTGTAGCTGATCTGCGGCAGCATCATGGCATCGGTATGGCCGTAGGCAAATCGTACCTTTATGTTTTCGGTAAAATGGATACCGTCATGCGCCGGTATAAATTTGAGCTTCCCGCTTTCTTGTATAGGGAGTATATTTTCTTTTAGAAAGGAAGCCTTCTCGCGATCATTTGGGTAAACGGCCCAGTCCCAATGTTTTTGGTTGCTCCAATAGGTAGCGTTTTTAAAAGCCGGAAGCAGGTTTTCACCTTCGCTGATGACTGCACCGCCGCAATGGTCAAAATGCAGGTGGGTTAAAAATACATCGGTAATATCATCGCGGGTAAAACCGTACTTTGCCAACGACGAATCAATAGTAGCATCGCCGTGAAGGTAATAATGGCCCATAAATTTGGCATCCTGCTTATCGCCCATGCCGGTATCAATTAATATCAGGCGTCCTTCGTCTTCCACCAGTAAGCAGCGCATGGCCCATGTACACAGGTTATTCTCGTCGGCCGGGTTGGTTCTGTTCCATAACGATTTTGGCACCACGCCAAACATAGCGCCGCCATCTAATTTAAAAAAACCGGTATCGATGGTAAATAAATTCATGGAAGAGGGATCTTGATGGAAGATGGATGAGGTAAGATGGAAGATGGATTAAAAAGATGTGGGATATAAAACGAAAAAAAATACATTTTCCATCTTACATCCCACATCTTACATAGTCTTATAAGTGTATCACCTCGCCATACGCGTCAGCGGCGGCTTCCATTACGGCTTCACTCATGGTTGGGTGCGGGTGTACCGATTTGATGATCTCGTGGCCGGTAGCTTCCAGTTTACGCGCGGTAACTACCTCGGCTATCATTTCGGTAACGTTCATGCCTATCATGTGCGCTCCCAGGAACTCACCGTATTTGGCATCGAATATCACTTTAACAAAACCATCCTTAGCACCGGCGGCACTTGCCTTACCCGATGCCGAGAAAGGGAATTTACCTACCTTAATTTCGTAACCAGCTTCGCGGGCCGCTTTTTCGGTATAACCTACCGAAGCGATCTCGGGCGAGCAGTAAGTACAGCCCGGTATGTTATTATAGTTTAAAGGCTCCGGGTTATGACCGGCTATCTTCTCCACACAAATAATACCTTCGGCAGATGCTACGTGAGCCAATGCCTGGCCTTTAACAATATCGCCTATAGCATAAACGCCGTCGATATTGGTTTTATAAAAATCATCTACCAATACTTTGCCTTTATCCGTTTTCACACCAACTTCTTCAAGGCCTATGCCTTCAATATTGGTGGAGATACCTACGGCCGACAGTACTACATCGCACTCCAGCACTTCTGTTCCGTTCGCGGTTTTAACGTTTACTTTACAGCCGGTGCCAGATGTATCAACCGATTCAACGGTAGAGCTGGTCATGATATTGATACCTTGTTTTTTAAGGCTGCGCGCCAATGCTTTTGATACTTCTTCATCTTCCAGCGGAACGATGTTATCTAAAAACTCAACAACGGTAACTTTGGTGCCTATGGCATTATAAAAATACGCGAACTCGATACCGATAGCGCCCGAACCTACCACCACCATTGATGCCGGTGTTTTAGGCAATATCATGGCCTGACGGTATCCTATGATCTTTTTGTTATCCTGTTTCAGGTTAGGCAATTCGCGCGAGCGGCCGCCTGTAGCTAATATAATATTGGTAGCGGTATAGTCTTTTGATGTGCCGTCGGTGCCTTTTACCTCCACAACGCCCTTGGCCTTTAACTTACCGGTACCCATGATCACGTCGATCTTGTTCTTCTTCATTAAAAACTGAACACCTTTGCTCATGCCATCGGCAACGCCACGGCTGCGTTTAATAACAGATTCAAAATCAACCGATCCTTCGGCTACTTTAATACCATAATCGGCCGCGTGGTTTACGTATTCAAAAACCTGGGCGCTTTTTAACAAGGCTTTGGTGGGGATACAGCCCCAATTCAAACAAATACCTCCAAGCGATTCCTTTTCTATAACGGCGGTTTTTAAACCCAGTTGCGATGCCCTTATTGCGGCTACATAGCCACCCGGGCCACTACCGATAACAATCAGATCATAGTTCATATTCTTTGTAATATTACGATTTAGCGCCAAAGCTAAATAAAAATAGGAATATGAGGAACTTGGATTCTATTTTATGACGAGATACTTAATATTGATTGAAAGGGCAAAAATGAACCGTTTTACAATTAAGGATAAAAACACATTTTGGGCTTCGCTATTGCTTAATTTGATTGCGAAAAAGTTTTTATTTTGGCTGTTTTATTGAAAAAATTTTGCTAACCACCTTGATTTATTGCGAATTATGTGGAAAAAAACTTAATAATTGTTAACATTAACTTAACACTACTTACACTGCCACTACCTATCTTTGCTAAGATTACTGATATTATTAATTAACTTAAACATTTAAAAAACGCAAGTATGAGGAAGTTTCTACTACTACTATTTTTTGCTATTGTTGCTACATCGCTAACGGGAACCCGCCTATTAGCTCAAGGTGTTACAACAGCAGCAGTACACGGGGTTGTAACCGATGCTAAAGGTGCAACTCTACCTGGAGCAACAGTTACTGTTACTCACGTGCCTACCGGGACCGTTTATACGGCTTCTACCCGTGCTGACGGCCGTTTTAACATACCCAATTTAAGGGTTGGCGGACCTTATACCGTTAAAATTTCATTCATTGGTTTTAAAGATTTTGTTGAAAGCGATATCACTTTGTCTATCGGTCAGGATCAAACCATTAACACTAAGTTGCAGGACAATACTTCTACTCTGAAAGAGGTAAGCATTGTAGGCGCACAAGGCAAAGTAATTAATTCAAACCGTACCGGTGCCCGCGAAACTGTATCACGCGCTCAAATTGAGGCATTACCTACCTTAAACAGATCGTTACAGGATTTTACAAAGCTTACACCATCGGCCAACGGCCTAAACTTTGGTGGCCGTAGCAACTTATACAACAACATCACTGTTGACGGTGCCTTGTTTAATAACTCGTTCGGTTTATCGGGCACTTTAGGTGGTCAAACCAGTTCACAGCCAATATCGTTAGATGCGATCGACCAGATACAGGTTGATATCGCTCCTTTCGACGTTCGCCAGGGTGGCTTTACCGGTGCAGGTGTTAACACGGTTGTAAAATCGGGTACCAACCAATTAAAAGCTACCATCTACGATTACATCCGCAGCGTTAGCTTAACAGGTTACCAGGCCGGTAATACAGGTTTACCTATCGTACCTTTAACCTACCGTCAAACAGGTTTATCAATTGGCGGCGCAATTATCCCTAACAAATTATTCTTATTTGTATCGGGCGAGCAAGAGCGTATCAGCCAACCCGCAAACACCTTTATAGCATCAGCCCCTGGTGTATCAGGTTCTAACGTATCTCAGGTTCAGGCTTCCGACCTTGACGCGCTTTCAGCTTACCTAAAAAGCACTTATAATTATGATGGCGGTCCGTACCAAGGTTTTAACTATGAAACTTATAGCGACAAGGTAACTACTAAACTTGATTGGAACATCAATAAAAACAACACTTTAAGTGCTAAGTACTTTTACCTGAAATCGTATAAAGATCAACCCCCAAGCACTTCAACTGCATTTTATGGTTCACGTGTTGCGGGTTCAACCGGTTTACCATTTTTTGGTAACGGTTACCGTATTAACAACAACTTTAATATAGGCATATTGGAGTTGAACAGTAAAATAAGCAACTCAATATCGAACAGGGCAACAATAGGCTATTCAGCTTTGCGCGATTACCGCTCGTCATTAGCATCAACTGTTATACCAATGGTTGATATAGGTAACGGTGTTGGCGCTGTTGGCCAGCCTGGTTATGTAAAGGCAAGTGCTACCGCTACTTCTTTTGGATATGAGCAATTTACAGCAGGTAACTTATTAAGTACTAACATCTTCCAGTTCTCTGATGACTTTACCATTTATGCTGGTAAACACGAGATCACCATCGGCACTAACGACCAGATACAAAGCTATACCAATGGTTTTGCTACACAGTATGACGGTGTATATTCATTCAACTCATTTGCAGCGTTCCAATCGGGTCAACCTGCTGATCAGTACTCGTTCCGTTATTCAGCATTGCCTGACGGATCGTTCCCTTATGCTAAAATATCAGGTTCAACTTTCAGCGCGTACGTTCAGGACAAGATCCAGGCAACCGACAGGTTAAAATTAACCTTAGGCTTAAGAGCTGATTATGCGGTATTCCCAACAACCTTGCAACAAAATGCAAACGTTCCACCGTTAACTTTCCAGGGCGGTATTCATGTTGATCCATCAAAACTACCATCGAACAATGTGATGATATCACCACGTTTAGGTTTCAACTGGGATGTTAAAGGCGATCAAACCACACAAGTACGTGGTGGAACCGGTTTATTTAGCGGTGCTGCACCATTTGTATGGATATCTAACCAGGCGTCAAACAATGGTGTATTGTTTGGTTCATACATCGTAAACAGCGCCAGCTCAGCAGCATTAAAAACACAGTTGATATTTAACCCAAATGTTGATGCCAACAGGCCTGCTCCGGGTGCTGGTGCAGCCAACACTTCATATGAGTTGGACGTTACTGATCCTAACCTGAAATTGCCTAAGATCTGGAGATCAAATCTTGCTATCGACCAAAAATTACCTGGTGGCTTCATCGGTACTATCGAAGCGGCTTACACTAAAGATATTAACTCGATCTATCACCAAAACTTAGTAATATCTGATTCTTATACTGTACTGCCTGGCCCGGAAGGCCAAATACGTTACACCAGCCCGAATACTACCGGTGCAGGTACTGTAACAGCAGCTAACCCCAGGATCACAGGTTTATATTACATGACCAACAGCAGCTTAGGTTACTCTTATTTTGTTACTGCACAGTTACAAAAAAGCTTTACAAATGGTTTTTATGCTAACGTTGCCTATACTTACAACGAATCGAAAGATGTTAACGATGGCGGTTCAACAGCAGCAAACATTTGGAGCAGCCGTTATGTATCCGGCGATCCGAACGGCAATGTTGTTTCTAACAGCTCATTCGTTCAGCCGAGCCGCATTATCGCTTCGGTAGCTTATCGTAAAGACTTCTTTAAGAACACTACAACATCGTTTGGTTTAACAATGGAAAGCGCCAACAACGGTGCTGTATCATACACCACCAGTGGTGACCCTAATAACGACGGTTCGTCATCAAACGATTTGATGTATATTCCGCAGAGCCAAAGCGACATCATATTAGTGCCTGATTTTGTGGGTGATACCCGTACAGCTGGTCAGCAATGGGCTCAGTTGAACGCGTTCATCAACCAGGATCCATACCTGGCAAAACACAGGGGCCAGTTTGCTGAAAGAAATGGTGTTATTTTGCCTTATTTTCAAATGTATAACTTTAACGTATCGCAAGATTTTTACGTTAAATCGGGCAAAAACAAAAACACTATCCGTATTGAGTTTAACATTATCAACGTAGGTAACTTCTTAGATAAAAACTGGGGCTTAGCTCAAATCCCTGTAAACTCTGTATCAAACGGTGGTGTTACCATTTTAAGCTACAAAGGAATTGATGGTGCTACAGGAAGGCCAACTTATTCTTTCCCTTATGCAGACAAAACAAACCTTATACCGCTTACAAATTCGTACAAATACGATACAAGCCAGTTTTCACGTTGGCAAGCTCAAATCGGTATCCGTTATATTTTTAATTAATTATAACCTTACCTACAATACTCAAGCCCCCGAAATTCGGGGGCTTTTTTTGTATATATCTAATTTGCGCCCCTTGTCCTTAAAAGTATATTAGTACTTTAGCCTTGCAATTGTAACATGACTGTACTCATCCTGACGCTCATTATCTTAATTGGTGCTTATGCTGCCGGTTTGGTAGGCTCATTAACGGGCCTGGGCGGCGGCGTGGTGATCATCCCCCTGCTTACCTTACTGCTGCATGTTGATATTCATTATGCTATCGGGGCATCGCTGGTATCGGTTATCGCTACGTCGTCAGGTTCGGCGGCGGCCTATGTTAAAGAGGGTATTACCAATATGCGGCTGGGCATGTTTTTAGAGATAGCTACCACCAGCGGCGCTATTACCGGCGCCATTGTTGCCAAATACTTACCGGTTCAATACATCGCCATACTTTTTGGCGTGGTGCTTATTTTTTCGGCAGCCATGTCATTACGTAAAAAGGTGGAGTATATTGAAGAGAAAAAAAGTGTACTTGCCGAAAAACTGAAATTAAACGGCAGCTATCCTGTAAATGATAAACCCGTAGCCTATAACGTTAACAATGTGGGCGGCGGCTTTTTAATGATGGTATTTGCCGGGGCAATATCGGGCCTGCTGGGCATTGGCTCAGGTGCTTTAAAGGTGGTGGCTATGGATGGTTTAATGCGCGTTCCGTTCAAGGTATCCACTACAACCAGTAATTTTATGATAGGTGTTACCGCGGCGGCCAGCGCGGTTGTTTACCTGCAGCGGGGGTATATTGACCCGGGCCTGTCTATGCCGGTGGTTATCGGTGTGTTGCTTGGCGCTTTTACAGGCTCAAAAATACTGGTGCATTCACAGTCGAAAAAATTAAGATACTTTTTTGCAGTAGTGGTTACCATTTTAGCCATACAGATGATATATAAGGGAGTAAGCGGCACATTATGAAGCAAGACCGGGACATACAGCTTTTTATAGGATCATTGCTCAGGTGGGGCGTATTACTCTCTATGGCGGTGGTGATTTTTGGCGGTATAGTTTACCTGTACAGGCATGGCCACAGCATTATAGATTACACTACCTTTAAAGGGCAGCCGGCCATGACCACCAACCTTAGCGCTATTATTAACGGCATTTTCACCTTCAGGGGGCGCTCTATTATCCAATTAGGAATATTGCTGCTTATCGCTACCCCTATCGCACGTGTGCTTTCCTCGGCGATAGGATTTATAGCCGAGAAAGATTACCTGTATACAGGCATAGCGCTTACTGTATTGGCCATAATTGCGGTAAGTATGCTGGGCGGCTTTGGCGGCTGACAGTAAAAAATCTAAAACTTTTTGCGCCTTAACTTGATATTTTATTATCATGAAGAGGCGGCCGGTAAATTCGACAGCATTAAGCAGCGAAGCTTATGATGAAGCGTCGCAAACACTCGAATTGCAGTTTAGAGATAACGGCGTTGTATGGCAATACTACAACATTCCTAAAAAAGTTTACCGCCAGTTTAAAAAGGCCGAATCGCTGGGAAACTTCTTTGCTACCCGCATAAAAGGGCACTATCCCGAGGGAAAAGTAGAGTAATCCTGATGTCTTATTTCGGTAACAATTCCCATGATAATTTTCATAATAGTTAAAAATGGCATGCATATTGGTTATATGCTGTTTTAATAAACAGACGTGCATTAAGAATATGTGGTTACCTTTTTAAAGATCATGTATTATTTAATGACAAATCTTAAAAGAGCTATAATGAAAAAACTATTGATATTATGCAGCCTGTTTTTGCTTGTAAGACAAGCGGACGCACAAACGAAATACTATTTAAGCCCGGTTAAAATTGACGATAAGGTAACGGTTTCATTACCGCAGGAACGGGTAAAGAACGATACGCTGGGGCAGCAAACCATTTCGGCCCACGGAAGCTATGGATCAATGCTGGTAATAAGGGCGGTAAATGCCAAAAGCAAGGCCGTTAAAAATGAAAGCGGGCTTGATGATGTTTTTGAAAGCTACACCAAAAACCTTCAAAAAAGTTTACCTAACAGCGAGATCATTAATTCGCATGATACTGTTATAGGCAAGCTGAAGGCCCGCGATTTTATTTTGCAGGTAGATAGCGGCAGCGGGGTGCAATCAAGGCATTTTAATTTGGTTTATACCAAAAATGTAACCTATACTTTCGAGTATCTGTATGATGAATACCGTAAAGATATGGCAGCAGGGGAAGCTAAAGCGTTTTTTAGTTCGATAAAGGTTTCTGACGATCTGACTACGGCAAGCCAATATATTACCGTGGCTCCGGGCTTTTTTACACCTTTAATTAAAATTATTATGGGAGCCCTTATTTTGGCGATTATAATTGGTGTGATAGTGCTGGTAAGAAGGAAGCCCGAATTTGGATGATCATTTTTTTGACCGCATTAATGACAGTAAGCCTTTATCCCATTTTTCGGAATGGATAAAGGCTTTTTTATCGATATAACTTAACCATAAGGCAGTTACAAAAACACCAATGACCGAACCGCCTACCACATCCTCAAAAAAATGTTCGCTTAAATACATGCGCGAGTATCCTACCAAAATAGCCAACAGCAAATACAATAAGCCGTAATATTTTTTAGGGGTAAGATAAGTTAATACCACTGCCGCCGAAAAGGCAGAAGTAGAATGCCCTGACGGGAAACTGGTGTTATGATACATCTCCACCCCTTTAACAAGGTACATGCGGCTGGTATCGGCAGCGAAATACAGGATGGGCCTGGGGCTTAAAAAAATATGCTTTAATGCCTGCGCCACAATGGAGGTAAGCACATAGCTTGTTGCCAGTAAAAAACCTTTTCGATAGTTGTAGGCCAATACGGCCAGCGAAATTAAAACCACCACCAGCCCATCGCCAAGGTTGGTTATATATTTAAAAAAAACATCACCAAAGGCAAAGTGCCAGCCGTTAACGGTGTAATAAATAACATCCTTGGTATACAGGGCCTTAATCAGAAGGCAGGCGACAAGAATGAACAGGTACGGATATAATAAAAACCTTATTTTTTTTAAAACGTCGATAATACCATTATTCATGCCGCAAGTTAATGAGATAGCTTATTTATTCAATGAAAAAAAATGATTATGTTTGATTTTTACGCTTTAAACATATAAATGGCCTCAAATATATTCCGCAGAAAATCTATCGAGAAAATAGTTGCAGATGCAAACGCCGGCCTTGACGACGGGCACGGTATATCATTAAACAAAGTTTTAACCGTTCGCGATCTGACTGCCCTGGGTATTGCAGCCGTTATTGGCGCGGGTATATTCAGTACGGTTGGGCAGGCATGTTTTGATGGTGGCCCGGGCGTTATATTTTTGTTTATTATTTGTGCCATAGCCTGCGGATTTTCGGCCTTATGTTACGCGGAGTTTGCCTCGCGGATACCGATGTCGGGCAGCGCTTATACTTACTCTTATGCTGCCTTTGGCGAGATCATTGCCTGGATAATTGGCTGGGACCTGGTGATGGAATATGCCGTAGGTAACATTACGGTGGCTATTTCATGGTCGGGCAACCTGACGAGCTTTTTACATAATATCGGCTTACATATTCCCGGTTTTTTAAGCAACAGCTTCTTCGAAGTAAAAAACGATCATGCCAAATACCTGGAAATGATGGCTAAGCATGATCTTAAAGGAGCTGCCGACTTTGCAGATATGCACCAGCTATGGCTGAATGCGCCGCATATTGGTTCGTTACCCGTCATCCTCAATATACCGGCATTGGCCATAACCGCGTTTATAACTTACCTGGTATATATCGGCATCAGCGAATCGCGAAAAGCAAGCAACCTGATGGTGCTGTTTAAGCTATTGGTAGTAGTGGCGGTAATAGCCATAGGTTTTTATTATGTAAACCCCTCAAACTGGGTGCCTTTTTTACCCAATAAGTTTGCCGGTGTAATGAAAGGCGTATCGGCAGTCTTCTTCGCTTATATTGGTTTTGATGCGATATCAACCACCGCCGAAGAGTGCAAGAACCCGCAGCGCGACCTGCCGCGGGGGATGTTCTATTCCCTCATCATCTGTACCGTTTTGTATATCCTTATCGCCCTTGTACTAACGGGTATGGTAAACTATTCCAAACTTAATACAGCTGACTTTTTAGCCAACGCTTTTAACGAACGCGGGCTAAACATATTGGGCGGCATTATCGCGTTAAGTGCGGTGGTAGCCACTACATCGGTATTGCTGGTGTTCCAGATAGGCCAACCAAGGATATGGATGAGCATGAGCCGTGATGGGTTATTGCCGCCACGATTTTCAAGGCTGCACCCTAAATTCCATACACCATCGTTCTCAACAATTATTACCGGGCTGGTGGTTGGTATCCCCGCGCTGTTTTTAGATTCGGAAATAGCCACAGCTTTGTGCAGTATAGGCACTTTGTTTGCCTTTGTACTGGTTTGTGGTGGTATTTTAATATTGCCGAGGGCAGAGAAAGGGACGGGTAAATTTAGTTTACCATACGTTAACGGCAAGTATATTGTACCTGCGATATTGGTAGTAGCTGTTGTTTTTACACAAATTGAGTTCCCCGGTTTCTTTAAGAATTTCTTCGGGCTGGTAGATGCCAATCATCCGCAGTTTACTCAAATGGAAGTATTGCATGAAAGGATACCTTACTTTGCCTTTACTTTGCTGGTGCTGATCATTACGGTAACCGGTTTTATAAAGAATTACTCGCTGATACCTGTATTAGGGCTGATATCCTGTTTTTACCTGATGACCGAACTGGGTACCACCAACTGGTTGCGTTTTATTATATGGCTGGTGATAGGTTTGGTTATCTACTTTAGCTACGGCATTCGCAAAAGTAAATTAGCATCATAAAGCGTACCTTTGGCGCTGCATATGAATAATTACATTACCATTATTGGTTATATGGCTGCATTTGGTACTACCATATCGTTTTTGCCGCAAGCTGTTAAAACCATCCGCACTAAAGATACTTCGGGCATATCGTTAACCATGTACTCTTTTTTTACTATGGGTACGCTGTTATGGCTCACCTATGGTATATTAATTGGCGCTATACCCGTTGCGGTGGCCAATGCCATTACTTTTATACTGGCCACAACGATATTGATCTATAAGATAAAGTATAAGTAAGCTTGTTGTCATTGCTGTAAAAGCAGAAAGCAATCTTTGCGCGATAAGTCTCCGAATAAAATCATCGACTTACATGTGCAGAGGTTGCTTCGCTATCGCCCGCAATAACGCGTTTGATGAGTTTTCGCCTTTTATGATATTACCTTCTTATCCTGTTCAGTTCTACTTCATCGGGGTTAGCCAGTAGTAATGGCACCTTTTCTACCGTTACAAAGCTGAGATCGAGGCCGAAACTGCGCTCTTCGGTGATGCTGACCTTCTTTAACAGGAAGTAGTAGTTCATCATAAACTTCTCGTAGATAGACAGGTTATGCGAGCGCGACAGGATCTTCTCCAATACAATAAAACGGAAATCGCCTACTATTTTATGGCGGTTTAACGATTTGTACTGGCTGGTGATATCTACTTCGCCGTTCTTTACCATATCCTCAACTACCTTACGGAACAGCAGGTTCACATTCTGGCTTACGCGGAAACCCAGTTTAAAGTCGATACGGATAAGTTTATTGGGCACCAACGGTGTTACCTCGTACTCCTTAACGTGAGGCTCATCCATTACGTTAACGTGTACCAGCCAGTAAACGTCGGCCCGTTTGGGTTGTTTTTGCAGGATAGAGTAAATGATCTTCGACTCGATCTCCGAATCGAAATTAGCACTGGTTAAATACACCAGCTGCGAAGCGTATTTAGGTACGGTTTCATCGTCGCTCAGCTCTTTAATTATAGGGTAGTAATCACTTATCTCAACAAATTTAACATAGCGGTTACGTATTTTACGCGCGGTATGCCATGCCCACATTACCGAGAATAGTATAGTACCAATGGTTAAAGTAAACCAACCGCCGTGAACAAATTTCGCCATATTACTCAGCAGGAAAGAACCTTCGATGCTGATATAGATGGCCAGGAATATCCAGATGATATATTTGGGAACATTACGCGCCCTGAGAAACCGGGATACCAGGATGGTGGTCATTAACATGGCAACGGTAATACTTAACCCGTATGCGGCTTCCATTTTTTCGGAATGCTGGAACAGCGCCACAACACCTAAACAGCCTGCCCATAAAAGCCAGTTAACACTGGGTACGTATAATTGTCCCTTTTCGTCGGTAGGGTAAATAATTTTGAGTTTGGGCCAAAGGTTGAGCCTTACCGCCTCGGCAATAAGTGTAAATGAGCCCGATATGAGGGCCTGGCTGGCGATAACAGCTGCCACAGTGGCTATGCCTATGCCATAAAACAGGAACCAATGCGGCATGATCTGGTAAAAAGGGTTTTGATGGCCCAGCAATTGCCCGTCGTGCTGAATAAGCCATACGCCCTGGCCAAGATAATTAAGCACTAAAGTGGTTTTAACAAATATCCAGCTTACGCGGATATTCGGCCTGCCGCAATGCCCCAGATCTGAATACAACGCCTCGGCACCGGTGGTACACAGGAAAACGGCTCCTAATATGATAAAGGCATTGCTATCTGTAGCTAACAGTTTGTAAGCGTAGTAAGGGTTTAAAGCGGCTAAAATACCCGGCATTTTAACAATGTAAGTAAGGCCCAAAACGCCCATCATACTAAACCAGACAAACATAATTGGTCCAAAGCCTTTTCCTACCAATGAGGTGCCAAATTTTTGTATCAGGAAAAGGCCCGTAATAATTGCCACTACAATACGCACGGTTGGCAGAGTAGGATAAAGCGGGATCAAACCTTCAATTGCTGCGGATACGGTGATGGGCGGGGTGATGATACCATCGGCCAATAAGGCGCAGCCCCCTATAATTGCGGGGAAGATGAGCCACTTGGCCCTGCGGCGAACCAAAGAAAAGAGGGAGAATATCCCACCCTCGCCTTTATTATCCGCCCTGAGCGTAATAACAATGTATTTTAAGGTGGTTTGCAGGGTGAGTGTCCAGAATATAAGAGAGATGCCTCCTAAGATAAGACTGGTCTGGATAACCTCGTGGCCTACAATGGCGCTAAACACGTATAAAGGCGAGGTCCCGATATCGCCGTATATTATACCTAAACTAATTAATACACCTGCTGTTGAAAGCTTGGTAAAATGATTATTATTTGCTGACATTCAATTTATTACAAAATGCTTATTAAAAATATAAACATATTAAACACCTTTTACGTATATACCAGTATAAGTTCTGTTGAAGCCCTTTGTGTCGATTTTTGTTAAAATTTGTTAAAAAGACATTTAAAAATTAACAGGAGCTTAAATCAACGCGAGTTTATTTATACTTTTGCATATAATTATTTATGAGGGAAGCTTACTACAAACGTTTATTTACCTTACTGCTTGCGTTAGCATCCCTGTTGAACTATGCCCTTGCGAGCGAAAAAACACCCGCTCAGAAAGACACCGCAAGATTAACAAAAGTTTTCACGAATAAAAACGATAAATCGTATTTAAAAAACGGCCTCCACATGGCCCTGCCGCCTATTAAGCCGGCAGTTACCATATACGCGAGCCCTAACACGGCGAGTACCATAAACAAACCGGCGTTCCCGAGGTTCGATCAGAACAAATTATTGAGCAATGTGCAGGTTTACCCCAACCCTATTACCGACCAGATAAACCTGCGTTATAACGTTGCCAAAAACAGTAACGTTACCATAAAAATAATGGATATACTGGGTAATGATATTATTACTCTTTTCTCGCAGCATGTAGAGCAGGGCGAGCAAAAATTCACCTTTAACCTCAACAATAAACTGTCGAGCGGTTTCTATTTTGTGCGTTTGGTTACCGGCAACGAGTCGGTTATTAAACGTATATCTATCCTTTAGCAGACCGGGTTCTGCTTGGCCAAAAGCATCATATTTCGTATATTTGTGTGACCGCTAATCTTTTTGATTCGAGTGATTACGCTGATCTTTATTCTTTGAGATACCTGTTTTTACCTGCTTTTTAGTTTTAATGATTGAGTGATTGATTTACTGAATGATTGAATGGCAAAGGAAAATAAATTCGAAATTGAACATTTGAAATCCGAAATCAAAAGATACCTGTTTTTACATGCTTTTTTGAACAAAAAAAAACAAATTCGAAATTGAACATCCCTGTCTGCCGACAGGCAGGCGAAATCCGAAATCAAAGAATACCCACTTTTACCTACCACCCTATTTGCTACTGCGCAAAAAACGTATAAATTCGCTACTATATGAAGATCATCGCTATAGGCCGTAATTATGCCGAACACGCAAAAGAGCTGAACAACGCGGTACCTACCGTACCGGTAATTTTTATGAAGCCGGATACCGCTTTGCTAAAAGATAATAAACCCTTCTATCATCCTGATTTTTCGGAAGATGTACACCATGAGATCGAGATCGTGCTGAAGATATGCAAGGAGGGTAAGAACATCAGCGAGAAATTTGCCTCAAACTATTTTGATGAGATAGCGTTAGGTATTGACTTTACCGCCCGCGATATACAGGCCAAACACAAAGAGAAGGGTTTGCCCTGGGAACTGGCCAAGGCCTTTGATAACTCGGCACCGGTAAGTAACTTTTTACCAAAGGCTAAATTTGAGGATATGTATAAACTGAACTTCCATTTGGATATTAACGGGCAAACCCGCCAGAAAGGCAGTACTACCGACCTGCTCTTTTCGTTCGAGAAGATCATCGCTTTTGTATCGGGATATATCACCCTGAAAAAAGGTGACCTGATATTTACCGGCACACCGGCAGGCGTATCAAAAGTAAGCATAGGCGACCATTTGGAAGGTTACCTTGAAAATGAGAAACTACTTGATTTTTATATAAAGTGAACATCGCATACCAGCTAAAAACAACCTTAATCTTATTTCTTGTCACCGTTTGTTTTAGTCTGCATGCGCAGGACAATATTCAAAACCGCCAATACCCGAAGGATTTCTTCCGGTACCCGATGGACCTGCCGCCCACAACAGCGGGTACCTTTGGCGAGTTAAGGGCAAACCATTTCCACGCCGGGCTTGATTTTAAAACTAACCAGGCAATAGGCATCCCCCTACACGCTGTTGCCGATGGCTACGTATCGCGGTTAAAAGTTCAGTTTGGCGGCTTTGGCAACGCGGTGTATATAACGCATACCAACGGGTATACCAGCGTTTACGGGCACCTGTCGAGGTTCGCTCCGGAGCTGGCAAAGATCATCCGCGATACGCAATATAAAAAGCAAAGCTTTGAGGTGGATATTGACCTGAAACCTATGCAGGTGCCTGTTTGCAAGGATGACGTGTTTGCATGGTCGGGCAACGCGGGCGCTTCTGCCGGGCCGCATCTGCATTTTGAAATGCGCGACATGAATACCCAGGAAACCATTAACCCGCAGCTGTTTGGTCTTACCATACGCGATAAGGTAGCGCCAACCATTACATCGCTGTGGGTTTACCATTTAAACGGGGAGCCTTTTAGCGAGTACACGCAAAAGGAGCCGCATAAGGTAGCTGGCGCAAACGGCAATTACCATTTGGTGCCCTCAACCGTGCTGGCGCTGAACGGGCAAATAGGTTTTGGCATTGGCGCTTATGACATGAACAGCACATCGATGAACCATAACGGCGCTTATTCGATACAACTGAATGTGGATGGCAAACCCGTTTATACATTTGCTGTTGAGCGCTTCGCTTTCGACCAGACACATGCCATTAACGCCATTATTGATTACCCGCTGCACCTGAGCACCGCGCGCGAGATACAGAAGAGCTTTATCCTCCCGGGGAACAAAATCACGGTATTCCCGCAATCGGTAAACCGGGGGCTGATCAGTTTTAATGACGACAATACCCACGAAGTGATGTATGTGGTAAAGGATGTTGCAGGCAATACTTCCACATTAAAGTTCAGGGTAAAATCCTCGTCAAAACCGGCTGCCGCTATTCCGCAGCCTGCCGGCACCCTGTTTAAATATAACCAGCGCAACGAGTTTAACGCACCAGGTATTAAAGTAGCGGTACAGCCGGGCAATTTGTATGACGATTTAAACTTTGTTTATTCCACATCGCCGCAACGGCCGGGAGCATATTCGGTAGTGCATCATGTACATAACAAATTTACACCGGTGCATGATACTTTTGAACTCGCGATAAAGCCCGATGTCTCTTTAGGTGATTATGCGGGCAAGGCGGTAATAGTAAATACCGCGAACGGTGCCGAAGGCGGCACTTATGACGACGGCTATATTAAAGCCAACGTGCGCGGCTTTGGCAATTTTGAGATACGGATAGATACCATCCCGCCAAGGGTAACGCCACTAAACATACACGATGGCGCTAACCTGGCGACAGTAAAAACCATCCGCTTTAAAGTAAGCGATAACCTTTCGGGATTAAAAACTTATAACGGCAAAATTGATGGCAAATGGGTATTGGTAGAATGGGATTATAAAACCCGCTTACTGAACTATACATTTGACGACAGCATAGCCCCCGGCAAACATGTGTTTAATTTGGTTGTTGGAGATAACAAGAGTAACTTTACACAGTACACCGCTAATTTTTACAGATAATGGCAATACTTAAAGAAGGCGATAAAGCCCCGGATTTTACCGCTAATGACCAGAATGGCAAGCAGGTTTCACTATCGGATTATAAAGGCAAAAATGTGATATTATATTTTTACCCGAAAGACGATACCCCGGGCTGTACTGCCGAAGCCTGCAGTTTCAGGGATAATTACCAGTCGCTGGTTTCACAGGGTTTCGCGGTGATAGGTGTGAGTACCGACAGTGAAAAATCGCACAAAAAATTCGAGACCAAATACAGCTTGCCTTTTACTTTAATTGCCGATGAGGACAAAGCAATAAATGAAGCTTACGGTGTTTGGGGCGAAAAAAACATGTACGGCAAAACCTATATGGGTACAGTACGCACTACTTTTATTATAGGCGTTGACGGTTTAATTAAACACATCATCACAAAAGTAGATAACGCGAATGCCACACAGCAGGTGCTGGATCTGCTGGGATAATTCTGATTTATTGAGTGATTGATTTATTGATTGGCCTAAAATCAATCATTCAATAAATCAATCATTCAATCATTATTTCACAATCAGCACAAATGTGCCGCCGATGATCATGAGGGCGCCGATAGCAGATTTCCAGGTGACAGGCTCGCCTAAAAATATAACAGCCAGTACAATGGCTATGGCAACACTGAGCTTATCAATGGGAGCCACCTGCGATACTTCGCCCAATTGCAGGGCTTTGAAATAAAATATCCAGGATAAACCGGTGGCGCATCCCGAAAGGATAAGGAATATCCAGTTTTGTTTGGTAAGGCTGCCCATGGTGCCAACAGTACCTTTAAACAGAACAAAGGCCCAGGCTAATACAAGGATAATAACCGTGCGGATGGCAGTTGCGAGGTCGGTATCCATGTTTTTGATGCCCATTTTAGCGAAGATGGCTGTAAGGGCAGCAAAGAATGCTGATAGTAAAGCGTATATCCACCACATTTTACAATGATTAAATGAATGATTGATTGAATGTTATATATCCAAAGTAATCAATCAAAATTGTATATTGTTTGTAGTATACAACAAATGCTATATTTACGTTTGAGTATAAATTATTTATATTCGTTTTTTATGGATAAACTAAAAGTGTTCAATGTCTAACCAGGTTGAAGATTCGGAGATACTGGAGAAATTCCAGGATGAAAAAACAAGGGATCTGGCGTTCAATATGCTGCTGAAAAAGTATCAGCAAAAAATATACTGGCATATACGCCGTATGGTGATAGACCATGACGATGCCGATGATCTCGTTCAGGATGTTTTTATCAAGGTCTGGAAAAATCTGCCCGGTTTCAGGAGCGACGCGCAACTGTATACCTGGATGTACCGTATTGCTACTAACGAATGCATTACATTTTTGAACCGCAAGAAACTAAAGAACAATGTTTCGTTTGATGATGTATCGCATGAGCTTTCGGAATCGTTAGCCGACTCGACCTATTTTGATGGCGATAAGGCCCAGATGAAGTTACAAAAGGCATTATTAACGCTGCCCGAAAAACAAAAACTGGTTTTTAACATGAAATATTATGATGATATGAAGTACGAAGAGATATCGGAAGTGCTTGGCACCAGTGTAGGCGCATTAAAATCATCGTTCCATTTGGCAGTAAAAAAAATTGAAGCCTTTTTATTGGCAGAAGATTAATTTGATATTAAACCTTTTGCAAAAAAAAGCATCTATACAGGATAATGCAAAACGAAGAGAAAGATATAAAATGGATAGAGGAGTATCCAACGCTGAAACAGGTAAACCCTGTTAACGCGTTTACTGTGCCCCAAAACTATTTTGTGGAGATGGAAGAGCAGGTGATGGCAACTATTCGTTTACATAAGTTACAACAACCTTTGGCTAACGAAGGCTTTACTATACCGGCTGATTATTTTGATGAGCTAACGCAAAATATTGAAAGCCGTGTAGCTATTGAGCAGGTATTAACAAATGAGCAAGCCTTTAAAGTACCTGAAAATTACTTTGACGATCTTACCCAAAACATACAGGCACGGATAGCTATAGATAAAGCTTTAAATGCAGAAAAAGCATTTGAGGTACCCGAAAATTATTTTGAAGAATTAAGCGGCAATATACAAGCACGCATAGCTGTTGAAGAAGCTTTAAATACAGAACCGTCCTTTATCGTTCCGGACGGTTACTTTGCCGACCTGGAAAACAGGATATTGCAGCAAACCACCGCGGTACCGGTAAAACCATCGGATAAACAACGCGATGGTGTTATTGTAAAGTTGCTTGTATCTAAAGTATTTAAATACGCTTCGGCGGCATGTTTTGCTTTGGTTGTGGGTGCCGCTATTTTTATGAGCGAATTTAATAATCCGGTAGCGGTACATAACCGCAGCTATGTACATAAAGTAGTATCGAAAATACCCGATGATGATTTGGAGTTATATTTACAATTGAATAACGACAATTCTGCTATTATAGAAAACATTAACCCTGATGATTTAAATATCGGGGTAACAGATACAAAGAGTAATTAATTACTGATAATTGATGAAATATTTATTAGCCATATTGTTTTTAACTGTGATGAAACCAGGCTTGGGGCAGGTTAGTGCCGATGGCCATGGAACAAATCAGCGTAATCCCGCCAAGGCCGAAGGAAAGATGAACCGTCCGATGAGGGAAGCAAAAATGGTTGATAAAATTAAACGTGTGCAGGAGTTTAAAGTAGCTTTCATGACTAAACAGCTCGACTTAACCCCTGCTCAAAACGAGAAATTCTGGCCGGTTTACAAACAATACCTTGATGAACTTAATGCCGCTCAGATAGAAAAGCGGATGAATAACCTTAACCCGCAACCTAACAGTGCGGATAAAGCGGATGAAATTGACAAGAAAATATCTGATCTGAGAATACATTACCGATCTGAATTTAAAAAGATACTGCCTCCCGAAAAGGTAATTCAATTATACAAAAGCGAGCAGGAATTTAATGACGAAGTAGTAAAACGGCTTCGCGGTGATAAAAGAGAAGACCCGGTCAACTAAAAAGCTTTTGGGCAAATAGTTAAAAGCCTTTGCTATTTTTGTAGTATGGCAACCCTCAGGCAACTCTTTCTAAATCATAACGCGCAAACTACCCGCTTCCCTTTATTATTAGAGTTTGAAAGCGCCAGGGGTTGTTACCTGTATACGCACGAAGGTAAAGCCTGCCTCGACCTCATATCGGGCATTGGCGTTAGCAATATAGGCCACTCACATCCAAAAGTAATAGCTGCCATAACCGCACAGGCCGAAAAGTATATGCACCTGATGGTATACGGCGAATATGTGCAGGCACCACAGGTGTTGTTTGCCGAAAAGCTGGCTTCCCTGCTGCCACAACAATTACAATGTACTTACTTTGTTAACTCGGGTGCAGAGGCAGTTGAAGGCGCTTTAAAGCTGGCTAAACGACACACAGGCCGAACAGAGATCATCGCGTTCAAAAACTCATACCATGGCAGTACGCATGGCGCATTGAGCGTTATGGGAAACGAGGAATATAAACAAGCCTACCGCCCTTTGTTACCGGGCATCAGGTTTATCGGCTTTAATAACCCTGATGATCTGCAAAGCATCAGTACCGAAACAGCCTGCGTACTGGTAGAAACCATACAAGGCGAAGCAGGGATACGTGTACCCGATGTGGATTATATGCAGGTACTTCGCAAACGATGCACAGAAACAGACACATTATTAATATTGGACGAAATACAGGTAGCTTTTGGCCGCACAGGTAAACTATTCGCATTTGAGCATTTTGATATTGTACCCGATATATTGGTACTTGCCAAAGCCCTGGGCGGAGGTATGCCGATAGGCGCATTCGTATCGTCCAACAATATCATGTCGGTTTTAAACGAGAACCCTATACTCGGGCATATCACCACATTTGGCGGGCATCCGGTATGTTGCGCCGCCGGACTGGCCGCCTTAAATGTATTATTAGATGAGAGCCTGGCAGATAGCGTGGCTGAAAAAGAAGCACTATTTCGCAGTTTGTTAGTCCATCCTGCCATTCGCGAGGTACGCGGCAAAGGCTTACTACTGTCAGTTGAGCTTGAAAGCTTTGAGCTTAATAAAAACGTGATAGACCGCTGTATTGAAAACGGCATTATAACCGACTGGTTTTTACATTGCAGCAACTCCATGCGCATAGCTCCACCCCTGATAATCAGCCATGATGAGATCAGGATGGCTTGCGGAATTATTATTGAAGCGATTAATCACTATGCCTGATATTTAGACATAAAATGCGCTTTCCTGCGCAGATTTTTTAAAAAAACCGATTTAGTTTGTGATTAATAACCTATTTTAAAAGGTGTACTTTATACACTTTTAACCGTAACTTAATAATTAAGCATTCAGTTTATTTGCATTTTCTTAAAAAACAAACCATTGATTTATCACTATACTAAATTATTTGTCATGTTAACAATTTATTAAATTATCGTATAAATTTGGTTTAATCAGTTATAACAAATCCATGTGCCTGACCACCACAATTGTTGTGACTTTATATAAAGAATGTTTATTAGCCAAATTAAATTAAACTATATGCACCTGATTTTCATTGTTTCCCCAATCATCGCGCTCAGTTTACTTATTCCGTTAGTTGCCGTTCAGTTACTTCCTAAAGAGAAGAAAACGACCGAGTCTTTTAGCCGTAATGAAGTATAATTAAACCTAACCAGTTTTACTGCTTAAAAACTTACCATGCGTTGTAAACAGCTTACAACGCATTTATCATTTTCGGGTAGATCAGGCCATTTTATTTCGCTTAATTAAATAAGCTTTCAGAATCTTATCGAAACCGGCATGTATATTGGCATCAACCAGGTCGATATGGTATTGGGCACATTTTAGCTGCAGCTTTTGGCGCCACGAGTTTAAGGCATTAAGATAGCCGGCTTTTATTTCGTTAGGATGCACCCGCATCTCCTGCCCGCTCTCCAGGTCCACAAAATGATAAGGGCGGTTGTCAAAATCAAAATCCAGTTCTTTCTTTTTATCAGTTACATTGAAGATGATGATCTCGTGCTTATTGTGCTTCAGGTGTTGCAAAGCGGCAAATAAAGCGTCTGCCTTTGTGTCATCCATCCCGTTCTCCAGCATATCACTAAACAGGATGATCATGCTGCGCTGGTGTATATCCTCGGCTATATGGTGCAGCACGCCGGCTATGTCTGTTTGGCTCTGCACTTTTGGCTGGTTATACATTTTCTCCAGCTCAGCGAACAGGTAAAACAAATGCGTACTGGTCGACCGCGCCCTGCTCAGCCAGTCAATCTTATCCGAAAATAAGCATAAACCAAAAGCATCGCGCTGTTTTTTAAACAGGTACATCAGCGCGGCGATAGCATATACCGAGAACTGCATTTTGCTTAGCCCCTTGTCGGGATAATTCATAGACGACGAAGTATCCAGCATCAAATAGCTGCGCAAGTTGGTTTCCTCTTCAAACTGCTTTACAAACATCTTCTCGGTGCGGGCCAACAGCTTCCAATCCACATTCTTTACCGACTCGCCATTATTATACAACCGGTGCTCCGCAAACTCCACCGAAAACCCATGGAACGGGCTCTGGTGCAAACCCGTAATAAAGCCCTCCACCACCTGCCGGGCCAGCAGTTCAAGGTTGGCTAATTGCTGTACTTCGCGGTTATTACTCAGTTGTGGCATAATGTTGCTAACGGCTAAACTTTAACTAAATTAACAATATATTTATTGTTTGATCAAACTATGTCAATATTCACCATTAAGCGGCATTTACTTTTTTTAAGGGTGGTTTGCTGCCTGTTTATTTTGTATAATATTCAAAATGCAAACCATCATTACTACGCTACTTTACAATCCACGCAATCATGGGGGCTTGGACGAATTGTTGATGCGTTATGTTGGCTTGGGCGGTTTGCACATAGAAATATATTAGCAATACTTCTATTAACGCTTATCAACCTCGCGTGTATAGTTACAGCCATTTGCGCCTGGTTTCTGAAAGAGTGGGCTCGAAAATGCCTGATAGTTCTATTTTACATAACGATCGCCGTTATGGCACTTCAATTTTTATCCGATACGGCTGAGCTATATTGGGTATACCAAACTCGTTTGAAACAGGGTGCATTGTCAGATATCCTGCTTTACAGCTATATGTATCATCAATCGGTGTTAAATCTTCCCATATTTATTATTGTCATGTTCTGGGTTATCAAACAATTCAAATCCGAAGGAATGAAAGAGCTTTTTAAAAGACAAGAACCTTCTAAACCCAAAAAAATGTAGGGTGGTATTTGTCGGTATTTTCAAACAATAATTACATATACCACCCATTGTTATTTTCGCAATACACCACCACCTTTTTTAGCGAATCGGGTGGTAAAAGGTGGTAATTTTCAATAAAAATCCACACCTAAATTATCAAATTTGTAATTTTTAGCCGCTTTTTTTATTTCAGCATTACCCAAAAGCAGGGTGGTAAAAGGTGGTGTTTTTTTAATTTTTTTTTGTCTTTATTCCTTGTTCCTTCATCAAAAAAAAGCAGGTAAAAACAGGTGTTCTTTCAAAAAGCAAACCAATCAACCATTCACCCAATCAACAACTTTCTTCAAAGAACAAAATCAGCGCAATCACACCAATCAAAACTAATCAGCGGTCACACAAATATACGCAATTCCGCCCTAAAAACCCACAAAAAAAGCGTCCCGGGTTACCCCCAAAACGCTTTTTAATTATATGATGCTTACTGCTATAATTAACCGAAGCTCAGCAATTGTTTGTCCAACTTGGCCGACAATACAGATTTTGGCACTGCGCCGATTTGTTTGTCAACAATTTCGCCGTTTTTAAAGTACAATAAAGCAGGGATGTTACGGATACCGTATTTCATCGATATGCCCGGGTTGTTATCCACGTTTACTTTACCTACAACAGCGGTGTCGGCATAATCCTTTGCAATTTCTTCTACAACCGGACCAACCATACGGCATGGGCCACACCATTCTGCCCAAAAGTCAATTAATACGGGTTTATCTGATTTTAGTACTAACTCATCAAAGTTAGCATCGGTGATTTCTAATGCCATGATATTTCTTTCTTTTAATTTTTAACTCAACAAATATATACTATTCAAATCTCTTGCCGCAAATACTTTAATGACAAGTTGACATTTTTTAGACAGGCGGAGTGGAATATTGTTTTATTGTGATATTTCGGATGTTCAGTTTAGGAATGGGTTGATATATATAATGGTTGCCAATTTAACTACAAGGAATGACAAACTATTTATAAGGGAAATGATCTGCTTGGGTTACTTCTTTTAAATTGGCGTATTAACTATTATCAAAACAAATAGATGAGAGGCTTATTTGAATGGTTATTGGTTATCGCTGCGCCGGTCATCCAACAAAAATTATCTACTTTGAGGGTTAATGGAAAAATAAAACTTCCAATAGGATGGACAACAGCGATCTGCGCCTGTCTTGGTTTTATACTACCAATTTTGGCAACAATAATGTTTCTGCAAGACATAGATAAAATGGGCATTATGTGCGGTAATGGTGCTGTTGGAATGGCGATCATCGGCTTTATGGTCACAATCATCTTTACACCAATTATTGCCAAGAGAAGTTTAAGGAAGTATCGCGAAAAAAATCAGTTAGCAAAAGTGTAGAGAAATGTGACCGTAATTCAGCTTTTTTAGGGCGTTGCCTACGGGCCGCGCTATCCACTCCAAGTCCTCATTCGCCCGTTAGCTAACGGGCTCATTCCGGGCTTTCCGTTACTATCGCTAACGCAAATGTATAACAAAGTAAAAAAGCGTGGGCCTCGTCGCAACGGAGCGGGCCTGGCGTATGGCGGGAATGACGGTTTAGCTGCACAGAGTGGAGCATAGCGTAACGGTGCAGCGTTAAGAACCGGCAGGGCGCGTTGGCAGCAGTGTTGCGACTTGATTTTTTGTTTCTTTTTTATCAAGAAAAAAGAAATAGGCCCGTCGCGGCTATGAGCGACATAACCCTGCGGAAATAATGAGTATGGTCTTTTAATCCGAAATCATGCCAGCACCGGCGCCACATTCGTCAACATCTTTATCTCTTCCATCAGCTCATCGCTCGGGTTAACCTTGAACGATTTGGACGGCATATCCATCAGTATCGCGTCTTCCTTATCCTGTATTTTAAAGCGTAGCGTACAGTTCTTCACAGGGTATTGCTGACTGTTCCTGTCCACTGCTTCCTGTAAACCGTTCAGCAGTTCACTGTTCAGGTCGTTCAGGTTCAATACCACGGTAAGCGATTTGGTGAGCTTATCCCGCATTTCGGATAGCAGGCCCATATAGGTAATGCGCAGATCCCAGTTGCCTTCCTGGCGGAATTTCTCTTCGATATTCCCTTTGATGTGGATAAAGCAATCCTCCATCAGCAGGTTCCTGAACTTGATATAATCATCCCCGAAAAGGGCAAACTCGTACGAATCCAAATAATCTTCCAACACAAAGGTACCAAAGGGCTTGCCCGTTTTGGTGGTTTTATGCTGCACCTTGGTCATGATGCCGCCGATGTTGAGTTCTGATGAAGTACGGCGCAGGTTATTGAAGGCCATTTCGGTTTCCTCGCCACCTTCCCTGTTCTTCATCTTTTGCAGCAGCTTCAAATCGGCAACGGTATGCTTGCAAAAGCGCTCCAGCTCAACTTTATAGTTATCTAAGGGGTGTCCGGTAAGGTAAATACCGATCACCTCCTTCTCATATTTCAGCTTCTCTATCAGCGGAAACTCCTCCGCGTCGGGCATGGTAGGTTCCGGGATATACGATGCTACTGAACCGCCGAATAACGATGATTGCGAGCTGCTTTGCGTATTCTGATAATCATTGGCGTATTTGCTCAGGCGTTCTATCCCGGTTAAAATACCATTCTCTGTTTTGGCGAAAAATTGCGCGCGCTTTAAGCCAAAGCTGTCGAAGGCTCCGCTATACACCATATTCTCCAACGATTTTTTGTTCACCGCCCGGGTATTGGAGCGCTGCGCGAAATCATATACCGATGTGTACGGGCCGTTAGCTTCACGCTCCTCAATAATGCTTTCTACCGCGTTATTGCCCACGCCTTTTATCCCCGAAAGACCAAAGCGGATATTACCATCGCCGGTAGCGGTAAACAATACCGAGCTTTCATTCACATCCGGGCCCAGCACCAGCGTACCCATCCGGCGGCACTCTTCCATAAAAAAGGATATCTTCTCCATGTTGTTCTGGTTGTTCAATACCGAGGCCATGTACTCCGACGGGTAATGCGCTTTCAAATAAGCGGTTTGGTAGGCTACAAGCGCGTAACACGTGGAGTGCGATTTATTGAACGCGTATTGCGCGAAGGCCTTCCAGTCGTTCCATATTTTGGTCAGCTTGTCTTTGGGATGCCCTTTGGCCGTCGCTCCCTCAACAAACTGGGCTTCCATTTTATTCAGTACCTCTATCTGCTTCTTACCCATCGCCTTACGCAAAACGTCGGCATCACCTTTACTAAAGCCCGCCAGTTTTTGCGATAAAAGCATCACCTGCTCCTGGTACACCGTAATACCGTAGGTTTCGGCCAGGTATTCCTCCATGTCGGGTAAGTCGTAAGTAATGGGCTCCAAACCATGCTTACGCTTAATAAAGTTAGGGATATACTCTATCGGCCCCGGGCGGTAAAGCGCGTTCATGGCTATCAGATCCTCAAACTTATCGGGTTTCAGGTCGCGCAGGTACATTTGCATCCCGTCGCTTTCAAACTGGAAGGTACCGTTGGTATCGCCGCGCTGGTAAAGCTCGTAGGTCTTCTGGTCGTCAAGCGTAATGTAATCAATATCTATCTCAACCCCATGGTTGCGTTTTATCATCTGCAGCGCCCCTTTTATGATGGTCAGGGTCTTTAATCCTAAAAAGTCCATCTTTATAACGCCCGCGTCTTCAATTACACGGCCGTCATATTGGGTAACCAACAGATCAGAGTCTTTAGCAACCGCAACAGGTACAATATTGGTCAGGTCGTCCGGCGCGATGATGATACCCGCCGCGTGTACGCCTGTATTACGTACCGAGCCTTCCAGCTTTTCGGCGGCTTTCAGTACCTGGCTGCGCAGGTCATTACCGTCTAAAATGGCTTTTAGTTCGGGCACCTGTTCAATGGCTTCCTTTAGCGTGATGCCCAGGGTATCGGGCACCAGCTTCTTCATGGCGTTCACCTCGCTTAGCGGCATATCCAATACCCGGCCTACATCCTGTATACTGGTACGGGCTGCCATTGAGCCATAGGTGATGATCTGCGCCACCTGGTTTTTGCCGTACTTATCTACTACGTAGTCAATTACCTTTTGCCTGCCCTCATCATCAAAATCCGTATCAATATCGGGCATTGACTTACGATCCGGGTTCAAAAACCTCTCGAACAGGAGGTTATACTTCATCGGGTCGATATTGGTGATACCCGTACAATAGGCCACCACGCTGCCCGCCGCCGAACCACGGCCGGGACCAATAAATACGCCTATCTCGCGGCCATGCTTAATAAAATCGGCCACAATTAAAAAGTAACCCGCGAACCCCATGGTGCGGATGGTGAACAGCTCAAAATTGATGCGTTCTTCCGTTTCCGGGGATATGTCTTTATAGCGCTCTTTGGCGCCTGTAAATGTTAAATGCTTCAGGTATTCCCACTGGTTCATCACATCGCTATCGGCGCCGGTATGTATCTGGAACTCGGGCGGGATGGGGAAGTTGGGCAGCATGATGTCGCGCTTCAGCTTCAGCACGTCTACTTTATCTACTATCTCGTTGGTGTTGTCTAACGATTCAGGCAGGTCATGGAACAGTTGCCCCATTTCCTGCTGGGTCTTAAAATAAAACTGGTCATTCGGAAAACCAAAGCGGTAGCCCTTGCCACCTTCTTCATCGGTAGCAATGGGCGTGCTCTGCATATCGCCGGTGTTCACGCAAAGTAAAATATCGTGCGCGTTGCTGTCCACCTGGTCCACATAGTGCGAATCGTTAGAGCAGATCATCTTCACGTTATACTTTTTGGCATATTTCACCAGTGTATCGTTAATGATCTGCTGCTCCGGTATTTCGTGGCGCTGCAACTCTATATAGTAATCCTCGCCAAAAATATCCAGCCACCATTTAAACTCCGCCTCGGCCTCCTCGGGTGTGCCCTTCAAAATAGTTTGCGGTACCGATGCGCCAATACAGCAGGTAGTAGCAATTAACCCTTTATGATATTTAAGTACCAGTTCCTTATCAATACGCGGCCATTTGCTGTACAGACCCTCCATATAACCCAGCGAGCACAGCTTCACCAGGTTTTTATAGCCTTCGGCATTCTTAGCCAAAAACAACTGATGGCGGCGCACATCCTTTTTCTCTTTGGTGAACTGTTTTTTATGGCGGTCTTCTACCAGGTAGAACTCGCAGCCAACAATGGGTTTTACGCCATGCTTGCCCGCCTCGGCCACAAACTTGAACACGCCGAACATATTACCATGGTCAGTAATAGCCAGCGCTTTCATGCCATCGGCAGCGGCTTTTTTATAGAGCTTTGATATATCGGCAGCGCCATCTAAAAGCGAGAACTGGGTATGTACGTGGAGGTGCGAAAAATCGGGCATGATGGCAAACTTGAGTAATCACAAATTTATCAAAAAAGGATGGTTGAAATAGCTTTGTTGAAAAATTGAGGATATGTTTATTTAGATATATTGATAGCTTTATTGACACGATTTATATACAATGCTTAAAACCATATCCCTTTCTTTTGCAGCCTTATTTTTTGTTTGTTTGCTGGGTTGTCATCCCTCAAGCAACTCCAATTATCAAAATAAAGAATTTGAAGGTATTATCAAATACAAAACCAAGTACTATTCCTGGCAAGACTCCAGTAAAGGAGATTTTGTTCATGATACATTAACTATCTACTATTCCCATGGCAATCTTGCAAAGATACACACCGACGCAGCTATGCATAAGGAGATTTTTTTATCTAAAGGCAATAAATACTTTTATATACGCAGTAACATTGATACTTTGTTCTGGTTCGATATTACGACAAATCCCAAAATGGAACTTTCAGATATGCAGGTTAAAAATTATGATAAAACGATACTTGGTCATAAGTGTGAAAGTGTTGATCTTTTGATTAAACATCCTGACAAAGATTTGCCTTTTTACACGACAGTTAGCTATATTTTTTCCCGAAATAATCTTAGGGTGGAAAAAGCCAATCTTAACTGGAACAAGTACGCATTTTTTGACAAATTCATAGATGAGTCCGGGTGTTTCTACCTTGGATACAAATATGCCGCTCACTCTACAACAGGATTCAAAGTATTATTGAGTACTGAATATGAAGCAATATCCATTAAAGAACAGAAAGTTGACCCAAAAGTGTTTGAACTTGATAAATTCCCTTTAAAAGAGTTAAAGCTTTAATGGTCCTTAGAACTGCGATAAATTCCTTTCTTATTTTGCTGTTGCTGGCAGAGTCCTTTTCCTGCCAGAATCCACACCCAAATCGTGTAATCATTATCCAACCCTTTACCGGCATTTCCCCTTCGCTTGTCGCGATGTTTTACAAAAAAGTTAAAGAGGTCAATCCCAATACCATCCTTAAAAAGTCTACCTCACTCCCATCATCTGCATATTATGCCCAACGCAACCGTTATCGCGCTGATACTATTATCCACTACCTTAATCATTATGCCAGCGCCGACACGGTTATTATCGGCCTAACCTCAAAAGACATCAGCACAACAAAAGGCAACATTCCAGACTGGGGCATTATGGGCCTGGGCTTTCAACCCGGCAATGCCTGTGTGGTATCCACCTTCCGCCTCTCAAAAGCTAACCTAAACAGCCAGCTTTACAAAGTAGCCCTGCACGAACTTGGGCACACCGATGGACTGTCGCACTGTCCCAACAAAACCTGCTTTATGCGCGATGCCGAAGGCGGTAATCATCTGGATGAAGAGACGGGTTTTTGCCCATCCTGTACAAAATACCTAAAAAATAAAGGCTGGAAACTTAACTAAGCACCCATCCCAACAAACAACTTTGCCAAAACCGTTGTTGATAATTGTAACACCAACAGACAAAATATTATTTATCGCAAATACCCTATAAAAAATTGAACAGATTTGGCCGCATAGCGCTTAAAACCATTCTTTGGATACTGGGCAGCATCATTGTACTGGTGTTGCTTGTACTCGTTTTAATACAGGTGCCATCTGTTCAAAACTACGCCAAGAACAAGGTGGTAACCTATCTGCAAGGGAAAATAAAAACCAAAGTACAGATAAACCGCCTCAGTATTGATTTTCCCAAAATGATCGTACTGGAAGGCGTTTACTTTGCTGACCAAAAGAACGACACCCTCCTTGCCGGCGATAAACTAAAGGTGGATATCTCCATGCTGGAACTGCTGCATAAAAAAGTGGTGGTGAACGAGATCAACTTCCAGGGTGTTACCGCGAACGTTATCCGCACAGCCGACAGCGTTTTTAATTTCGATTATATTACGAAGGCCTTTATGAGCGATCAGAAAAAGGAGCCTCAAAAAACGGATACTTCTTCGGCACTCAAATTCTCACTCGATAAGATCAATCTCGATAACATCCATATCCGTTACTCCGATGCCATCAGCGGAAATGATGTGCGCTTCCTGCTTACTCATTTTGATACCCGTATTAAAGCTTTTGATATGGATAAAATGAAATTCAACATCCCGAAGATCACCTTATCGGGATTTGATGCTAAGATCATCCAGAAACCGTCGGGAACCCTGGAAGCAACCGGCCCCGATACCGCCGCCACTCCCATTAACCTCAACCTGAAACTGGATGTGATCGACCTGTCGAAGATCCACGTAGATTATTCGGGTAAAGAGATGAAAACCAATGTTACCCTGGGTAAATTCCTGGTAAATGTTGACAACCTCGACCTGAAGAATCAAAACGTGGCGGTAAAAAGTATAGCGTTGTCCAACACGCGATCATCGGTTACCCTATTAAAACCGCAAACAGTTAAGCAGGCCGTACAAAGGGTAATCCATAAGCTTGATACGATGGTTGCCGCGCCAACTTCGGGTAAGCCGTGGGTTTTAACCCTCGGCAAGCTCACCCTGGCCAATAATGATGTGAAATTTGATAATGATGCCGAAGCCAAACTGCCCGCCGGTTTTGACTATAACCACATGAATGTTCGTAACCTGGATGCCAACATCAGCGATTTTAAATATAGCAAGGATATATCGGGCCGGGTAAACTCGTTCAGCTTTAGCGATAAAAGCGGCCTGGCGGTACAAAAGCTCCATACCTCTTTCCTTTACGGCGATAAACGCTCATACCTGAATGACCTGTACCTGCAAACACCCCGCACCATACTCCAAAACCAGGTACAGGTGAGCTATCCTTCCATCGCGGCGGTTAGCAATAATTTAGGCTTGCTGCATATAAACGCCAATGTGGTAAACAGCCGGGTTGGTTTAAAAGATGTAATACTGTTTATGCCATCCATGGCTTCGATAGAGCCTTTCAAACACTCGCCCAACGCGGTGTTCAAGGTAAATGCAAGGGTTGCGGGCAGTCTGAATAACCTGAGCATCCCGGGTATGGATGTAACAGGCTTAAGCCATACCCACGTTAAAGCATCTGGCAACATCAAAGGTCTGCCTGATATGAACAAGGCCTTTTTTGATCTTAAAATAGCCGACTTTACCAGCAACAAAGCCGATATAGCAAAACTTGCCCCCGCAAGCTCCATACCATCCAACATTAATCTGCCCAATGCCCTGACCGTTAACGGCACATTTAAAGGCGGCATGAAAAACTTTAGCACCAATTTAAAACTGCGCTCAAGCGATGGCGCGGCCGATGCCATTACCACCATAAAAATGGGCCCGGGTAAAAACAACCTGGTATACAATGCCGATATCAAAACCAATAACCTGAATGTAGGTAAGCTGATAGGACAAAGCAAAAATGTAGGTATGGTAACCATGGCCGTAAAAGCAAAAGGCTCTGGCATGGATATGAAGACGGCGAACTCGGCTTTCAGCGGTACAGTATCGCGGGCTACCATACAGGGCTACGCTTATCAAAACCTCAAATTTACCGGTACCGCTAATCACGGCAATATCAGTACAGTGGCTAATATGCAGGACCCAAACCTGAAGTTCGCACTGAACCTGAAAGCTGATATGAACAAAAAATATCCGGCTGTAGTAATGAACCTGGTGATAGACAGCGCCGATATCCAAAAGCTTGGCTTCTCCAAATCGCCCATGCGTTTCCATGGTAAGGTAGTAGCCAACATCCCCACTGCCAACCCTGATTACCTGAACGGTACCATCAAAATAACCGACCTGCTATTTGTTAACAAAGATCAGCGTATCCGCGTAGACAGCGTAAACATTGCCGCTACAGCCACCCCCGATAGCAGTACGCTTAACGTGCGCTCGCAGTTTCTTACGGCTCACCTTGGCGGGAAATATAAGCTCACTGAAATTGGTTCAGCATTGCAGGATGACATAAACAAATACTTTAACCTAAGCCCCAAAGCTCCCAAGCCAAAGTACTCGCCCGAATCATTCACTTTTTACGCGGTAGTTTCCAAAAGCCCGGTGGTAACCCAGTTTATACCCGACCTGAAACAAATGGACCCCGTAAGGCTAAACGGCAGCTTTGATAGCCAGAGCGGCAAACTGCTGGTGAACGGCTCGGCCCCACGGATAGTTTACGGTACCAATACCATTAACGCGGTAAACCTGAATATCAATACCAATAACAACGCGCTTAATTACAGCGTTACGCTTAACGAGATCAAAACATCGCAGATCGACCTCATTAATACCAGCATTACCGGTAGCGCCCAAAATAATAAACTGAATACTAACCTGGTAGTGCGCGACCCGAAAAACAAGGAACGCTACCGCATAGCCGGTGTATTTGACCAGGTTGGAAATGATTACCGATTTAGCCTGCTGCCAAATGGCCTGCTGCTCGATTATACCGCCTGGACCATCAATGCCGACAACGCCATTGAATTTGGCAGCAACGGCATCCTGGCACATAATTTCAACATGAGCAACGCGGGCCAAACGCTCAGCATCACCAGCGAACCGCCACAACTTAATGCTCCGCTGCATATTACTTTCACCAACTTTAAAATTGAGACCTTAACCAAACTGGCTCAGCAAAACGGATTGTTGGTTGGCGGCGTAATTAACGGCAGCGCTGTACTTCAACACCTGGATAGATCTGCCGAGTTCACTTCCGATCTGAACATTCGTGATTTTAACTTTCATGGCGATACGGTTGGCAACGTGGCTTTAAAAGTGAACAATCAAACCCCCAATATTTATGCTGCCAACATTGTCATCACCGGCAAGGGTAACCAGGCAAACCTGGATGGTACGTATAACACCGGTAACAGCAGTTTCGACCTCGATCTCAACATTGCCAACCTGAACCTGAAAAGCATAGAAGGTTTTACTATGGGCAACCTTCGCAAAACAAGCGGCTCCATAAACGGGCAACTCAAAATAACCGGCACAACCGACGCCCCTGCCATACGCGGCGATCTGAACTTTAACAACGCGGCATTTAACATAGCCAAACTTAATACCTATTACCGCGCGCCAAAAGAAAAGGTAACCTTTAACAGCGACGGCATCCAGTTTAACGATTTCACTTTGATCGATTCGGCAGGCAATAAAGCGGTAGTAACCGGCAGCGTTTATACCACTAACTACACCAGCTATAAATTCGGCCTCGATGTTAAAACCACCAACTTCCGTGTGTTTAATGCCCTACAAAGCGAAAGCAAGCTTTACTATGGCCAGCTTTATATGGATAGCCAGGTAAAGATACGGGGCGATATGAACAAGCCTATTATTGACGCTACCCTTAAAGTGAACGAAAAAACTAACTTAACGATAGTAATACCCCAGGATGATCCGGCCATTGAGGACAGGAAAGGTGTCGTTGAGTTTGTCAACAAAAAATCACCGCGGCTGGATAGCATCCTGAAGGGCCAGCTGGATTCGCTGCGTAAATCCAACCTGCATGGTATGGATGTATCGGCCAATATCACGGTCGACAAGAACGCCGCTTTTACCATCGTAGTGGATGAGCGTAATGGCGATATTGTTCACCTCAAGGGCGATGCGCAGCTTAACCTGGGTATTGACATGAGCGGAAAAACCAGCCTCACCGGTACATATACGGTAAACAGCGGCTCTTATGATCTTTCGTATGCTACGGTGAACCGCAAATTCATTATTAAACAGGGCAGTACAGTTACCTGGGAGGGCGACCCTACAATGGCAATTTTAAACGTGACAGCTATTTATGTCGCAAAGGTAGCGCCCCTGGACCTGGTAAGTAACCAGTTAAGCACCGAAACTGAAAGAACAATGTACAAAACCAGGCTTCCGTTTAACGTGAGCCTCAGGCTGCAAAATGAGCTGATGAAACCTGATATATCGTTCAACATTATATTGCCCGACAGCACTTATAATGTTACTTCGGATGTGATTACTACCGTTGATGCCAAGCTTGACCAGCTAAGACAAGACCCCAACGAACTCAACAAACAGGTTTTCGCGGTATTGCTTTTGAACCACTTTGTCGGCGAAAATCCCTTCCAGAGCGCAGCCGGCGGCGAGGGCTTGCAGGGCACCGTGCGTAACAGTGTAAGTTCGCTGTTGTCGGACCAGTTGAATAACCTTGCGGGTAACCTGATAGCCGGGGTTGACGTGAACTTCGCTTTGCAATCGGGAGCGGATTACTCTACCGGAACGGCCACCAACCGCACCGACCTGAACGTTGGCCTCTCCAAACGTTTTATGAACGACCGGCTGACGGTGAGCGTAGGCAATAACTTTAACCTTGAAGGCCAGCAGGCCAATGAAAAGGCAAGCAATATAGCTGGCGATGTATCGGTTAACTATAAACTTACACCCGACGGGCGCTATATGATACGTGCCTATCGCCGCGACCAGTTTATTGTGATACAGGGCGAAGTAATTGAAACCGGTGTGGGCTTCTCGCTAACGGTTGAATACAACAATTTCAGCCAGATATTCAAACGCTCTAAGCAAGCCAAAGAGATGAAGAAGAAGCAAAGGGAAGATAACCGGCAGCAACGGAAAGAAGACAGGCAAAAGAAAGAAGAAGAAAAGCAGGCACAAACACAAGCTTCAAATTAACCATGATCAAACGTCTATCATATCTTATACTACTATCGGGATTATTAACCGCCTGCAGCAACGTAAGGTATTTGCCTGAGGGCCAAAAACTGTATACCGGCGCTAACATTACCATTAAGGATAAAAACATCAACAATAAAGACCAAAAAGGCGTTAAAACCGAATTGTATACCCTGATCAGGCCACAGCCAAATGCCAAAATTTTAGGCCTGCGGGTAAAGCTTTGGCTGTACAACATCAGCAAAGGCAAAAAGAACTTCCTGTCGCGCTTTATCAATAAGCGCGGCGAGCCGCCAGTGCTGTTCAGCGCTGTTGATATCGACCAGAACAGCAAAGTATTGCAAAACAGGCTGCAAAACGAAAGCTATTTCCAGGCACAGGCCCAGGGCGACAGCGTGGTTAAAGGTAAGCGCGTATCCGTTAACTACACGGTGCAAACCGGGCCGGCATATCATATCAACCAGGTCTCTTTCCCAACCGATACCGGTAGCCTGGATACCGCTGTGGCGGGAACCAAAAACAGGAGCCTGCTCAAGGTGGGCGACAAGTATAACCTCGACGTGATAAAGGCCGAACGCATACGCATTGATGCCCGTTTAAAAGAAGAAGGGTTCTATTACTTCTCGCCCGATGATATACTGGTACAGGTTGACAGCACCAACGCGGGTAAAAATAGGGTGAACGAATACGTTACCATAAAGCAGGAAACCAACGATAAGGCCTGGGATATTTATACCATCAAAAATATCTATATCTATCCTAAATATTCCTTGCGGGATACCTCGACTAAATTGGATTCAGCTTTGCGTTATGATGATTACTATGTTATCGATCCGCAAAACACCATTCATCCTTATGTTTTCCGTAATGTAATGTCGTTCCACCCGGGTGAACCTTATAACCGGGCAGACCATAACCAGGCATTGAGTCGCTTTATCGACCTTGGCCCTTATAAATTTGTAAAGAACCGTTTTGAGGATGTCTCCGATCCGGGCTCACCCAAACTGAACGCCTTTTACTTTTTAACCCCATACCGCAAAAAATCATTACGGTTTGAGATACTTGGCCGCACCACATCGGCAAATTACACGGGCACACAGGTAAACCTGAGCTGGCGCAACCGCAATGCCTTTAAAGGTGCCGAATTGCTTACCATATCCTTGCTGGGTAGTACCGATATCCAGGCATCGGGCCAAAACAGCGGGTACAATGTGTACCAAACGGGCATCCAAACCAGCCTGTCGTGGCCTCGCTTTATTACCCCAATGCGCGTAAACTCCAACAGCGATTTTTTACCACATACTACCCTGCAATTGGAGTACGACCTCACCAACCGTACCCAGCTTTATACCCTGAACGCTTTTAAGGCCCAGTTTGGCTACCAGTGGAAACAGGATATCCACATTAGCCATGACCTGGAAGTATTTAACATCACCTATGTAAATGCGGCAAATGTAACTCAGCAATATAAAGATAGCATCACGCGAACTGCTAACCCTACACTACAACACGTTATTGACAACCAGTTTACCTTTGGCCCAACCTATAGTTATACCTATACCAACACCATGGAAGACTATAAAACCAACACCTATTTCATGAATGGTAAGGTGGGCCTGTCGGGCAATATTTTAGGCTTGGTAAGTGGTGCCGATTCACTGGGTGGTAATCCCAAAAAAATATTCAATACCAATTACAACCAGTATGTTAAACTTGAAGGCGAGCTAAGGTATTACCATAAAATTAACACCAACGACAAGTTTGCGGCGCGGTTTTATATGGGCGCGGGCCTGGCTTACGGCAACTCTACCATTATGCCTTATAGCCAGCAGTTCTTTATTGGCGGCTCCAACAGCTTGCGCGGTTTCAGGGCACGCTCAATTGGGCCAGGCTCTTACTATCCACCGCAAAGTATAACCAACGGGGTGGGCTTTTTACCCGATGAATCGGGCGATATTAAGCTGGAAGCCAACCTTGAATACCGCCCTAAACTGTTTAGTATAGTTTACGGCGCTGTGTTTGTTGATGCCGGCAACATTTGGGATGTGAGGCCGCATTATAACCTGCCGGGCGCTGCCTTCGGTAAAAACTTTCTGAGCCAGGTAGCTGCCGATGCCGGTTTGGGCTTGAGGTTTGATCTCACCGTGCTCGTACTCCGTACCGACCTCGGCTTCCCTATCCGCAAACCATGGCTGCCCGAAGGGCAACGCTGGGTAATTAGCCAGGTAAACCCGCTTAACGGTGGCTGGCGCAGCCAGAACCTGGTATTCAATTTGGCTATAGGCTATCCGTTTTAACCGGGTTATTGCCATTTAATTGAATAACCCAACAACATAATAACTAATAACATACGCCGGTGACAATTTTCATTTTAAAATAAACACGGTTTTATTAACTTCGGGCACTAATCATACCATTATAAATTATAACACAATGAAAATAACCGTAATTGGCGCCGGCGCGGTAGGTGCAACATGTGCCGACAACATTGCCCGCAGGGAATTAGCCGAAGAACTGATCTTATTAGACATCCGCGAAGGCTTTGCCGAAGGTAAAGCTATCGATATGATGCAAACTGCCGCTTACCTGGGCTTTGATACCAAGGTGAAGGGTGTTACCAACGATTACGCCGCTACCGCGGATTCGGAAGTGGTGGTGATCACTTCGGGATTGCCGCGTAAACCC
>Ga0070659_100000236_pt1 | contig 43018 bp, 39 predicted proteins | sample KBSC23metaG_FD_64666 | JGI IMG/M metagenome (GOLD analysis project Ga0070659, IMG submission 64666) | Corn rhizosphere microbial communities from Kellogg Biological Station, Michigan, USA - KBS C2-3 metaG | ecosystem: Host-associated > Plants > Roots > Rhizosphere > Soil ... | reverse complement strand
CGTCGCCCATCTCCTCGGAGATCCCGGACATCGCCTCGCCGATCTTGGCCTGCGCCTCGGCGGCGGTGTAAGTCGCCTTGATCGTCTCCTTGCGGGTGCGGAAGGCGTCGACCTTGGCCTGCAGCCGCTGCGAGGCCTGGGTGAGCTTCTCCTCCTCCGCCTGCAGCTGCGCGTGCTGCGTCTGCAGGTCGGCAAGTTGCGTATTGACCGCGGACCGCCTGGTCAGCGCCTCGCGGGCGAGGTCGTCGCGGCCGGCGCCGACCGCCTGCTGTGCCTGCGCCTGCAGCTTGTCCCCGGACGCCTGCAGCTGCTGCATCTGGATCTCGATGCGCTTGCGGCTGGTCGCGACGTCGGCGACGCCGCGCCGTACCTTCGTCAGCAGCTCGAGCTGCTTCTCGTAGGAATAGTCGAGCGTCTCGCGCGGGTCCTCGTGCTTGTCGAGCACCTTGTTGGCCTTCGCCTTGAAGATCAAGGCGAGGCGGCGGCCCATACCCATCGGAGTCGGGGTCCTCTCTGCTGCCGGGCGGCGTGCCCGCCCGGTGCGTCCCAGCCTAACCAGGCTCCTGAGAGGTGGCTGAGAGCCGTGATCCCTATGCTCTGCGCCGTGAGCGAACCGTCGAACGAGCCCGCGCCGGGTACCGGGAAGGGCCGGCCGACGCCCAAGCGGAAGGACGCCCAGAAACGGCGCCGCCAGGCGGTGCCGAGCAACCCGAAGGAGGCCGCGAAGCTCCGCCGCGAGCGGGCTCGCGAGGTCCGGTCGCTGCAGCGCAAAGCGCTGCTCTCCGGTGACGAGAAGCACCTGCCGGCCCGCGACCAGGGCCCGGCGAAACGGCTCGCGCGCGACATCGTCGACAGCCGGTTCACCCTCGGCCAGGTGTTCTTCGGGCTGATCCTGCTCACGCTGTTCGCCTCGATCCTCACCTCGCCGAGCACGAAGAAGGACGCCGCCGGCAAGGTGATCCAGCAGGCCAACACCACCGGCGCGCTCGTGACGACGCTGTCGATCGTCGTACTGATCGCGGTGTTCGTCGACTCGATCCGGCTCGGCCGGCGGGCGCGGCGCGAGGTCGCGGCGAAGTACGGCGTGAAGCAGTCGACGGGGATCACCGGCTACGCCGCGATCCGCGCGATGCAGCCGCGGCGGTTACGACGGCCGCCGCCGGCGGTCAAGCGCGGCGACAAACCCCGCTGAGGCCTACCGGAGGCGACATGGCACTGCGCTGGTACACGGTCGTCGTCGACTGTCACGACATCACGTCCCAAGCCGCGTTCTGGGCCGAGGTTATGGACTGGAAGCTGGTCTACGAAGCCGACGACGAGCGCGTGATCGTCCCATCGTGGGTGGACGAGTCGACGCTGAAAGAGATGCCGTGGGAGCGGATCGGTCCTGGCATGGTCTTCGTGCCGGTCCCCGAGGGCAAGGCGGTGAAGAACCGGCTGCATATCGACCTCGCGCCGCACACCTCGCAAGACCGCGAGGCGGAGATCGCGCGGCTGGAACGGCTCGGTGCGACCCGCGTCGACGTCGGGCAGGCGCCGGACGTCACATGGACGGTGCTCGCGGATCCGGAGGGCAACGAATTCTGCGTCCTCAGCTCCCGCGATTCGTGACGCAGCGCCGATCAATTGCGTAATAGACCCCATAGAAGTCCGCTATCACGCAATTGATTAGCGTCGGACCTATGAAGCATCGTCATCTCGGACACAGCGGCCTCCTTGTCAGTGAGATCTCCTACGGCAACTGGCTCACGCACGGCAGCCAGGTCGAGGAGGAGCAGGCGCTCGCCTGCGTGCGCGCCGCGCTCGACAACGGCATCACGACGTTCGACACCGCCGACGTCTACGCGCTGACCAAGGCCGAGTCGGTGCTCGGTCGGGCGCTCGAAGGCGAGCGCCGCGACGGCCTCGAGATCTTCACCAAGGTCTTCTGGCCGACCGGCCCGGGCCCGAACGATCGCGGCCTGTCCCGCAAGCACATCCGCACGTCGATCGAGGGTTCGCTGCGCCGGCTGAAGACCGACTACGTCGACCTGTACCAGGCGCACCGCTACGACCACACCACCCCGATCGAGGAGACGATGCTCGCGTTCGCGGACGTCGTACGGGCCGGCAAGGCGCTCTACATCGGCGTATCCGAGTGGCGGGCCGAGGAGATCCGCGCCGCGAAAGTGCTCGCCGACGAGCTGCACGTCCCGCTGGTCAGCAACCAGCCGCAGTACAACATGCTCTGGCGCGTCATCGAGGCCGAAGTGGTCCCGACCTGTGTCGAGCTCGGGATGTCGCAGATCGTCTGGTCACCGATCGCGCAAGGCGTGCTGACCGGCAAGTACAAGCCGGGCGAGCAGCCGCCGGCCGGATCGCGCGCCACCGACGAGCGCGGCGGCAACTTCATCCGCGACCTGCTCCGCGACGACGTTCTCAAGCGCGTGCAGGACCTCAAGCCGATCGCCGACGAGCTGGGGCTGTCGATGGCGCAGCTCGCCGTCGCGTGGGTGCTGCAGAACGACAACGTCGCCAGCGCGATCGTCGGCGCGTCCCGGCCCGACCAGGTCGAGGACAACGTCAAGGCATCCGGCGTGCACCTCGAACCGGCGGTGCTGAAGCGGATCGACGACGTGCTCGGCGACACGATCGAGCGCGACCCCGCGAAGACCCAGAGCCCGCGCTCACCCCGCTAACCCGACGACGCGGCAATCGCGCGCTGGTTCGCCTAGAAGCGAACAGGCGCGCGATTGCTCGACCGGACCGCGCGGGTCATTCCGGGTGCAGGCTCATCGGGCCGTAGACCTGGCGGCCGGACTCCAGCAGCGAGACCTGGTCGACGCCGCTGGACACCAGCTCCCGCCAGTTCTCCCCCAGCCACGTCTCGGCGTCGCTCTGGGTCGGGAACGGCTCGCCGGGCGGCGCCTCCGCCGGGTTGACCTCGTCGCCACCACTGTTCTCGTACCGCCACGTCCACGCCACGCCGGGAATCTAGCCGTTTCGTTGACGCGGCTCGACCGCCCGTGCTGATATCGAGGCGCAATCGCCGCGTGCGGGGGAAGCCGGTCCAAGTCCGGCGCTGACCCGCAACCGTAGGCCGCCACCTGTCAGGAGCAGGGGCGGTGAGCCGGAATGCCTGCGCGAGGCGAGGGCTCCACGACACACCGTCGAGGTTTGCGGGGCGGAGCCCGGGCACGTTCGCGGCTCCGCGTCGTCTCCGGTCCGGTCGGCAACTCGCCACACCGGAAGGACAGTCATGCAGTTCCCCAAGTACGTCGGCGTGCTCGCGCTCGCCGGGGCCGCGGTGCTCGGCCCCGCCAGCGTCGCGTCGGCAGTGTCAATGCCAGCGGGGGTCACCACCCACAACGCCGCGGACGTCGGCCTGTTCGGCGCGTCGGATCCGACGTACGACGGCGCGTTCCGCCAGTCGCTCGGCATCCTCGCCGAGGTCGCGGCCGGCGTGCACGACACGGCCGCGATCACCTGGCTGGTCAAGCAACAGTGCGCCGACGGCGGGTGGACGGCCTACCGCGCCGACCTCACGACGCCCTGCCCGGCGACCGACCTCAACACGTTTACCGGCGAAGACTCCAACAGCACCGCGCTCGCGATGCAGGCGTTGCACGCCGCCGGCGTCACCCCCACACATGACCCGCTGCCGTTCCTGCACGGGTTGCAGGACAGCGACGGCGGTTTCTCCTACATCGCCGGCAGCGGCACCGATCCCAACTCGACGGCGGTCGCGCTGCAAGCGCTCGCAGCCGTCGGCGAGGACGCGACATCGGTGACGTGGACCGTGAGCGGGCACACCGCCGTCGACGCGTTGATGTCGTCGTGGCTCAACTGCGGCAGCGCCGACCCCGGCGCGTTCTCGTCGCCGTACTCCAGCGGCCACGGCGATCTCGTCGCCGCGGTGCAAGCGGTGTGGGGCGCCGAAGCGAAGTCGTTCCCGTTCACCACGACCCCCGCGGCGACGCAGCCGGCGCCGGACTGCTCGGGCGGTCCGCTGTCGCCGACCCCGGCCGTGGCGGGTCAGTACGCCGCGACGTGGCTGGCGGGCAAGGTGCAGGGCGGCGGCTACCTCAGCACCGGCTCCAGCCCGGACTACAGCCTCACCGCGCAGGGCGTGCTCGCGATGGCGGCCACCGACACCAACAAGACCGCGATCGACACCGTCCTCGGATACCTCTCCGCCAACATCGCGCAGGCGGTGCTGGATCCGCACGGCGGGCTGAGCCCGGGCAGCATCGGCTACATCGCGCTCGCCGCGCACGCCGACGGATTGCCGGTCACGTCGTTCGGCGGCCGGAACCTCGTCACGTTGTTGCAGTCGACCCGGCGCGCGCTGCCGGCCGTGTCCCACGTGACGAAGAAGCCGGTGACCACGCCGGTCACCAAACCGGCGACGTCGGTGCGCGGCAGCGGGTCGGTCGCGACGTTGCCGACGACGGGTGCACAGCACCTCGACGTCCAGGCCGGGCTCGCGCTCGACGCGTTCGTCGTCGGTGGGTTGTTGTTGTTGCTCGGCCGCCGGCGGCGCCGGGCGTGAAGCGGCTCGTTCTCGTCGTGGCGTTGCTCGGCGCCGTGTTCGCGCCGCCGGGCAACGCGTCGACGTACTACGACTACTGGGGTTACTGGCACAAGCCGCCCGGCGCGACGGCATGGCAGTACAGCAAGGTCGGCCCGTCCGGCTACTACCTGCAGGAGGGCACCCAGGTCGAGGGCTGGCGGTTCGCGATCGGCACCGCGAGCCCGAGCGACCCGCAACCGCGACCGACCGACGCCACGTACGACGGTTACTGCGCCGGGAAGAACACCGACAAGAAGTACCGCGTGCTGCTCGTCGTCGACTACGGCACGCAGTCCGGCGCGCCGTCCGGGCCGGTGTACTCGTGCGAAGGCTTCGACAGCCAGCCGTCGGGACGCCAGGTGCTCGACACGACACATCCGAACGTCCGCGACTCCGGCGGTCTGGTCTGCGCGATCGACGGCTACCCGAAGTCCGGTTGCGGCGAGGTCGTCTCGAGCCCGTCGCCGAAACCGACCCGTACGACGACGGCGACCTCACCGGCCGCCACGAAACCGCCGGCGACGGCAGGTACGTCGAGCGGCGGCGGCTCGACGGCGACCGCCACCGCACCCGACGCCACCGTCACTCCCTCGTCGGCGCCGAGCGCCGCCCGACCGGCACCGACAGCGAGCGCGACCGACGACGTCTCGGCGGCACCCGATCCCTCATCCAGCGAGTCGGCGGCCGTCGTCGCGAAACAGTTCGTGCCGCCGAAGCGGCCCGGCGGGGTGCCGCTCGGGTTCATCGCCGCGAGCGTCTTCGTCGTCGCGCTGATCGGCGCGGCGCTCTGGCAGCAACGGCGGCGGCGGGCGGGATGAGAAGCAGCACGCGGCTGCCCCGGCCGCTGCACCCGGTCGCGTGGTGGCTCTGGGCGTCCGGCCTCGCCGCCGCGGCGGGCGCGACGAGCAACCCGGTGCTGCTCGTGGCGCTGATCGCGGTCGCCGGGGCGGTGGTCGGCGCCCGGCGCCCGGTCACGCCATGGGCGTCGAGCTACGGCGCCTTCCTCCGGATCGCGCTGATCGTGCTCGTCGTACGGGTCCTGCTCTATGTCTTCCTCGGCGACGCGGGCGGCAGTCACGTGCTGCTGCGGATACCGCAGCTCCCGCTGCCGCACGACTGGGGCGTGCGCATCGGCGGCGCGGTCACCGAGGAGGGGCTGGTCACGTCGCTCGAGGACGGGCTGCGGCTCGCGACCGTGCTGGTGTGCATCGGCGCGGCGAACTCGCTCGCGTCGCCGGCGCGGCTGCTGAAGGTGATGCCCGGCGCGCTCTACGAGGTCGGCGTCGCGGTCGGCGTCGCGGTGTCGTTCGCGCCGCAAGCGGTCGCGTCGCTCGGCCGGGTCCGGCGAGCCCGCCGGTTGCGCGGCCGTCGCGACCGCGGTCTCGCCGCGTTGCGCGGCATGGCGGTGCCGGTGCTCGAAGGCGCGCTCGAACGATCCGTCGACCTCGCCGCCGCGATGGACGTGCGCGGCTTCGGGCGCAGCGGCGACGTCGCCGTACGCACCCGCCGCATCGCCGCGGCGCTGACGCTCGTCGGTGTCCTCGCGGTGTGCGCCGGCAGCTACGGGCTGCTCACGTCGGGCGCGCCGTTCCTGCTCGGCGCGCCGCTCGCGATCGGCGGCAGCGCGGTCGCGGTCGCCGGGTTCGCGGTCGGCAGCCGGGTCAGCCGCCGGACGAGATACCGGCCGGACCCGTGGACGGCATCCGAGTGGTCGGTGGTCGCCAGTGGCGTCGCGGTCGCCGCGGCGTTCCTGGTCGCGGCGCACACCGGGCTGTCCGGGATGGACGCCGCGTCCGATCCGACGGCGATTCCCGACGTGCCCATGCTCGCGCTGCTCGCGACCGCGATCGCCGTACTGCCCGCGCTGACCGCACCGCCGTTGCGGCTCTATCGCAGCGCCGCGCAGGTGCCGGCATGATCCGCTTCGAGTCCGTCACCGCGACGTACCCGGACGCCCGCGAGCCGGCGCTCCGCGACGTCGACCTCGACATCGCGGCCGGCCAGCTGTGCCTCGTCGTCGGCAGCACCGGCTCCGGGAAGTCGACGTTGCTGAAGTGCGTCAACGGGTTGATGCCGCACTTCACCGGCGGCACCTTGCGCGGCACCGTCACGATCGCCGGCCGCGACACCCGCACGCACCGGCCCCGCGAGCTCGCCGACGTCGTCGGTTACGTCGGGCAGGACCCGGTCGCCGGCTTCGTCACCGACACCGTCGAGGACGAGCTCGCCTACGGGATGGAGTCGCTCGGCGTCGCGCCGGCCACGATGCGCCGCCGAGTCGAGGAGACGCTCGACCTGCTCGGCCTCGCCGACGTTCGCGGCCGGCCGTTGTTGACGCTGTCCGCCGGGCAGCAGCAGCGCGTCGCCATCGGCTCGGTGCTCGTGATGCACCCGCAGGTCCTGGTGCTCGACGAACCCACCAGCGCGCTCGACCCGCCGGCCGCCGAGGAAGTACTGGCCGCCCTGACCCGGTTGGTGCACGACCTCGGCGTGACGGTCCTCGTCGCCGAGCACCGGCTCGAACGCGTGGTGCAGTACGCCGACGTCGTCGTCCACGTGCCCGGTCGTGCGCAGCCGCTGGAGATCGGTCCGCCGGTCGAGGTCATGCGCACGTCGCCGGTCGCGCCGCCGGTCGTCCGATTGGGCCGCGCGCACGGTTGGTCGCCGCTGCCGCTGTCGGTCCGCGACGCGCGCACCGCCGCGGCGCCGTTGCGCGCCGCACTCGCGGCCGTCGACGTCCCGACGCCACGGCCGGTCGACGGCGGCCGCGACATCGCGATCGTGTCGAAGCTCACCGTCGACTACGACGGCGTGATCGCGCTGCGAGCGGTGGATCTGCGGGTGCGGGCCGGCGAGATCGTCGCCGTGATGGGGCGCAACGGCGCCGGCAAGTCGTCGCTGCTCTCCACGTTCGCCGGCCTGCGCCGCCCGGCGGCCGGCACTGTCGACGTCGCCGGCAGCACCCCGTGGTCGCTGCCGGCGAAGGAGGCGGTCCGCCGGGTCGGCCTGATCCCGCAACAGCCGGCCGACCTGCTCTGGGCCGACACGGTCGGCCGCGAGTGCGCCGACGCGGACCGCGACGCCGGTCTCGCCAGCGGTACGACGGCCCGGCTGCTCGACGAGCTCGCCGGTCCGATCGACGCGGGGCTGCACCCGCGCGATCTGTCCGAGGGCCAGCGGCTGTCACTCGCACTGGCCGTGGTCCTCGCCGCCGCGCCGCCGTTGCTGCTGCTCGACGAACCGACCCGCGGGCTCGACTACGAGGCGAAGGAACGGCTCGTCGGCGTGCTCCGCAACCTCGCCGACGACGCGCACGCGATCGTGTTCGCCACCCACGACGTCGAGCTGGTCGCGGAGGTCGCCACGAGAGTCGTCGTACTCGCCGACGGCGACATCGTCAGCGACGGGCCGGCCGCTACGGTCGTGACCGACTCCCCCGCGTTCGCGCCGCAGGTCGCGAAAATCGTGGCGCCGCAACGGTTTCTCACCGTCGCGGCGGTCGAGGCGGCGCTCGCATGACCGCCCGGGTGGTCCGGCTGCACGGCCGGAGCGCGTTCGCGCTGCTCGCCGTGACCGCGGTGTCGGTGGCCGCGTTCGGGTGGCCGCTGTTCGCCGGTACGACGTCGGCGGTGAACGGCGGCGGGCTGCCGCACTCGAGCGACGCGCCGTGGCTGTTCGTCGCGTTGTTGCCGCTGCTGCTCGCGGTGCTGTTCGCGGAGCTGTCCGACGGCTCGCTCGACGCGAAGGGCGTCGCGATGCTCGGCGTGCTCGCGGCCTGCGGCGCCGCGCTGCGGCCGCTCGGCGCCGGCGCGACCGGGTTCAACGCGGTGTTCTTCCTGCTGGTACCCGCCGGCCGGGTGTTCGGGCGCGGCTTCGGGTTCGTGCTCGGCGCGTTGACGTTGTTCGCGAGCGCGTTGCTGACCGCGGGCGTCGGCCCGTGGTTGCCGTTCCAGATGGTCGCCGCGGGTTGGGTCGGTTTCGGCGCCGGCTGCCTGCCCCGGGCGAAGGGACGCACCGAGATCGCGATGCTCGCGGCCTACGCGGCGTTCGCCGGGCTCGCCTACGGCCTGGTCATGAACCTCTGGTTCTGGCCGTTCGCGCACGACTACCCCGCGTCGATCTCCTACGTCCCGGGCGCCGGCTGGGAGACCAACCTCGTGCACTGGCTGCACCACGACGTCGTCACTTCACTCGGCTTCGACATCCCGCGCGCGCTCGGCAATCTGGTGCTCGTGCTGATCGCCGGGCGGCCCATCCTCGCCGCGTTGCGGCGGGCCGCCCGCCGGGCCGCGTTCGACGCGCCGGTCGTCTTCGAGCCCGCGGCATGAGCGCCCGGCGGATCCTCGTCGTCGGCGGGGCGCGATCGGGCAAGTCGACGTTCGCCGAGTCACTGCTCGCCGCCGAGCCGGACGTGACGTACGTCGCGACGTCGCTGCCGCGGCCGGACGACGCCGAATGGCAACGGCGCGTGGACGAACATCGCCGCCGCCGTCCGTCCCATTGGCGCACCCTCGAGACGCTCGACGTCGCGGCCGCCATCGGAACCGGCGGTACGACGCTGGTCGAGTGCGTCACGTTGTGGCTCGGCGCCGCACTCGACGACGGCGACCTCGCCGAGCGGTGCGACCGGCTCGTCGAAGCGGTGGCAACCGCGCCCGGATTCGTCGTCCTGGTCAGCAACGAGGTGGGCGACGGCGTCGTACCGCCGACCGAGTCCGGGCGGCGGTTCCGCGACGCGCTCGGCAGCCTGAACGCGCGACTGGCCGCCGAGTCCGACGAGGTCTGGCGGGTCACCGTGGGCATCCCGGCGCGGCTCAAGTGACCGACCTCGACGCGGCCATCGCGCGGATCGTCGCACCGGACGCGGCCGCGCGGCAGGCGGCCGCCGAGCGGCAGGATCGGCTGACCAAGCCGACCGGCGCGCTCGGCCGGCTGGAAGAAGTGTCGGTGTGGGCGGCCGGGGTGCAGGGCCGCTGCCCCCCACACCCGTTCGCGCGGGTGCGCGTCGTACTGCTCGCCGCCGACCACGGCATCGCGGCCGCCGGCGTGTCGGCGTACCCGGCCGAGGTCACCGCGCAGATGGTCGCCAACTTCCTGAGCGGCGGTGCCGCGGTCAACGTGCTGGCCCACCACAACGGCGCGAGCGTCCGGGTCGTCGACGTCGGCGTCGCGGTCGACGTACCCGGCGCGGACCCGCGGGCGAAGGTACGGCGCGGCAGCGGCCGGATCGACGTCGAAGACGCGATGACCGAGGACGAGACCACCGTCGCGCTGTCGGTCGGGCTGCGGCTGGCCGACGCCGAAGCCGACGCCGGCACCGACCTCGTCATCCCCGGCGACATGGGGATCGGATCGACGACGGCGTGCGCCGCGGTCGTCGCGAACGTGCTCGGCGTCGAGCCGACAACGGTGGTCGGCCGCGGCACCGGCGTCGACGACGACGGCTGGCAGCGCAAGGTCAGTGCCGTGGAAGCCGCGCTGCTCCGGGCCGGCGGTCGGCTCCCCGCACTCGACGCGTTGCGAACGCTCGGCGGGCCGGACATCGCGGCGATGGCCGGGCTGCTGATCGGTTGCGCCGCGCGCCGCACCCCGGTGCTGCTCGACGGAGTCGTCAGCGTGACCGCCGCGCTGGTCGCGGCGGAGCTCGCACCGGCGGCGACCGCGTGGTGGCTGGCCGCGCACCGGTCGACCGAGCCCGCGCAACAGGCCGCGCTCGCGCGGCTCGGGCTGGACCCGTTGCTCGACCTCGGCATGCGGCTGGGCGAAGGCACCGGCGCGCTGGTCGCGCTGCCGGTCGTGCAGGCGGCGATCGCGACGCTCGCGGAGATGGCGACATTCGGCGAAGCCGGGGTCAGCGACCGTGACGGCTAGCCGCGCCGGCTGGGTGCTGGCGAAGTCGCTGCTCACCCGGATCCCGTGCCGGCCGAGCCGTACCGATCCCGAAGCGGTCGGATGGGCGATGACGTGGGCGCCGTTGATCGGCGCGATCGTCGGCGGCATCGGATCGGCGGTGTTCACCCTCGTCCGGTTGCCGCTGGACGGTGGCGCGTCGCGGTTGCTGCCGGCTGTTCTTGCGCTCGCCGCCATCGCGGTCGCGACCGGCGGGCTGCACCTCGACGGGCTGGCGGACAGTGCCGACTCGCTCGGCGTGCGCGGCGACCCGGCGGCGGTCCGCGCTGCGATGAAGTCGCCAGGTGTCGGGGCGTTCGGCGTCGGGGCGGTGCTGTTCGTCGTACTCGCCGACGTCGCCGCGATCAACCTCGCCGGCGGCTACCGGCTCGCAGTCACCGCGCTGCTGACCGGATGCGTTGCCGGCCGGCTCGCGGCGACGTGGTCGTGCCGGCCGGCCGTGCGCCCGGCGACCGACACCGGGCTGGGCGCGTCGGTCGCCGGCACCGTTTCGATCCGCCGCGCGGTCCTCGCGACGGCGTACGCCGCTGTCGTCGTCGGTGCGTGGGCGGCGCTGTGGTGCCGCCACGCTCCGCTGGGCCCGGTCGCGCTGGCCGTCGGCGCGCTCGTGGCCGGCGTCGCGGTCGGCGAGGCGACGCGGCGCTTCGTCGTACGGCGTACCGGCGGGCTGACCGGCGACGTGCTCGGTGCGGTCGTGGAGGTCGGCGCGATGACGGCGTACATCGTGGTCGCGTTAGGAGCCCGCGCCGCGACGTGACGGCAGCGCGGCCGCGATGCGCGTCGCGACGAGATCGGCGGGTAGCTCGTCCACGTCGACCACGAGGTCGGCGACGCCGACGTAGAGCTCGGCGCGACCCCGGTAGAGCTGCTGCAGCGCCGCGGCCGGATCGGCCCCGAGCCACGGCCGGTCGGTGCCGGCGACGCGCGTGGCCAAGGTGACGACCCGCGCGCGCAGCCAGACGACGAAACCGCCGGCGCGCAGGCGCGACCGGTCGAGCGGATCCAGAACGACGCCCGCCGCAACGCTCGCGACGACCGGACCCGGGACCGTCAGCGCGACGGTGAGCGCGGCCGACTCGGCCCGGCGCAGCGCCGCCTCGCCGTCGCGTTCCTGCACGGTGCGGGTGTCGGTGCCGGCGACGATGCGCAACTGCTCGTCGTTGTCGAGGTAGCGCCAACCGAGCATCGTCGCGAGCGCCCGCCCGACAGTGGTCTTGCCGGTGCCCATCATCCCGACGAGCAGGACCCGGTCGGCGGCCCGCGGGCTCACCGCGTGTGCGGCTGCACGAACGGCGGCTTCACGACCCGTACGGCGGACGGCCGGCCGCGCACGTCGAGGGTGAGCTCGTCGCCCTCGGCGACCCCGCGGTCGAGCAGCGCCAGCCCGATGCCCACTTTGAGCGACGGCGAGAACGTGCCGCTGGTGACCTCGCCGATGTCGTTGCCGCCGGCGTCGCGGACCGTCATGTGCGGGCGCGGGATCCCGCGGTCGAGCGCGAGCAGCCCCCAGAGCAGCCGCGCGGCGCCGCGCTCGCGCTCGGCGAGCAGCGCCTCGCGGCCCCAGAACGCCGGCTTCGACCAGCCGACCGCCCAGCCGCAGCGGGCCTGTACCGGCGTGATGTCGAGGGACAGATCCTGGCCGTGCAGCGGGTAGCCCATCTCGGTGCGCAAGGTGTCGCGCGCGCCGAGCCCGCACGGCCGGCCGCCTTCGCTCGCCACCGCCTCCGCCAACCGATCCCACAGCGCGGTGGCGTCCGCCGCCGGTACGACGAGCTCGTAGCCGTGCTCGCCGGTGTAACCGGTGCGGCACACCGTGATCCCGTCGATCCGGGCGAAGGCCATGTAGTCCATGTCCGCGGCGAGGCCGAGCTTTCCGAGCACCTCGGGCGAGCGCGGACCTTGCACCGCGAGGATGGCGAAGTCCTCGTGCTGGTCGACGATCTCGATGTCCGGGGGCGCGACGGCGCGCAGCCGTCGTACGACCTCGGCGGTGTTCGCGGCGTTCGGGACGAGATGGAGGTCGTCGGCGCTGCCGTGGTAGACGATCAGGTCGTCGACGACACCGCCGGTCGCGTCGTCGCAGCACAGCGTGTACTGCGCCTGCCACGGACCGATCCGGTCGAGGTCGTTGGTGAAGCAGGAGTTGACGAACTCCTTGGCGCCCGGCCCGGTGACCTCGACGTTGCCGAGGTGGCTCACGTCGAAGACGCCGACGGCGGTGCGGACGGCGAGGTGCTCCTCGACGACGCCGGAGTACTGGATCGGCATCGACCAACCGCCGAACTCGGCCATCCGCGCGCCGAGCGCGACGTGCCGGTCGTGCAGCGGCGACAGCCGCAGTGACGGTTCGCTCACGAGCGGCGACGCTACCGCGTCGCTGACCCGGATCGGGGATCCCGTCTATGTAGCATCGGCGCTCATGGCCCGCATCTCGTCGACGCTGACGAAGAACCCCCTGTCCACCGCGAAGGTCGACGCGCTCGTCGTCGGCGTCGGTTCGTCGGCCGGCAAGCTCGTGCTCGCTCCGGGCGCCGACGACGTCGACAAGGCGTTCAAGAAGCGCCTGCTCGGTGCGCTGACCGCGCTCGGCGCGACCGGCAAGGCCGGCGAGGTGACGAAGGTCGCGACGCTCGGTGCGACCGCGGCGCCGACGCTGGTCGCGGTCGGGCTCGGCGAGCGGCCGGCGAAGGGCGACCGCTGGTCCGCGGAGACGCTGCGCCGGGCGATCGGCGCCGCGGCGCGCCAGCTCGACGGGTCGCGCCGGATCGCGACGTCGCTGGCGCTCGCCAACGGCGACGACTCCGCCGCTGACGTGAGCGCCGTCGTCGAAGGCGCGGTGCTCGGCGGCTACCGCTTCGGCCGCTACCGGAGTACGACGAAGCCGTCGGTCGAGTCGGTCGCGGTCGTCGTCGGCAACCCCCGGGACAAGGCCGTGAAGGCGGCGTACGACCGCGGTCGCGTGGTCGCGGACGCCGTCGTGCTGTGCCGCGACCTCGTCAACACCGCGCCGGCCGACCTCTACCCCGCGTTGCTCGCACAGGCCGCGGTCGACGCGTGCACGGCGGTCGGCCTGAAGGTCGAGGTGCTCGACGAGAAGGCGCTGCGCAAGGGCGGTTTCGGCGGCGTGCTCGGGGTCGGGCAGGGGTCGACGCACCCGCCGCGGGTCGCGCGCATCACCTACTCGTCCGGGCGCGGCGCGAAGGCGCGGGTGCACCTCGTCGGCAAGGGCATCACGTTCGACTCCGGCGGGCTCGCCCTCAAGCCGGCGCAGTCGATGGAGTGGATGAAATCCGACATGGGCGGCGCGGCGGCGGTGCTGTCGACGATGACCGCGATCGGCGCGTTGCAGCCGGACGTCGACATCGTCGCGTGGATCGCGTGCGCGGAGAACATGCCGAGCGGCACCGCGATCCGCCCCTCCGACGTACTCACGATCAAGGGCGGCAAGACCGTCGAGGTCCTCAACCCTGACGCCGAGGGCCGGCTGGTGATGGCCGACTGCATCGCCGCCGCCGGCGAGGAGAAGCCGGACTACATCGTCGACGTCGCGACGCTGACCGGCGCGCAGCTGGTCGCGCTGGGCAGCCGGGTCTACGGCGTCATGGCCAACGACGACGAGTTGCGCGACTCGATCGTCGCCGCCGCTGGGGTCGCCGGCGAGCAGGGCTGGCCGATGCCGCTGCCCGCGGAGCTGCGCAAGTCGCTCGAGTCCGACGTCGCCGACATCGCCAACATCGGCGACCGCAACGGCGGCATGCTCACCGCCGGGCTGTTCCTGCAGGAGTTCGTCCCGGACGGCGTCAAGTGGGCGCACCTGGACGTGGCCGGGCCGGCGTTCAACAACGGCGAGCCGCACGGCTACACCCCCAAGGGCGGCACCGGCGTACCGATCCGAACCCTCGTGGAGTGGCTCACGTCGCTGGGCGAGTAAGACCGCCGCGTTTGGTGCCGCCGCGCTGATGACGCTGCGTGACGGCATCCGGCATCCTTGTTCGGCCGCCAAGCACCACGGTGGTTGACGGCAACCTCCTGGTGCTTGACCTCAAGCCGCACACGGGTTGGGCGCCGAACAAGGGGTGGTCAGGGGGGCTACGCAGGGTCACGGCCGGGCATGGCACGAACCGGTGAAACAATGGCCGGGACAACGTCGTCACGTTCGATGAGGAGCCTTGCCGTGCCCGAGACCCAGACCGCCGACATCGTCATTCTCGGCGCCGGCAGCGGCGGGTACGCGTGCGCGCTTCGCGCCGCCGAGCTCGGCCTCGCGGTCGTGATGGTCGAGAAGGACAAGGTCGGCGGCACCTGCCTGCACCGCGGCTGCATCCCGACCAAGGCGCTGCTGCACGCCGCCGAGGTCGCCGACGCCGCCCGCGAGGGCGAGAAGATCGGCGTCAAGTCGAGCATCGACGGCATCGACATGGCCGGCGTCAACTCCTACAAGGACGGCGTCGTCACCCGGCTGCACAAGGGCCTCACCGGCCTGGTCAAGAGCCGCAAGATCACCGTCGTCGAAGGCGCCGGCAAGCTGGTCGCCGCCAACGCCGTCGAGGTCGACGGCACCCGGTACGAAGCGACGAAGGCCGTCGTCCTCGCCACCGGCTCCTACTCCCGGTCGCTGCCCGGTCTCGACATCGACGGCGAGCGCATCATCACCAGCGAGCACGCGCTCAAGCTCGACCGGGTGCCGGCGTCGGTCGTCGTACTCGGCGGCGGGGTGATCGGCGTCGAGTTCGCCAGCGTCTGGAAGTCCTTCGGTGCCGACGTCACGATCGTCGAGGCGCTCCCCCACCTGCTGCCGCTCGAGGAGGAGTCGAGCTCGAAGCTGCTGGAGCGCGCGTTCCGCAAGCGCGGCATCGCGTTCTCGCTCGGCAAGAAGTTCACCGACGCGAAGACCACCGACGCCGGCGTGACGGTCACCCTCGAAGACGGGACGACGTACGACGGGGAGATCCTGCTCGTCGCGGTCGGCCGCGGGCCGGTCTCCGACGGGCTCGGTTTCGAAGAGGTGGGCGTGACCGTCGACCGCGGGTTCGTCCCGGTCGACGAGCACTGCCAGACGAACGTTCCCAACGTCTACGCGATCGGCGACCTGCGGCCCGGGTTGCAGCTCGCGCACGTCGGGTTCGCCGAGGGGATCATGGTCGCCGAGCGAGTAGCCGGCCTGAACCCGCCGGCGATCGACTACGACGGCGTGCCGCGGATCACCTACTCCGACCCGGAGGTCGCGAGCGTCGGCATCACCACGGCGCAGGCGAAGGAGCGCGGCCTCGACGTCACCGAGTTCACCTACGACCTCGCCGGCAACGGCCGCGCGCAGATCCTGCAGACCGCCGGCGCGTGCAAGGTCGTCGCGGTCAAGGACGGCCCGGTCGTCGGCGTGCACATGGTCGGCGCGCGGGTCGGCGACCTGATCGCCGAGGCACAGCTCATCACCAACTGGGAGGCGCTGCCGGTCGAGGTGGCGCAGCTCATCCATCCGCACCCGACGCTGTCCGAGGCCGTTGGCGAGGCTCATCTCGCCCTCGCCGGCAAGCCCCTCCACGTCCACGGCTGAGGAGCCCAATGTCCGTCTCCGTCACCATGCCGCGCCTCGGCGAAAGCGTCTCCGAGGGCACCGTCACGCGCTGGCTGAAGCAGGAGGGCGAACGTGTCGAGGCCGACGAGCCGCTGCTCGAGGTCTCGACCGACAAGGTCGACACCGAGATCCCGTCGCCGGCCGCCGGCGTCCTCAAGTCGATCAAGGTCGGCGAGGACGAGACGGTGGAGGTCGGCTCCGAGCTCGCGGTCATCGACGACGGCGCCGGCGGCGGTGACGCTGCCGACGCGAAGCCCGAGGAGCCGAAAGCCGAAGCAGCCCAGCCCGAGGAGCCCAAGACCGAGGAGCCCAAGGCCGAGGAGGCTCAGCCCGAGGAGCCGCAAGCCGCCGACTCGGAGCCCGAGGCCGAGCCGGAGCCGGAGCCCGAGGCCGAGCCCGCGGAAGCTGCCGCCGACACGGCGACCCGCGAGCAGGTTGCCCAGGACTCGGCGCAGGACTCCGGTGACGACGAGCATGAGGACGAGGGCGGCGGGCCGTCGTACGTGACCCCGCTGGTACGCCGGCTCGCGGCCGAGCACGGCGTCAACCTCGCCGACGTGCACGGCACGGGCGTCGGCGGCCGGATCCGCAAGCAGGACGTGATCGACGCGGCCGGTACATCGGCACCGGCCGCTGCCGCCAAGCCCGCTGCGAAGTCGGCGCCCGCGCCGAAACCGGCCGCGGCCACGGCCGCGGACGCCAAGCCGGCCGCCCGACCCGCCGGTCCGGATCAGTCGATCCGCGGCAAGACCGAGAAGCTGTCGCGGCTGCGCACGGTCATCGCGCAGCGGATGGTCGAGTCGCTGCAGACGTCGGCGCAGCTCACCACCGTGGTCGAGGTCGACCTGACCCGGGTGGCGCGGCTGCGCGACCGAGTGAAGGGCGAGTTCGAGGCGCGCGAGGGCGTGAAGCTGACGTACCTGCCGTTCTTCGCGCTGGCGACGTGCGAGGCGCTGCGCGAGCACCCGTCGGTCAACGCGTCGATCGACCTCGAGGCCGGTACCGCGACCTACCACGACACGGTGCATCTCGGCATCGCGGTCGACACGCCGCGCGGCCTGCTGGTTCCGGTCATCAGGGACGCGAGCGACCTCAACCTGAGCGGGCTCGCGCGCAAGATCGCCGACCTCGCCGACCGCACCCGCGGCAACCACATCACGCCGGACGAGCTCGGCGGCGGCACGTTCACGCTGACCAACACCGGGTCGCGCGGCGCGCTGTTCGACACCCCGATCATCAACCAGCCGCAGGTCGGCATCCTCGGCACCGGCGCGGTGGTCAAGCGCGCGGTCGTCGTCGACGACCCCGATGTCGGCGAGGTCATCGCGGTGCGCAACATGGTCTATCTCGCGCTGACCTACGACCACCGCATGGTCGACGGCGCGGACGCGGCGCGCTTCCTGACGTCGGTGAAGACCCGGCTCGAAGACGGCGAGTTCGAGGCCGAGCTGGGCGCGTAGAGCGCCATGCGCTGGGTCGTCTCGGGAGCGTCCGGGTTCATCGGTACGGCGCTGGTCCGTGCGCTGCGCGCCGACGGCGAGGACGTCGTCACGCTGGTCCGCCGGGCACCGGCGGCCGGTGAGTTCCGTTGGGACCCGGCGCGGCACGAGATCGATCCGGGCGCCCTCGACGGCGCGGACGTCGTCGTACACCTCGCCGGTGCGGGCATCGGCGACCGCCGCTGGAGCGACGACCGCAAGAAGCTCATCCTGTCCAGCCGGGTCGACTCGACGACGACGCTCGCCGACGAGATCGCCCGTCGCGACGACCGGCCGCGGGTGTGGTTGTCCGCGTCGGCCGTCGGCTACTACGGCGACACCGGCGAGGAGGTCGTCGACGAGTCGTCGCCGTCGGGCGCCGGCTACGCCGCCGAAGTCGTCCGGCAGTGGGAAGCGTCGACCGATGCCGCGAGCAACGCGGGCGTCCGGGTGGTCCGAATGCGCAGCGGGATCGTCTTGGCGCCGGAGGGCTCGACCCTGGCGAAACTGTTGCCGCTGTTCAAGTTCGGCGTCGGCGGGCGGCTCGGATCCGGCCGGCAGTGGATGTCCTGGATCGCACTGTCCGACGAGATCGCGGCGATCCGGTTCCTCGCCGCGCGCGACGACATCTCGGGTCCGGTCAACCTGACCGCGCCGGAGCCGGTCCGCAACGCGGAGTTCACCAAGGCACTGGCCCGCGCGGTGCACCGGCCGGCGATCTTCCCGGTGCCGTCGCCGGCATTGCGCGCCGTCTTCGGCGGCTTCGCCGACGAAGGCCCGCTGGCCAGCCAGCGCGTCGTACCGACCCGGCTCGAAGCCGCCGGCTTCCAGTTCGGCTTCGACGACATCGACGCCGCGCTGGCCGCGATGCTCAGCTGACGTCCACCACCCGCCAGCCGTCTTTCGTGTGCCGCAGCCGTACGACGACCCGCCGCGGCCGAGCGCCGTCGACGCGCAGGACGACGTGTCCGCGCCGATCGACCACGACGTAGCCGGCCGGTCGCTCGACCGCGGCCAACGTTGCCGGCCCGATCGCCGTCGGATCGGTCAACTCGGCGAGCCGGCCGCGCAGCCGCAAGCCGCCGCGGCTCAGGCGGCGAATCAGCTCAGTGTCTCTGGCGAGCTGCGAGCTCCCCGGGGCATAGACAGCCGTGAGCCCGGACGCATCGCGGTCGCTGATCGCCCCGAACCGGGCGCGGTCGAGAGCGGCGAGCACTTCGGCCCACCGCGCCGGCGTTGGAGGGCGGAGCAGAGTGAGCGCACCGACGGCAAGCGCGACCGCTCCGAGCGCAACGGCCCCTCGCCATCGCGGCGATCTCGATTCCCGTCGGGTCAGTTGCATCGGCGCCGCCGGCCCGCAGCCGAGCACGCGGTCGGCGAACGTCCGCGCGTCGTCGCCCGGTCGCACCTCGAGCGCCCGGACCAGCCGCGGGGCGCGCCGGTCGCCGAGCGCCAGGTGACCGAGCGCCGCGAGGTCGTGCAGGTCTGACGCCGGTTGCCCGCCCGGTCCGGAGAACAGCCGCGGCCGGCCGTCGGGCTCGAACCACACCGCCCCGACGCCGACGGCACCGTGCGACCGCCCGTCGCCGTGCAGCTCGGCCAGCTCCAGCGCCACCCCGACGACGAGCGTGACGACCTCGGCCGGCGCGAGGACGCGACGGCGCGCCAGTACGTCGGAAAGCCTCATGACGAGACATGGCAGCAGAGTCCGGCGGGCCGCGACGGCGCCCGTCCACAGGTCGCGGCGGCGTACCCTCGACAGCGTGATCGAGGTCGTCCGCGCCGGCCGCGTCGACTACGTCGAAGCGTGGGACTGGCAGAAACGACTGCACGCGCAGCGGGTCGCCGGCGACATCGCCGACACGGTGCTGCTGCTCGAACACGACCCCGTCTACACCGCCGGCAAGCGCACCGAAGACTGGGAACGACCGCTCGACGGGACTCCCGTCGTGGACGTCGACCGCGGTGGCCGGATCACCTGGCACGGCCCCGGCCAGCTCACCGGCTACCCGATCGTCGCGCTCCCCGACCCGGTCGACGTGGTCGCCTACGTACGGCGGCTCGAGGGCGCGCTGATCGAGGTCTGCGCCGCGTTCGACGTCGCCACGATCCGGGTGGACGGCCGCAGCGGCGTCTGGACCTCGGACGGCAACCGCAAGGTCGCCGCGATCGGCATCCGCGTCTCGCGCGGCGTGACGATGCACGGCTTCGCGCTCAACTGCGACTGCGACCTCGCGGCGTTCGGGGCGATCGTCCCGTGCGGGATCACGGACGCGGGTGTCACGTCGCTCACGGCCGAAGCCGGGCGGCCCATCACGGTCGCCGACGTCATCCCCGTGGTCGAACGCGAGCTCGACCGGGCACTTGCCGCCGTACCCTTGACGTCATGACGGCGATCGATCCGGCCGGGCGCAAACTGCTGCGCCTGGAAGTGCGCAACGCCGCCGTACCGATCGAGAAGAAGCCCGAGTGGATCAAGACCCGGCTGCGCACCGGACCGCAGTACTCCGAGCTCAAGTCGCTGGTACGACGCGAGGGCCTGCACACGGTCTGCGAAGAGGCCGGCTGCCCGAACATCTTCGAGTGCTGGGAAGACCGCGAGGCGACGTTCCTCATCGGCGGCGAGCAGTGCACCCGCCGGTGTGACTTCTGCCAGATCGACACCGGCAAGCCCGCACCGCTCGACCGCGACGAGCCGCGCCGGGTCGCCGAATCGGTGCAGGCGATGGGGCTGCGCTACGCGACGGTCACCGGCGTCGCGCGCGACGACCTCGACGACGAGGGCGCGTGGCTGTACGCCGAGACGATCCGCCAGATCCACGCGCTCAACCCGGAGACCGGCGTCGAGATTTTGGTGCCGGACTTCTCCGGCAACCCGGACTTGCTGGGCCAGGTGTTCGACGCGGCGCCCGAGGTGTTCGCGCACAACGTCGAGACGGTGCCGCGGATCTTCAAGCGGATCCGGCCGGCGTTCCGCTACGACCGTTCGCTCGACGTCATCCGGCAGGGCCGCGACGCCGGCCTGGTGACGAAGTCCAACCTGATCCTCGGCATGGGCGAGACCCGCGACGAGATCAGCGCGGCGCTGCGCGACCTGTACGACGCGGGCTGCGACCTGCTGACGATCACGCAGTACCTGCGGCCGTCGTCGCGGCACCACCCGGTCGAGCGGTGGGTGCATCCGGACGAGTTCGTCGAGCTGGAGTCCGAGGCGCTCGGGCTCGGTTTCGTCGGTGTCATGAGCGGACCCCTCGTGCGGTCGTCGTACCGCGCCGGACGGCTCTACGCGCAAGCGATCGCGGCCCGCTCTTCCCAGTAACTTCACGACCACGCAACCTGCCGGACACACACGTCCGCGACCGTGAGCCCTATGCGAGAGACCCTGCGCAGTCTTGGCAGCCTCACCGAGATCGTGTTGTGGCGCGACGGAGGTCAGCGGCAGGCGCGCCGGAACGCATGGGCGGCGATGGTCACCGACGCCCGCCGCTCGCGCGAACGCGCCGAGGTGGCGGCCGCGGTCGACCACCTAAACTGGCAGGATGGCTCGCGCACCGAAGGACTCCCCGGCTGACACCGACCGCTCCGGTCGGGTCGCGCAGATGCGAGCCGTCTGGGGCCTGACCCGCAAGTCGGATCCGCGACTGCCGGTCATCGTGCTCGGCTCCGGCCTCCTCGCGCTGGCGATCTTCGTCGGCATCGGCATCGTCCTCGGGCATCCCGTGTACTTCGGGATCCTGGGCCTCATGGCCGCGATGCTCACCGGCACGACCGTGTTCGGCCGCCGCGCGACCAAGTCCATGTATTCGCAGGTCGAGGGCCAGCCGGGCGCGGCCGCGTCCGTGCTGCAGACGATGCGCGGCGAGTGGCGGGTGACGCCGGCGGTCGCGTTCAACCGCAACATGGATATCGTCCACCGGGTGGTCGGCCGGCCCGGCGTCGTACTGATCGGCGAAGGCAACTCGGCCACGCAACTGCGCCAGCTCATCACCGACCAGAAGCGCCGGGTCGCGCGGGTCGCGCCGGACACGCCGATCTTCGATCTCGTCGTCGGTGACGCCGACGGTCAGGTGCCGTTGCGCCGGCTGCAACGCGAGATGGTGAAGCTGCCGCGCAACCTGAGCCGGAAAGACATCGGCGCCATCGAGGGCCGGATGCGCGCGCTCGGCGGCACCAACGTGCCGCTGCCCAAGGGTCCGATGCCGAAGTCCGGCAAGGTCCCGCGCGGCAAGATGCGTTGAGCATCACACCGGACACCAAGGACTGGACCTGGGTCCTGCAGCGACCGTGCCCGGAGTGCGGGTACGACGCGAGCAACGTGTCACCCACCGATGTACCGAGACGGCTGGGTGCGTGCGCACACGCGTGGGTCGACGTACTCGGTCGCGAGGACGCTCGGGCGCGCCCGGCTCCGACCGTGTGGTCGCCGCTCGAGTACGGATGTCATGTTCGCGATGTCTGCCGGCTCTACCTCGAACGGCTCGAGCTGATGCTGGCGACCGACGACCCGCTGTATCCGAACTGGGACCAGGACGCGACCGCGGTCGCGGACCGTTACGGCGAGCAGGACCCCGTCACCGTGGCGGAACAACTGGCCGGAGCGGCGACGCAACTCGCGCTGCGGTTCGCCGCGTTGACCGAGGCCGAATAGCAACAGGAGCTAAGGACTCGTTGACTGTGACGTTGTGTGTCGATGGGGACCCCGACACTGACACACAACGTCACAGTCAACGACGAGGATCAACGCGGCATCCGGATCGTCGAGGTGCCGGCGGCGCGGTCGTGCAGCGGCCGGCCGGACGCGTCCGGAAGCAACGCCGGTATGACGAACGCGAGCAGCACCGTCCGCGCCAGCACCCACCGCAGGGCCGGGCGACCGCCGTCGCTCGCGCGTACGACGGCGAGCCCGACCACGCGCATCCCCGGCGTCTGCCCGGCCAGCCCGACGAACAGGAACTCGATCAGCAGGAACGCGCCCAACACGATGTAGCCGTAGACCGGATCGCCCGGCCGGCGGCCGCTGAACAGCGCGAGCAGATCGCACACGACGGCGTCGACGAGGAACGCGAGCAGCCGGGAACCGAAGCTGGCGATCGTGCCGGCCGACGGGGTCGGGGTGCTCATCCCTGCAGCTCGAACCACACGGTCTTGCCAGCGTCGTCCGCGACCGAGCCCCAGCCGCTCGACATGTGCTCGACGAGGAACAACCCGCGGCCGCCTTCCGCGTTGTCGTCGGACTGCCCGATCCGTACGCCGACCGTCGGTGCGTGATCCGTCACCGCGATGCGGACGCCGGCGGCGCCGATCCGGCTGACGGTCAGCCGCATGCCGGTGCCGGCATGCCGTACGCCGTTCGTGACCAGCTCACTGGTGAGCAGCGTCGCCGTGTCGACGACCCGCTCGAGACCCCACGTTTCCAGCGAGTGCAGGACGAACGCGCGGGCGCGCGCCGGTGAGGTCAGGTCGGCCGGGAGTTCGAGGACGTGATGGCTGTCCGACGACGGCGGCACCGACATCGCGCCCGTGGTCGGATGGGTCACGAGGGCGAGCAGCGCGGTGTCGTCGTCGTACCGCCGGGTGTCGGTCAGCGGCCGCAACTCGCGCAGCGCGTCCTCGCACGCGTCCATCGCGTTGACCGACGACACGACGGCGGCGGCGAGTCGGTCCATGCCCTGCTCGACGGGCAGCTCCGGTCCTTCGACGAGCCCGTCGGTGAACGCCAGCCACAACGAGCCGGCCGGCAAGGTCGTCTCGATCTCGACGTAGGACTGCACGCCGACGCCGAGCGGCACGCCCGGCTCGACCTCGACGTACGCCGGCGCCCCGCCGGGCAGCCGGACCAGTGGCGGCAGGTGTCCGGCCGAGGCGCAGACGACCGTGTCGCGGCCGGGGTCCCACTCGGCATAGAGCGCCGTGACGAGCAGGCCCTCTTCCAGAGTGCCGACGAGTCGGTCCAGCCGGGCTAGCAAGGCGGCAGGCTGATGCCCCTCCAGGCTGTAGGCGCGGACCGCGGCGCGCAGCTGGCCCATGACGGCGGCGGCGCGGACGCCGCGTCCCATCACGTCGCCGACGACGAGGCCGACGCGCCCGCTCGGCAGCGGGATGACGTCGTAGAAGTCGCCGCCGACGTCGACGCCTTCCGCACCGGGCAGGTAGCGCACCGCGACCTCGGCGCCGGGCACGTGCGGCAGCGCCGAGGGGAGCAAAGACCGTTGCAACGTATGGGCAATCTCGGTCTGCAGCCGGAGCAGTCGCGCGCCGTCGAGGGCGAGGGCGAGCCGCCCGGCGATCTCCTCGAACCGCTCGATGTCGTCGGCCGTGAGCGGCGGCAGGCCGCCCTCGACCGTCGACACCGACAGCACGCCGAGCGGATGCCCGCCGGCGATCAGCGGCAACAGGATGTTGGTCCGCACCGGCTGCTCGGCGAGGATGTCGCGGACCTCGCCGTCGGCCACCGCCGACAGGAACAGATCGGTCGGGATGTCGGTCGTGAGCACCGGCGTACCGCTGTCGAGCACCCGGTCGTAACCGGCCCGCACCATCTCCGGCAGGTCGGCGGACAGCAACCGGGCGGCCCGCGCCTGACGGGGATCGACGTGCTCGGCCGCGGCCAGGCCGTAGCTACCGTCGGGCTGCCGCAGATGAACGCTCACCGCGTCGCCGATGCGTCCGACGACGAGGCGGGCGAACTGCAACGAGGTCAGCCGGACGTCGAGCGGCGCGGAGAAGATGCGGCCCGCCTCGGCGAGCAGCTCGAGCCGGCGGCGGGCGGCGTGCTCGATCGCGACCAGCCGCGCGCGGTCGAGCGCGTGCGCGCACTGGTCGCCGAGCGCGGTGAGGAAACGCACGTCCGCGTCGTCGAAGTCCGGCGCGCCGGGGAACGACAGCGCGAGCGCGCCGATCCGGTGGTCGCCGACGACCAGCGGCACGCACACCAGGGCGTGCGCGTCGTCGTCCATGTCCCGCAACTCCGGGTAGCGCGCGTTGCGCTCGGCGACGTCGCGCAGCACGACCACCTCGCCGGTCAGCAGCGCGTCCACCGACGGCAAGCCAGGCCGCAACGGGTATTCGGCGTACGAGTCCGCGAACCGTTGCTGCACGCCGAACGTCCGTGCCGAGCGCAACGTCTGGGTGCCCTCGTCGAGCAACGACAGCATCACCCGGACCGCGCCGAGCGCGGACGTCACCTCGTCGACGATCAGGTCGAGGATGCGGTCGGTGTCCTGTACGTCCGCGAGCGCGGCGGTGAGCCGCTGCAACGCGGCGAGCCGCTGCGCCGTGGCCTGGGCGGCCGCGAGGTCGCGTTGCTGTTCCTGTACGACGATCGCCCGGTGCACGGCGGCGGCGCACTGTGCCAGCGCCGCGTCGAGGAACGCGAGGCCTTCGACGTCGAGCGCCGCGGCCTGCTCGAAGCCGAGCCCGAGAACCCCGAGCAACCGGCCGTCGACGACGATCGGCGCGGTCACGAACGCGTCGCCGGTGGCGGCCCGCCCGGCCAGCGACGGGTAGCGCTCGTCGCGCTCCGCGACCGACCGCAGCACGACCTGACGGCCGGTCCGGGCCGCCTCGGCCGCCGGCGCGTCGGCGTCGAGCGGCAGGTCGGTCCATCGTCGTACGACCTCGTCGGGGTAGCCGACCACGCCGCGCAACCGCAGCACGTCGTCCTCGGGTTGCCAGAAGGCGCCGGCGATCGCGCCGAGCAGCGACAGGCCGCGCTCGACGAGGACGCGGACGACCTGGTCGACGGACAGCGCGCTGACCAGCTCGTGACTCATCAGCTCGAGGCGGCCGAGCCGCTCGGAGACCGACGCCGCGGTGCCGCGGGAGTACTGCTCGGCGGCGAGCAGCAGCCCGTTCTCGACGGCCCATGCCGCCCGCTCGGTGGCCGCGGAGAGCAGGGCGATGTCCTCGTCGCCGAACCGGCGGTCGCGGCGGCTGCCGACGACGCACACGCCGAGGACCCGGCCGCCGACCACGAGGGGTACGCCGACGAGCGCCTTGACGCCCTCCTCGGCCCAGCTGGCCCCGAACGTCTCCAGCGTCGTCGTGTCGGCGAGGGCGGCGGGCGCCCCGGTCGCCGCGACGGTGCCGGCGAAGCCCTTGCCGACCGGGATCCGCAGGGTCGCGACCTGCTCGATCGGCACGCCTTGGCTGGCGAGGACGCGCAGCACGTCGCCCTCGACGAGCAGGAACTGGGCGACGTCGGCGTCCATGACCTGCCCGAGCCGGGCCAGCAGCTCGTCGAGCAGGCGGTCGGAGGGCAGCGAGAAGAGCCCCGGGTCGCGCCATGGCGCCTCGCGGGCCCCAGTCGTCTCCGAAGGCATCACCGCCGCTCGATCCTACGGCGCCCCCCACCCAATTGCGCGATAGCGGACTTCTATGGGGGCTATTGCGCAATTGCCCCGCGGGGTGGGCGGTGTAACCGGCCGGAAACACGGGGCCGATAGGTTGGCCCTCGAACTGTTCCGGAGGAGGGGCGCGCCCGCATGTTCGAGACCGCCGACGAGGTCCTTGGCTACATCAAGAAGAACGACGTGCAGTTCATCGACGTCCGGTTCTGTGACCTGCCGGGGGTGATGCAGCACTTCACCTTCCCGGCGTCGAACTTCGGCGAGTCGGTGTTCACGGACGGGCTGATGTTCGACGGCTCGTCGATCCGCGGCTTCCAGCAGATCCACGAGTCGGACATGCTGCTGCTGCCCGACCCGTCGACGGCCTACATGGACCCGTTCCGGCAGCACCCGACGCTGATCATGAACTTCTTCATCCACGACCCGCTGACCGGCGAGGCCTACTCGCGCGACCCGCGCAACATCGCCAAGAAGGCCGAGGACTACCTGCGCGGGTCCGGGGTGGCGGACACGTCGTACTTCGGTCCTGAGGCGGAGTTCTACATCTTCGACGACATCCGCTACGACCAGACGCCGCACTCCGCCTACCACTACATCGACTCCGTCGAGGCGGCGTGGAACACCGGCAAGGAAGAGCCGGGCGGCAACAAGGGCTACAAGCCGCGTTACAAGGGCGGCTACTTCCCGGTCCCGCCGACCGACCACTTCACCGACCTGCGGTCGGAGATGGTGCGGGTGCTGCTCGAGATCGGCATCGACGTCGAGATGCAGCACCACGAGGTGGGCACCGCCGGCCAGGCCGAGATCGACTTCCGGTTCGGCACGCTGCTGAAGACCGCCGACAACCTGATGAACTTCAAGTACGTCATCAAGAACGTCGCGCGGATGCACGGCCGGACCGCGACGTTCATGCCGAAGCCGATCTTCCAGGACAACGGCTCCGGCATGCACTGCCACCAGTCGCTCTGGAAGGACGGCGCGCCGCTGTTCTATGACGAGCTCGGCTACGCGGGGCTGTCGGACATGGCGCGGCACTACATCGGCGGGCTGCTCAAGCACGCGCCGTCGCTGCTCGCGTTCACCAACCCGACGACGAACTCGTACCGCCGGCTAGTGCCGGGTTACGAGGCGCCGGTCAACCTCGTCTACTCGCAGCGCAACCGGTCCGCCTGCTGCCGGATCCCGATCACCGGATCGAACCCGAAGGCGAAGCGGCTGGAGTTCCGGGTGCCGGACCCGTCGTGCAACCCGTACCTCGCGTTCGCGGCGATGCTGATGGCCGGCCTCGACGGCGTGCGCAACAAGATCGAGCCGCCGACGCCCGTCGACAAGGACCTCTACGAGCTGCCGCCAGACGAGCTGGCCGCGGTGCCGCAAGTGCCCGGGTCGCTGGAGGCGGTGCTCGACCACCTGGAAGCGGACCACGCGTTCCTGCTCGAAGGCGGCGTGTTCACGCCGGACGTCATCGAGACGTGGATCGACTACAAGCGCGAGCACGAGGTCGACGCCATCCGGCTGCGGCCGCACCCCTACGAGTTCGCGCTCTACTACGACATCTGATCGTCGTTACGCCGGCGGGTGGCCGGAGTACTGCCGGGTGGATGACATCCGACCCGGGAGGCAGCGATGCACGGTCAGCATGCGAGTCGCGTCCGGCACGTGGTGACCGCCGCGTTGGCGCTCGGGATGGTCACGCCCGCGCTGGCTGCGACGGCGGCCGGGCACGCGAGTCCGTCCTGCACGCTGACGATCGTCGATCCCGCTGACGACGTGTCCGCGGTTGTCGGAGTGTCCGGCCAACCCGACCAGGCGGCGCCGGCGAAGTACCCGAACGTCGATCTGACCAGCGTGAGCATCAGCCGTCGCGCGAGTGGCATGGTCGTCGCGTTCACGGTGACCGGGCTCACCGTGCAGTTGCCGACCGGCGGCGAGCCGACACCGACGCTCGCGCCCGCCGGCTCCTGGCGGCTGTTCTTCACCGCGCGCGGCCACGCCTACCGCGTCGACGCCAGCGCGGGTCATTTCGGCGTCTCCCGCGACAAGGCCGCGCTCCGCAACGTCAGCGGAACCGTCGACACCGCCGCCAACCGCATCACCGTCACCGCGGCCGGCTTCGACCCCGGCGCGGTCGTTACGGCGATCAGCGGCGAGGGCCGCGAGCGCACCTTCAACTCGCCGGACGCGACGTACGGCTACGACGACTCGACGGCGAGCGTGAAAAAGGCAAAGCTCGGCCGCTGCGGCTGACAACAGGTAGGTGTTGCCGCGGGGTCCGTCGTACGTACTAGGGATTGACGGCGACGGCTCGCGGAGGGAGCAGAAACCCGGCATGCCCCGAATGCGATCGGCTCTCGCGACCCTGCTCGCCGGCACCCTCGGCGTGACCACGGCCGCCGCCACCGGCGCGAGCAGCGCGACCGGGCGGGTCGGGACGACGTGGCGCGTCTCCGTCGCGTCCGACGGCACTCAAGGCAACGGCGACGCCCTCGGCAGCTCGGTCTCCATCACGCCCGACGCGCGCTACGTCGTGTTCGCGTCCGCGGCGTCCAACCTCGTGCCCGGCGACACCAATGGGACACCCGACGTGTTCCGGCGGGATCGTGCGACCGGGCGCACCCAACTCGTCTCCGTCGGCATGCGCGGCGCGTCCGGGCACTGCCTGCCGGCGCTGTGCGCGTCGGGCGGCTGGAACCCGACGATCAGCGCCAGCGGCCGGTACGTCGCCTTCGAGAGCACCTACGACAATCTCGTCGCCGGCGACACCAACGCGTTCCCGGACGTCTTCGTCCGCGACATGGTCGCCAACGTGACGACCCGCGTCTCGGTCGCCTCGAAGGGCGCGCAGTCCAACAGCCGCTCGGCCAACGCGATGATCAGCGCCGACGGCCGCACGGTCGTGTTCGCGAGCAACGCGACCAACCTGGATCCGAGGACGTGCGACGTGGACGCCGAGTCGCAGGCGATGTGCGGGACGCCGGTCGGCCCGGTGCTGCGGGCGAACCAGTGGATCTTCACCCGCGACCTGACGCTCGGCAAGACGACGATGGTGTCGGTGACGTCGACGGGTCATCTGCCCGACGGCTCCAGTGACTTCCCCTCCGTCAGCTCGACGGGCCGGTACATCGCCTACGAGAGCACGTCGGACAACCTGGCCAAGAACGACCGCAACAACCAGTGCCTCGCGGAGCTCGGAGCGGGGTCGCCGTCGTGCGACGACGTGTTCCTCTACGACCGGTTGACGCATCGCACCGAGCTCATCTCGGCCAACCTCGACGGCGACTCCGCGAACGGCGGCTCGGACACTCCGGGCTCGACACCGATCATCAGCACCGACGGACGTTACGTCGCGTTCCAGTCCGGCGCCGCCGGCCTGGTGCCGAACTCGCACAGTTACGGCGTCTACCTGCGCGACCGCAAGACGCACCGCACCAACAAGGTCAGCGTGTTCAGCGACGGCCAGGAGATGCAGGCCGGCGACGGCTACTTCGCGTTGACGCCGAACGGCCGGTTCGTCGTGATGGACACCGCGGAGCCGCTGACGGCGTGCGCGCCGACACCGAATCTCGTCACCCGCTACGACGTCTACGACGGGAGCTTCGAGACCGAAGACCGGACCGACTCGTCCGGCCGCGACGCCGGCTGCGCGTACTACCACTCGTACGACCCGGCGATCACGCCCGACGGCCGCTACGTCGCGTTCATGAGCGCGGGCGCGACCCTCGTGCGCGGCGACAGCAATGGCAAGACCGACGTCTTCGTCCGCGACCGGGGTGTCGTCACCGGAGTGGGCGGCCTCGCCGGGAACGGACCGGTGACGGTGACCGGCGCGCCGGCCGCGGGGTCGGATCTGATCGGTGCGGAGCTTCGCTACCGCCCTCAGCGGCACGACCTCTTCGTCCGGCTGCAGGTCGCCCGGATGCCGCTGTTCGCCGTGGCCAGCCCGTCGGTCGTGTACGCACTGGACTTCACCGCCGGTGCACACCGCTACGAACTGCGCGCGGCCAAGACAGGCCCCACCTCCGCGTCGTTCGGGCTGTTCGAGCGGACCGCGGCGGGCTGGGTGTTCCGGGCGGCGCTAACCGGCGGCTACGGCACGACCGGCCAGGAAGTCGTTGCCGCCGTACCGATCCGGGCGCTCTCGACGTCGCCGACGGTGACGGTAAGCCGGGTCACCGCGGCTTCGGGAATCGGCAGCTACGCGACCGGCGTGGCGACGGTCAGCGACACGATCCGGCTGAGCTGACCGGGAGTTCCTAGGATCGGCCGCGTGCCCGCGGAGCTGACGAGTACCCGTAACCCGCGGGTGAAGCAGCTCGTCGCGCTGCGGCGCCGTCGTACCCGGGACGAGCTCGGGGTCACGTTGATCGACGGCTACGACGAGATCCGGCTCGCCCTCGACGCCGGCGTCCGGCCGGAGGCCATCTACCACTGCCCGGCGTACGACGCGTCCGATCCGGGCGGGCTGGCAGGTCGGGTGGCCGCCGAGGTCGTCCTCGTGAGCCGCGAGGTGTTCGCGAAGATCTCGTATCGAGAGAACCCGGACGGCTGGCTCGCCGTCGTGCCGGCCCCCGCGACCAAGCTTTCGTCGCTGGAGCTGCCGGAGCGCCCGCTGCTGCTCGTCTGCGAAGCGGTCGAGAAGCCGGGAAATCTGGGCGCGATGCTGCGGACGGCGGACGCGGCGGGTGTCGCCGCGGTCATCGGCGCCGGCGCGGTGACCGACTGGGGAAACCCCAACCTGGTCCGGGCCAGCAGGGGCACGGTGTTCTCGATGCCGGTCGCCTCTGCACCGACGGCGGCGGTCGTCGACTGGCTCGCCGGCCGCGGGATCGCGCTGGTCGCGACGTCCCCGGACGCCGAGGCGACGCTGGATCGCATCGACCTCACCGGGCCCACCGCGATCGCCGTCGGCGCGGAAAGCGTCGGTCTGTCAGACGAGTTGATGGCGGCGGCGCAGCACACCGTGCGAATCCCGATGTTCGGCCGGGTCAACTCCCTCAACGTCTCCGCGACGGCCGCGATAGCCGTCTACGAAGCCGTCCGCCAGCGCACGTCGTAAGGGCTCGCTGCCGCGGACCTGCGGCCTGGCGCCGACCTGACATAGCGATGAGCCGCCATCCACAAATGACCCTATTTGCCCGCGTCATACACAAGTATCGGTGAGCGCGGTCACCGGGCCCGTCGCGGCGGCAAGACTCAGCCCGACCCGGGATCGCAATGCCTCACTCACTGACGACTGACCCGTTGGGGGTTGTTCCATGCCAGTTCGTCCGCGCAGCGTTCGCGTCGCGGTCACCGTGATGGTGGCCGCGGTCGCATCGCTGCTCCTCCCACCCCTCACCGCGCATGCCGAGGTCGCCACCTGCGGCTCCCGCTCGGCGAGCAACTACCACGCCGGTTACGTGAACCCCGGCGATCCCTACGTCGAGGGCGACTACGCGATCATCGCCACCCGTTACGGCGCCGTCTGCGACAGCGACACGACCGGTGCCAACTTCACCAACCATTACTCGATGATCGCGAGCAACAACCTCGCGGGCTGGGCACAGGCCGGCTACCTGCGGTGGTACGGCGGCTCGATCGTGTTCTTCGCCCAGCAATCGTCGGGACACACGCTCAACACGAAATACGGCACGAGCGCGCTCACGCCCGGCTCGACGTACTTCTACTACAACAAGTGGGCGTCGAGTTGCCTCTGCATGGAGAACATCATCGAGCGCACGCTCTACCTGAAGTCGACGTGGAATCCCTGGACGACGTGGACGACGCCGTTCTCCCCACAGTTCACCGGCGAGACCGCGTATCTGGCGTCGGATCTGGCCGGGACCGCGACCGCGCCCGCGAGCTACACCGCCATCTCCGGCCAGGACAGCGCCACCGACGTCTGGCAGGCCTATCTGTGCGGCCGGCTGCAGGCCGTGAACGACGGTGCGGCCCGGCGAACCGACGGCAAGTCGTGGCATGTCGCGGCGACGAGTCCGTGCCCGACCTTCACTGTCTACACCGGCTGACGGGGAGAACGACGATGAAACGCCTCACCATCGCGGCACTGTGCCTGGCAACGGCCGCCGGCGCCTTCGGCGTCGTGCTCGCCGTCGCGCCGACCGGTTCGGCGCGACCCGCGGCTCACGTGCCGGTCCGGTTGGCTGCCGACACGACCGACGACGTCGTCACGTACGCCACCGAGGGCGTCACCGTTGCACCGCCGATAGCGACGGCGAGCATTCCGGCCCCCGCCGCCGCCACCGCGCAGAGCGTCATGGACTCATTCCGCTCGCAGCAGGTGCCAGCCGGTGCGATCGGCACGCAGATGGACAGCGCGCGTTACACGGTGGCGCAAGCACAGGTGACCGAATCGATGCCGGTGTCACCCGAGGTCGCCGCCGGCGTTCCCTACGCGGCGTGGGTCGTCACCTACACCGGCCTGCCGCCGGTGTCCTACGCACCGGCACCGCCCCCCGCGGGCGTGTCCTGCACCTTCGTCGGTGTCATGAACCGTGCCACCGGCGACTGGACCGAGTTCTTCTCTTCCTGCTCCTGAAGACCCGTCAGGAGGAGGAGAACTGATGCGCCGACCGCTACTCGCCGTCATCGCCCTCGGCGTGACGGCGAGCAGCGCGGCGTGTCACACGACCCGTCACCCCGCTACGACGACCCCGGCAACGACGGTCACGCCGATAACCTCCGCGGCGTGTGCCGGGAGCGGGGTGCGGGTCGTGTCGGCCAGTCCGGTCGCCGTCACGCACGACCGCGCAGCGGTGCTCGGGCTGCTGCACCTGGATCCGCGCGCATCGATCACGACCGTCACTGCCGCCGAGGTGGACGATCCGATCGCGGCGAAAGTCGGGTTGCCGGCCGGACCGCGCACGATGTGGCTGGTGTTGACTCACGAGCCGGCGCGAGCCGGCATTGGACCCGCGGTGAACCTCTCCCCCGGTCCGCACGACACGCTGCGGCTCGTCGACGACGCGACGCTCACCCTCGCCGGCGCCTTCGACTGCCCGCGACCCTGAGGCCGGTCAGTTCGCCCGCACGCAGCTCTGCTGCCGGTCGACGTACGACCCGTGGCCGGTCGCGTCATCGATCGCGCTGCTGCTGAAGTGCGAGGTTCCGCCCGGGATCTGATAGTTGATCGCCAGCGTCGACGCCGCGGTCAGCTGCGAGAACTTCGCACCGCTGGCGACGGACGCGTCCTTGCGGTTCATCACCCACGTGATGACGCCGTGGCTGTCCATCGTCGCCTGGCTCACCGCCATCTTGTCCGACGGCCCGAAGCTCGGGTCGGTCGACGTACCGAAGCCTCCGGACGAGCCGCCGGTCGCGTACGTGTAGAAGAAGAACGCTGCCTGCATCGACGAAGTCCTTCCGTCACTGCCCTTCTGCAGCTGCGTCCACTGCAACTTGTACGTCGCCCCGGTGGGGATTCCCGACGCGGTGTCACCGCTCGCGAGACGCAGCACCGCCACGATCGTCTTCTTGCCGGTCGCGATGTCGGCGCTGAGGATGTCGTCGGCCGGGTAGTTGCTGCCCTGACCCGCGATCTTCGCGTCGCCCGGCGTATCGGTGAGCATCAGGCACACCGGCTTCGCCTTCGCCTTCGCGAGGGCGGCCGTCGCGCCGAAACCAGGCGCGACGAGTCCGGACACCACCAGCGCGGCGGTCAGCACAGCAAAGCGACGGTTCATCTCGAGTTCCTCTCCCACGACAACCGCCGGGACGTGCGCATCCGGCAGGCGACACCTAGTACGAGCACGGATCCGGCACCCAACAGGTAGGCGGCGCTCCGCTCGTCCACCGACCCCACCGAACCCGGCGACGACCCAGCCCCTGACGACGAGTCGACCGAATAACCGACCTTCGCCTGCGGCCGCAACGCCGACATCGCCAGCCCCGGCTCGTCCGCCGAGGTCAGCCCCTCCTCGGCGAACGCGAGCTGCTGGGCCTGGTCCTCCTGGCTCGCCACGCCAGGGTTCGTCTGGGTCTGCGGCTGCGGGTTGGGGTTCGGGTTGGGGTTGGGGTTCGGCTGCGCCGGCGGCACCGGCGGCGCGACCGCGACCGCGGCCAGCGCCGGCAACGCGAGCAACGGCTGCACCGGCGGCGGGGGCGGCGGCGTACCGCACCGCACCGTCACCGGCAACGACGCGACCTGGTGGGTGGCGACCGCGGCGACGACGTGCACCGTCGTCGTCGTACCGAACCGCGGCGGATCGCAGCGGAACCGCAACGGTACGGCGAAGTTGTTCACCGCCTTGACGTTCACCTGCGGGAACGCCGTCGCACCGAGCGGCCGGACCACGTCGCGCGGCCCGACCACCCCGAGCGACACCGCCTTGAGATCGCGCAACGAGTCGAGCAGCCCCATGAACGCGGGCGCGATGCTCGCGTGCGACCCCGGCACGTACGGGCAGACCAGCGCCGCACCCTCGGGCAGGTCGGGCACGCCGTCACCGTCGCAGTCGACGCCGGCGGGGCCGGCAAGCGTGTGCGACGCGCTGGCCAGCGTCCTCATGTCCGCGCCCGGGTCCTGACCCGACCCGGTGTCGACGTCGAAGCCGACGAGATGGATGCCGGTCCGGTCGAGGGTCTGGGCGACCGTCTCGAGCGACGGCCCCGGCCACCCGGGGTTGCCCTCCGGATGCCGGAAGTACGCGTCCGCGGCGACGACGATGACCTTGACCGCACCGGGCCGGAACTCCGCGCCCTGGCCGGGCGCGATGTCGGACGCACCGCTCGGATCGGAGACGACCTTGCGACCCTCGCCGGTCGCCGCCTGGTAGATCGCCTCCAGCCCCGAGTCTTCGCTGTCGAGGGTGCCACCGCCGGTCCGGACCGACTGCAACGCCTGCGCGAAGTCGTCGTTGACGGGACCGATCGCGCGATCCCGGCGGTACGCCCAGTCGTCGGAGGCGACCAGGCCGTTCTCCATCGGGTAGTCGCGGAAGTCGGCGACCCCGAAATGCGCGTCGATGCCGCTCGCGGCGAGGTCGTCGACGATCTCCTGGATCGAGTCCTGCACGCTGCCGATCGTGTCCGCCATGCTGCCGGTGCTGTCGGTCATGAAGTAGACGTCGAGCGGCGTCGGTGTCGGCGGCAGCAGCAGCCGGTACGGGATGTCCCGATGCTGGTGCGGCGCGAGTGTCACCGTCGGGATGTTCGGGCTCAGCTCCGGGGTGCGCAGCATCGGCGGCCGCGCCTTCACGTGCACCGGCGTGACCGGGAGCACCGGCGGCGGCGGTGGCGAGTAGATAAACGACAGCGGCACGGTGAACCGGAAGATCGCGTTGCTGTCCGCGCCGTACAGCAGGAACCCGTACGAGTCGATGCCCATCGACATCTGCAGGTTGTCGACGTTCGTCTCCCGCGGCGACGCGTCGAACGGCCGGCGGCCCGACGACGCCGGCGGGTACACCTGGACGTTCGGCAGGCTGCTGCCGGAGACCGCGAGCAGCCCGGCCATCGGCCCGTGCGTCGCCGAGGTGACGTTCGGCGGCGCAGGCAGGTGCCGCCAGTTCGCGCCGCCGTCGGTGCTGACGAGCCGCTCCTCCTTGTCCGCGAAGAAGACGCTCGTCAGCCCGGGCGACAGATCGACCGTGCGCACCGCGCCGCTGACTCCTGGCACGGCCGCGAACGGGGCGCCGCCGAGCGAGCGGTAGAGCGCGGTGTCGGTCCAGCCCCAGATCTCCAGCCCGCGGCGACCGATGCCGACGGCGATGCCACCGAAGCGCGGTAACCCGCCGAACGCCTGCGCCCAGTTGGCGCCGGCGTCCGCCGTCGAGTAGATCGAGTAGACGTCCTGGCCGGTCCCGGCGAACTGGCGCAGCAGCAGGAACGCCGCCCGGGTCGCGGCGATCGGCTCGATCTGAAGCGGCTGGCCGCTGACCGGCAACCCGTTCGTCGCCGACGCGAAATGCAATCCGCCGTCGCTGCTGGTCAAGACCACCGGTTGCGTGAGCGGGGTGTTGTCGAGCTCGACGTCGACCGCGCCGATCGCCCAGCTCTCACCCGAGTACGGCGTGATCCGGACCTCGCTGATCGACCGGCGGACGACGTTGGCGCTGTCCGCGGTGGGAGCCGGGATGCTCGCCGTCTGCGGCAGCGTCGAGTCCTGCCAGCTGCAGCCGCCGTCGGCGGACCGGACCACGTCGCGGCCGTTCGTGGCCAGCAGGTGGTCCGTCGTACTGCTGTCGAGCGCGTAGTCCTCAAGCGGGTGGTCGCTCGTCACGAACCCGGCCGGCAGCGCGATCCGGTCCCAGCCGTCGGCGAAGTGCTGGATCGCGGTCGGGCAGCGGTCGGCCATCGCGCCCGGGAGCGCGAGCAGCCCCGGACCCAGGACTCCGAGGGCGAGCAGTCCGCCCGCGACGGTCAGCCGGACCGGACGAGCCCGCGCCGGCTTCGGCTGCGCGCGCGCGAGCCAACCCGGCACTGGCCCTCCCCACGACCGCTCGGGGCGCGTCCGCCCCGGTCCCCAGCACCTTCGACGCCGGAGGGGTCCGTTCCTCTCGGCGGCCGGGGCAACTGTGGCCAGCGGGACAGGTGGGGTCAGTGAGTCCAGCCGGCGCGGATCGCCGCCGCTGGCATCGTCCAGATCTGGTGCCGGCCGGTCTCGCTCGCCGCGAGCGGCTCCTGCTCCGCCACGCCGGCGAGCGTGAAGCCGAGGCGCCGCGGCACCGCCGCACTGCGAACGTTGGCCTCGTCGCAGTAGATCGCGACCTGGTCGACCTCGTCGTACGACGCCGCCACCTCCGCGAGGACCCGGGCGGCCGTGGTGACCAGCCCGCGTCCCTGCTCGCTCGCCCGGAGCCAGTAGCCGATCTCGAGCACGCCAGGGCCGCGGCGGGTGTGCAGGCCGATGCCGCCGAGGATCTCGTCACCCGCGCGGATGCCCCAGACGAAGTCGCTGCCGTCGGCCCAGTTGCGGGCGCTGCCGGTCAGGAACTCGGTCTGGCTCTCCGCGGCGACCGGCTCCTGCGCCCACGGCATCCAGGGCCGCAGGTGATCGAGGTTGTCGTTGACGATCTCGACGAGCTGGTCGAGGTCGCTCATGTCGAACGGCCGCAGCACCTCGCCGGTCGGAAGTGTGAGCTCGCGGGGCATCCGGTCGTACATGTCGAGATGATGCCCTCTGACGGACCTGAGCGAGGAGTGGTTTTTCGATGCTGCAGTGGGAGCACGACGGCCAGGAGCTGTCGACGTGGTACCGCGTCGTGGGTGACCTCTCCGCGCCGCGACTGCCGGTCGTCGTACTGCACGGCGGGCCGGGCGCCGCGCACGACTACCTCGTCGCGCTGGCGGGCCTCGCCGACGACGGCCGCGCGGTCGTCCTCTACGACCAGGTGGGCAACGGCCGCAGCACGCACCGACCCGACCTCGGCGCGGAGTTCTGGACCGTCGAGTTGTTCGTCCGCGAGCTGGAGTTGCTGCTCGACCATCTCGGCATTGCCGACCGGCATGCCGTGCTCGGGCAGTCGTGGGGCGGCTTCCTCGCCCAGGAGCACGCGCTGACCCAGCCGGCCGGGCTGCGCGCGATGGTGCTCGCCGACACCGCCGCGTCGTTCCCGGACTTCGTCGCCGAGGCGAACCGGCTCCGGTCGCAGTTGCCGCCCGAGGTGGAAGCGACGCTGCGCCGGCACGAGGCGGACGGCACGACCGATGCGCCGGAGTACGCCGCCGCGTGCGACGTGTTCTACCGGCGGCACGTCTGCCGGCTCGACCCGTGGCCGCCGGAGCTCGACGAGGGCTTCGCGTGGATCGAACGCGACCCGACCGTCTACCACACGATGAACGGGCCTAGTGAGTTCCACGTCGTCGGCTCGATCAAGGACTGGTCGGTCGTCGACCGGCTGGGCGAGATCGACGTGCCGACCCTGATCGTCTCGGGACGCTACGACGAAGCCACGCCGGCGTTGCAGGAGACGTTGCGCGCCGGCATCAAGGGCAGCGAATGGGTGCTGTTCGAAGAGTCAGCGCACTGCCCGCACGCCGAGGAAACCGGCCGCTTCATCGAAGTAGTCGGAGAGTTTTTCCGCACCCACGACTAACCCTCGTCGTTGACTGTGACGTTGTGTGTCGATGATGCGGGATCACTGACACACAACGTCACACTCGACGAATCAAGCGGTCGCCAGCGCTCCGCGGCGCAGGCCGCGGCCGACCGCCGCTGCCGCGAACAGCATCAGCGCGAAGAGCGCGACCGGTGCGCCTTGCGTACCGATCGTCCGGAGCCCACCGGTCGGCAGGCCGAACACCGCGCCGTGCGACGACGAGCTGCTGCACGACTTGCCGGTCAGCGACGGACCGCCGTCCTGGCGGATGAAGATCGGCGTCGACCACGCCTTCTCGCCACCCGTGACCGGGTCGTTGTACATGGTGTCGCCGCTCGCGATGATCACGCAGCCCTTGCTGTCGATCCAGTTGGTGAAGTAGTCACCGAGCCGGCGGTCCTGGCCGGTCGCGACACACGTCGTGCCGCCCTGGCAGATGCCGCCGACGTGGATCGGCTTGCCGCCTGCGTTGACGATCGTCTTCTTCACGTGGTTGGTGCCGAAGCCGTAGATGTTCGCGGCCATCAGCGAGACGTTGCCGGTCGTCGCGGCGTCGGGGTTCGGCGTCGGCCGGTCGTACTGCCACCACACGACGCTCGCGTTGCCCGGCGTGCCCGCGACGATCCACGGCCAGAGCACCGTCGTGCCGGGGTGCGAGACCGCGTACTTCGGCGTCCAGTGCACGCCGTCCTTCGACATCGTCATCCAGACGGTGTTCTTGCCGTTGCCGTGCGTGCCGCCCGGGTAGTCGGTCCAGGTCAGGTAGATGTTGCCGGCGGTGTCGAGCTCGATCGCCGGGAAGTGCGTGAGCTCGCCCTGAGTGTCGGCGGCCGGGTACTGGATGAACTTGCCGGTGCCGGACTTGTAGGCGCCGAGCGCGTTGCGCAGGATGCCGACCCCGATGCGACCGTGCATGTTCGGCACCGGCTCGATCAGCGCGCCGTACAGCTTGCTGCCCTTGACCTTGTCGTAGAAGAGCTTGCCGTAGCCGCCCGGGTCCTCGAAGCCCTTGGTGCCACATGACATGCCGGCGTCGGTCGACTGCCAGACCGAGTGGTTGCCGGTGTTGGGGTCGTTGGCCAGCCAGACCGTGTCCTTCGGGCCGGCGGCGAGCCACGGCCGGTCGCCGTCGTGGCAGTTCAGCGTGCCCTTGTCCCACGTCTTGCCGCCGTCGGGCGAGGAGAACAGCGCGTCGTTCACCAAGTCGATGCCGGTGTTGTAGACGCGGCCGCCGTCGTCCTGGGTGAGGTCGGGGTCGGAGAAGCCGGTGTTGTTCTGCGGGCTCGCCTCGAAACCGCTGCCGGACAGGTCGGTCCGCACCCACGTCTTGCCGTCGCGCGAGGTCCAGATGTTGACCTGGTTGCGGTAGTTGGTCGCCATGTTCGCGTCGCCGGCCGGCGCGGCCAGGCCGTCACGCAGCGTGTGCGTCGTGCCCTCGTGCGAGGAGTAGATGTAGTTCTGGTGGATCGGGTCCCAGTAGACCGAGGGCTCCCCGCCGGCCAGCTGCGTGTCGACCACGACCGGCTTGCCGAAGTGCACCGCCGCGGAGGACGAGCCGAACGACGGCGCCGCGGCCAGGCTGAGCGCGACCACTCCTACGGCTAGCGCCACGCGAGTGTTACGACGACGAGCCTTGCCCATGACGGCTCCCTTCGGCGGCAGGGTCTAGGCCCGAGCTTCGCCACCGCCACCGCTTCTCCTGCCCAACCGGACACTCAGGCGAAGAACACCCGCTCGTACGTCGCCCGCGCGCGGCGCGCCGCGCGCAGGTAGTCCTCGACCATGTCCTGCGCGGCGCCGGCCGGGTAGCCGAGGCACCGGGCGAGGGCCGACACTGAGCGCGGGTCGCCGGGCAGCACGTCGGCGGCCCGGCCGGTCGTCAGCACGAGCGCGTTGCGCACCCGGGTCGCCATCCGCCACGCGTCCGCGAGCGTCGCCGCGTCGTCGGCGCTCAGGTGCCCGAGGTCGGTCGCCGCGGCCAGCGCGGGCAGTGTCGCGGTGGTCCGCAACCGGGGCTCGCCGCCGCCGTAGCGCAACTGGATCAGCTGCACGGCCCACTCGACGTCGGACAGCCCGCCGCGGCCGAGCTTCGTGTGCAACGACGGGTCGACACCGCGCGGCAGCCGCTCCGCCTCCATCCGCGACTTCAGCCGGCGGATCTCGGTGATGTTGGCTTGCGGCAGGCCATCCGGTGGATAGCGCAACGGCTCGATCAGCTCGACGAAGCGACGGCCGAGGTCGGCATCGCCGGCGATCGGCCGGGCCCGCAGCAACGCCTGGCTCTCCCACACCGACGACCAGCGCCGGTAGTACTCGCCGTACGACGACAGGCTGCGCACGAGCGGTCCCTGCCGGCCCTCCGGACGCAGGTCGGCGTCGACGACGAGCGGTGGGTCCGGCGCCGGCAACGCGAGCAGCCGGCGCATCTCGTTGGCGATGTCGTGTGCGGCCTGCGTGTGCTCGGGAGTGTCGTCGCCCTCGACCGGCTCGTAGACGAACAGCACGTCGGCGTCGCTGCCGTACCCCTGCTCGCCGCCGCCGAGCCGGCCCATGCCGATGAGCGCCATCGCCACCGGCACCGGCCCGCGCCGCTCTGCCTCGATCTTGCGGGTCGCGGTGACGAGTGCGGCCTCGAGCGTCGCGGCGGCGACGTCGGACAACGCGGTGCCGACCTGGTCGACGTCGAGCAGTCCGAGCAGGTCGCTGCACGCGATCCGCAACAGTTCGCGACGTCGCACGCCGCGCGCGACGACGACCGCGTTCTCCCAGTCGTCGTTGCGGCGGACCGCCGCGAGCAGTTCGGTCGTCAATGCTTGCGCCGGTCGCGGGCGGATCTCGTCGTCGTGACCCAGCAATGCGACCGCTTCCGGCGCGCGGGCGAGCAGGTCGGCGACGAACCGGCTCGTCGCGAGCAACCGCGCGAGCCGTTCCGCGGTGGCACCTTCGTCGCGCAGCACGCGCAGGTACCACGGCGTGCTGCCGAGCGCGTCGCTCACCTGCCGGAACGCGAGCAGGCCGGCGTCGGGATCTGCCGCGTCGGCGAACCAGCCCAACATGACCGGCAGCAAGGTGCGCTGGATCGCAGCCCGCCGGCTCACCCCGCGAGTGAGCGCTTCGAGGTGGCGCAGTGCCGCGGCGGGGTCGCGGAAACCCAGTGCTTCCAACCGTTCCGCGGCCGCTTGCGGCGAGAGCGTCGCGTGGTCGGCCGGCAGCCGCGCGACCGCGCCGAGCAACGGCCGGTAGAACAGCTTCTCGTGCAGCCGGCGGACCGCTCGGTTGTGGCTCTCGTGCTCGGCGCGCCATGCGGCAATGTCGCGATGGCCGGTCGCGCGGGCGAGCCAGCGCAGTCCCGCGTCGTCGGCCGGCAACAGGTGCGTACGGCGTAGCTGTTGCAGTTGCAGCCGGTGCTCTTCGGTGCGCAGGAAGCGGTACGCCGCGGCGAGGCGCGCGCCGTCGTCCCGGCCGACGTAGCCGCCTCGCGCGAGTGCGTCGAGGGCGACGAGGGTGTTGGGACTCCGCAACGCCGGATCGCTGCGGCCGTGCACGAGCTGCAGCAGTTGGACGGCGAACTCGACATCGCGCAGGCCGCCCGGGCCGAGCTTCACCTCGCGCTCCACCTCGGCGGCGGGGACGTGTTCGAGGACCCGCCGGCGCATCGCTTGCACGTCGGCGACGAAGTCGGGTCGTTGCGCCGCCGACCAGACGAACGGCGAGATCGCGTCGACGTACTCGCCGCCGAGGTCGAGGTCACCGGCCACGGGGCGCGCTTTGAGCAACGCCTGGAACTCCCACGTCTTCGCCCACCGCTCGTAGTAGGCGACGTGGCTGGCGACCGTGCGGACCAGCGGCCCGGACTTTCCTTCCGGGCGCAGCGCCGCGTCGACGGGCCACAGCGTGCCTTCGCTGGTCACGTCGGAGCACACCCGCATCGTCGCCGCGGCGACCGCGGTCGCGGCGTTGTCGGCCGGTTCGGCGACGAACACGACGTCGACGTCGCTGACGTAGTTGAGCTCGCGACCGCCGCACTTGCCCATGCCGATGACCGCGAGCCGGCCGGTGAACCCGGAATGCTCGGCGGTCGCGACGTCGTACGCCGCGCACAACGCGGCCTCGGCAAGGTCGGCCAGCTCGCCCGCGACGTCGTCGACGGCGAGATCGCCGGCGAGGTCGCGGGCCGCGAGCAACAGCAGCAGCCGCCGGTACGCGCGCCGTAACGCGTCCCGGGCGTCGGTACCGGTGCGGCCGCGGACAGCGTCACGCAGTTGCGCGCGCAACCCGAGCCGGCTCGGCCGGCTGGTCGCGGCTGCGTCGTCGTCGAGCACGTGCCAGTCGTCCGGATGCCGCGCGAGATGCGCGCCGAGCGCCGCACTCGCGCCGAGGACGGATGACAGCCGGCGGCGGAGGCCTTCGTCGGCGCGGAGCCGGTCGACGAGCCGTTCGCCGTCGGCCGCCGCCGCGACGATCCGGGCCAGCGCGGTCGCCGCCAGGTCGGCGTCGGCGGCGGCTGCCAGCGCTGCGATCACGTCGTCGTCGCGCGAATCCGCGAGCCCGATCCGGCCGAGTGCGTCCGCGGCGTCGCGCGGCGCGCCGAAGCCGGCGCGGGCGAGCCGGGTGACCAGCGTCTGCGCCCGCTCCGGTCCGGTCACGTCGACTACCGTACGTACCGTGACTGTCCCTGTCCGGGCCGTGTCCGCGCGCGGCCTGGCGAGGCGGTACGACGAGGTCGTCGCGGTGGCCGGAGTCGACCTCGACGTCGAGCCGGGCGAGGTGTTCGGCTTCCTCGGGCCGAACGGCGCCGGCAAGTCGACGACCATCAAGATGCTCTGCACGCTGGTGCAACCCAGCGCCGGTTCGGCGACGGTCGCCGGCTACGACATCGTCCGCGAGCGCGACGACGTGCGGCGGGCGATCGGCCTCGTCTTCCAGGATCCGACCCTCGACGGTTACCTCACCGCCGACCAGAACCTGCGCATGCACGCCGAGCTGTACGGCGTACCGAAGGCGGCCGTCGGCGACCGCATGGCCGAGGTGCTGGAGATGGTCGGCCTCGCCGACCGGCGGTCGTCGCGGGTGTCGACGTACAGCGGTGGCATGAAGCGGCGGCTGGAGATCGCGCG
>Ga0070659_100000235_pt1 | contig 43031 bp, 35 predicted proteins | sample KBSC23metaG_FD_64666 | JGI IMG/M metagenome (GOLD analysis project Ga0070659, IMG submission 64666) | Corn rhizosphere microbial communities from Kellogg Biological Station, Michigan, USA - KBS C2-3 metaG | ecosystem: Host-associated > Plants > Roots > Rhizosphere > Soil ... | reverse complement strand
CCAGTTGAACCGGTTACGCCTTGAATACCTTGTGCACCTGTAGCGCCAGTTGAACCGGTTACGCCTTGAATACCTTGTGCACCTGTAGCGCCAGTTGAACCAGTTACGCCTTGAATACCTTGTGCACCTGTGGCGCCAGTTGAACCGGTTACGCCTTGAATGCCTTGTGCACCTGTAGCGCCAGTTGAACCAGTTACGCCTTGAATACCTTGTGCACCGGTAGCGCCGGTTGAACCGGTTACGCCTTGAATACCTTGTGCACCTGTGGCGCCAGTTGAACCAGTTACGCCTTGAATACCTTGTGCACCTGTGGCGCCAGTTGAACCAGTTACACCTTGAATACCTTGTGCACCTGTGGCACCATTAGCGCCTGTTGGTCCGGTCGGGCCTGTAGGACCGGTGGGGCCGGTTTTTCCAGGGTTACCTGGATTAAATGAGTATACAGCATAAGGTACGCTTAATAGTTTAGATACTCCCATAACTATATAGCCCGAACCCAGATCTGCTTCTGTTTGTATGTATTTTTGAGCGCCGGCCCAGTTAATAGCCGCGTAAGTGCCTACAACGGGTGTACCGCCACCAATCTCTATCGAGAATAAGCCGTACTGATCAGTAGTTACCGTTTGGGTTTCCTGGTACTCAATTGTACCTCCCGGTGTTCCGGTACGGATGGCTATCCTTAATGTTAAGGATTTATTTACCAGTAAACCACCATTTGCCATACGGGCAACCGCCTGGTATTTAAACGTTTGCGACTGCGCGAGTGCCGTACCGCAATAAGCAAATACTGATAATAGAATAATGAGTAGACTTTTTTTCATATAGCTATAGCTGAAATATCTTTATAAATATCTTTATATCTTGATTAGTTTAACCTGTCCCTGGAAATTCATCCTGTTATATACACGTATAAAATACACACCACCCGAAAGATGAGATACATCAATAGGGAGGTACGCAAAAGATCCTAACGAGTAGTTGACTTCTTGTGATTGTAATGTTTTGCCGGAAGCGTCAATTAACGACACTGTATAAACACCATCGGGGACATGGTTAAAAGAAAGTTTTACTGTACCGCCGGATGCCGGGTTAGGGAATAGCACGAGGGCATCGGGCAAGCTTGCGCTTAAAACGTTTTGAATATCAATATCGGGTTGTGCAAAACCTGTGGTCATATACAGGCTTGCATTAAGGTTAACAAGCAGTTCGCCGTAAGGTTCGCCAAGGGTAGTATTGAGCGATAAGCCACCCGCCGTGAATGTTTCGGCAGCATTGGCTACAACATCACGCGAAATAAATTGCGCACTGGCAATATGGCTCGAAAAGAGCAGAAAAAGTGCTAAGAAAATCCGGAGTATTGGTCTCTTCATACGGTGCCATGAAGTTGAAAAAAAAAAATGAAAAAAAAAATATAAATCGAAAATAATATCATTAAGAATAAGTTTAATCTGTATTTAAATAATAAATTATTAGTTTATTTTTTCGTGTTTATTATTGCATGTAGTTAAAATATTTCATATTGGTTAACGAAGGGAGTCCGCGCGGTTTTTAATATAAATTATCAGTTATTATAATTTGGGCATTTTATCCGGATTGTGCTGTTTTTGATCATAAATTATTAGCATCGGATAGTGATATTACTCATTTATAAATAAGATTTTCAGAATGGTAATAAAAGCGGATACTATTTTTATTTTTACAGCATTATATGGAAGATCATACATTTGTTATACCAGCATATCTTGAGTCGCCCCACCTTGAAGCCTGCATTAAAAGTCTTATTGGCCAATCTGTAAAAAGTAAAATTATAATAACAACTTCAACACCATCTGTTTACCTGGAAAAAATGGCTGACCAATATAATATAGCATACCATATTAATGATACCGGGGCCAGGGGGATAGCTAACGACTGGAATTTTGCCTTATCAAAAGCCGAAGCCAAATTGGTTACCATTGCCCATCAGGATGATATTTATGAAAGTAATTATACTGAAGTTATAACCAATGCGATAAACTGCAATGAAGTAAAACAAATATTAATTGCATTTACAAATTACAGTGATTTGGTAAATGGCGGTTCAAAAAAGGTTTCGCTAAATGCAATTGTTAAACAAACCCTATTGCTGCCATTTGCATTTAGTAAAATAATACCGCATAGCATAATCAAAAAAATGATATTGTTATTCGGCGATCCGATATGTTGCCCTTCGGTAACACTTAACTTAACAGAACTCGGCGGTGATTTTAAATTTTCACAAAGCTACACATGTGCGCTTGATTGGTATGCCTGGTATCAGTTGGCTTTACGCAGAGGTGCTTTTATGTATATTAATCAAAAACTTGTCCGTCATCGCATACATTCCGGATCAGAAACCACCAATCAAATAGTTAACGGATTGAGGCAAAAAGAAGAACTTGAACTATTTAAATTGATGTGGGGTAAACATATGGCCAAACTTATTGCACGTGTTTACGCTTTAGGGCATAAAGAGAATTTGTTGTAAGTAAAAAAACAAAGGTTATATAGTAATATCTATAAGGTAACCCCCACCTGACATGGGGAAAGCGGTTTCAAAAGTGTTTATTATCTTTTCGCATATTTTAGCTACCTGCTTTTTTCCACCTTTTGCATTTAATATCATTTCGGTAAATTTTACATGGTACGGAATTATCTGCCAATCAGTAAATCCGGCAAGCCTGCATAAAGTGTTTAAGGTTTTATAAGAATATACCTGAATATGATCAATATGTGCCGACTCTCGTTTTACAAGCGAAAGGAGCATGTTATGTAAACTTGTTGCGTTTGGTGTTGAGCAAATGAGCTTTTTGCCATTAAAGTCTTTTTTTAATGCTTCAAAAAAAGAAAGCGTATTTGGGAGGTGTTCTATTAACTCACCTGCAATAATTACATCAAAGTTAATATGCCCTATATTTACCCTATCCAGATTATATACGTCTCCATATATGATTTTTTCTGTTTCGCTATAGGTAATGTTATTGTCAATTAAAAGCCTCGAGTTATCAACTCCAATATGCAATGCGGATACTTTGGATATTTCTCTGAACAAGTAATTACCTGTATCTGCTTTTACCAAAGCAGTTTCATCATAACACCCTAAGTCGAGTACTTTTTTATCGATACACGCGTTTACTAAATATTTTACACGCTCAACAGGCCGTTTTACTAACAATTTTTCTGTAGGGGTATAGAGCAAATCGCCCATGTTTTTTAAATAAGAGTTGTTTGAAAAATATTATTTTTTTAATTGATTTTGAGCCCAGGCCAGATTTCCTTGGGCTAATTTATGGCTGGGATTAATTTTTAATGCTTTTTGGCAGGCTTCTATACCTTTATCCCACTGTTTTAACTGGTTATAGGCTGCGCCCATATTGCTGTATGCATCAGCGTAATCGGGTTTAAGTTTCAGCGCTTCTTTACAGGCTTCTATGCATTTTTCATAATTTTGCTGGTTGTAATAGGTTAGGCTTTGATCGAGGTAATTAGCTGCGGTTAAAGTGGTTGTATTGCTGTTTGAAGCAGCTGTGCCCATTTCAACAACTGGATTATATGTTTTACCTGCCTCTAAAAAAGTAATCGCTGTAGTATCTCCGGGAGCTAAAGCGAGGTATTGATTAGAGGTGTTTACAAGTTTATCCCACATGCCCAAGGCGTTGTAGCTGCTCATTAGTATGTTAAGTGCCATTAACGAATATGGATTTAATTGCAATGCTTTTTCTGCCATTAGCCGGGCCTCATTAACGCGGTTAACTTGTTTTAACCAGCGCGCATAAAATACATACGAATCAAAAGTATTGGGGCTTAAATTTTTAGCTTTTATGAAATTGGCTTCTGCTTCATCCGGCTTTCCGGTAGCGCCCTTTAATATTGCTATGTTGATAAATAGTGTGTTATAATAGGGAAGGTATTGACTCGCTTTCTGAAAATATGTATCAGCTGCGGTGTAGTTACCTTTCCCCATTTGGGTAAGCCCGTAGTTCATTAGCCCGCGTCCGTTTAACGGGCTTTTAATAGTAACATCGTACCATAATGATTCTTCGTTACGCCATACTTTATTGCGCTGATGTATTCCGTAGGCGTTCAATCCCAGTACTAAAAGTATACCTGAGGTAATTACTATACGGTATTTTTTATCGGTTTTAATTTGTTGTTCCAACTTAATTGCCAGTAAGCCAATATAGGTTACTACACTAAGTGAAAGCCCAACAAAAGCAAATAACATTCGATGATCATTTGTAACTTCGGCAAAAGGGGCCAGAGATGTTGGCAGCAAGGCGGCGGCAAACCATATCAATCCAAAAGCAATTGGTTTACTCTCTGTTTTTGCCGATGTTTTAACGATAGCTATTATTAAGCCAATAACAAAAATTATCCCGATAATTATTCTTTCATCAAAAATATTCTGTATTACCGTCCAGTCGGAATCGGCACTCAGGTTCATTGGCAAAAAGAACGAGATAAAATAATGCAGCCATACATAAGTTTGAGTGAGTATATAATAAACAGGCGGATTGGCAATGCCCGGTATTGACGTTACCCTGGATAATGTGTAGATCTGGGTAGCAGCTACTACTATTATTAGCGGCAATAGTTTTAATATAGCCTTAAAAGCAAATTTTAAATTTTTAAGCTTAAGTACCTCGGCTATAGAAAGATTGTTCTCGAACAGAAGAATGTAAAAAAATAACAGGATGATAAGCACTAACACAGTTTCTTTGGCAAAAACGCCTATAAACGCAGGGATGATATATATATACCATTTTTGCTTGTCGGGATAAGCGACATATATGAGAAACGAGGCTACAATAAAAAAAGTAGACTGTATATCCGATCGTGCTATTATATAATTAACTGTTTCTGCATTGGCTGTATGTAGGGTAAACCATGCAGTAGCTCCTAATGCTATATAGGCCATCCAGTTATGTTTTACAGACTGTTGTAATAAGTTTTTATACATGAAAAACATTAATACACATAAAAAAATGTACCAGATAAAGGTTGAAAACTGAAAATAAAAAGGATTTAAAGAGCCTCCCAACCAGTAATCAATAGCCAGTGTGGTAGTAACAACCGATCTTAGCCCCCAATGAGCCGGATCGGCGCTGAACATTTTAGGGTCGGTAAAGAATGAAGGAATATTTTTGATGTTCCGGATATGAACATTATCTACAACCGTATGCGAATCATCAAAATGGAAGCCATTATTAAAGTGGTTCGCATAGGCGGCTATTAAAGCAATAAGCAATACTATGCTGCCAATTAATATATTTTTGTTTGATTTAGACATTTTTTTGGACAGTTAATTTGCTGATGAGTTATCATCATTTTTAATTTGTTTTTTTAGGGTTTCGATATCTTCTTTCATGAGTGATATCTGTTGCGACAGGTTGCGTGTATTATTTTGAAGTTTAGAAACTATTACACTTAAATGAAGTAAATATATCAAAATGGCAAAAATAAAACCGGTAAAAACAAGGTTAGGTGGTTCAAACACACCAAACAGATTTGCCATTACCTGTAAACCTTCGCGCCAGAGTGAAAATATAATAAGCACCAGCGTGCAGAGGCACCAGATGATAGCATATTCTTCGCGCAGTTTTCCTTTAATGATGAGCCTTGATATGTAAGCTACAAAAAACAGGTCGAGCAGGATGGTGATGATCTGTATGCGGGCCATAATTAATTGCGTATAAATGAGAATAACATGCCTATGCTAACTTTTAAGGTGTAAAATAAGGATGCCGAATGGTTTATTGATGAAACTCCACCCAAACGTGCACGCATATTAACCGGCACCTCTTTTATGCTTAAACCGGCTTTTGCAAATATTACTAATGATTCGGGTTCGGGATAATCATCAGGATAATTATTTGCTGCAATTGCTATTGTACGTTTATTAAGTAATCTAAAACCCGATGTACTGTCAAATATATTGTTACCGGTAAATATTTTGTTTAGCCGGTAAAAGTAACGGATACCCATGCGCCTTACCAACGATGACTGGAAACCTTCGTTATCAATAAACCGTGAACCGATAATGATATCGGCACCGAAACTTTGGTGCGCATTTAGCAGCTTGATGATTTCGCCGGGAGGATGCTGCCCGTCGCCATCAAGCTGGATAGCTATATCAAAGTTATTATTCATAGCGTATTTTATCCCTGTTTGTACAGCACCGCCAATACCGAGGTTCATAGGTAGATCAAGCAGAATCACATTATATTGCTTAGCTACCGTTGCCGTATTATCTTTCGAGCAATCATTAATAACGGCAATGCTCATGGCATAGTCATCGGGCATTATAATATTACCCAATTCTGTAAGTACTAATGGGAGAGAGTTTTCTTCATTATAACAAGGGATAATAATTAGTACTTTTTTTGGCATGGTTGCTATAACTGGTATCGACAATGATAATTGTTTTGGGAGTGAAATATAGCAGTTTTTTAAAGATAAATAAATAATTTTATTTGCATAGTATTATAGGTATTTTGGATGTGTTATTTGAATATGGAAGATCAGATCACCAATAAAATAATCGGCTTTATTAGAAGCATAGGCATCGGCGTTTTTTTTGAAACGATTGAAGGGGAAACCTTTGTTCCGGGTATTACCATCAGGGATGGTGCTGTTATTGTTGACCGGGACAAACTGAGCTATCCCGGCGATCTGTTGCATGAGGCAGGGCATATCGCTGTAATGGCATCGGAGAAAAGAAACTATCTGAATGATAACATTGATGTGGAACTTGCTGATGCCGGGAATGAAATGGCAGCTATAGCATGGTCATACGCGGTGTGCAAGCACCTGCAGATCGACCCGGCGGTTGTATTTCATGAGCATGGGTACAAGGGGGCGAGCGACGCTATATTGGAAAATTTTAATACCGGCCATTATATTGGCGTGCCCTTGCTGCAATGGTACGGCATGACTTATGAACCACGGCAGGCAAAAGAATTGCAAACAGAGCCTTATCCTAACATGATAAACTGGCTATCGCAACACTGAATCTATTGCCAGTTACCAAAATTATAATGGAAACCCAGGCCGTAAACGTTGTTGTCTTTTTTATCGAAAGGTAAGCGGCCGGCGGTATAGCTTACAAAAAAGCCATTATTTGATTCTAAAGTTGCCACAAAATAAGTTTGGCTGGCAATACCGGCGCCAAGTTCGGCAGAGGTAGCGAACAGTTCGCGGTACCAGCGGAAATCGGCACTGAAATAAATAGCCTTATTAGCCACTCTTGCCGCCTTGGTTTTAAACGAAGCCTCGAACCTGAAACGGCTAAATGGGTTTAGTCCGCCGGTAACTGCCTGGCGCAGGCTGTCCTGGTTGGGGATCACATAATCAACCCCCATTAATGCCGACGGGAACGAAGCACCGGATAGCCTGAAACTATCATCGGTGCCGGTAATTAAACGCAGCAGGGCGAAAGGATAATCGGGCAGGTTAAAATATTGCAGCGCCTCGCTTTTATCCCAGGCTTTGGCCCCGGCGTTCACTAAAAGGCCCGGAACAAACTGGCGTTTCGAAAAATCCTGCGTGTTTTCATAACTGGCTTTCACGTTAAGGCCAAGGTAATATTGGTTGGTTATTTTTACCAGTTGGTTTTGCTCTTCATATAGCTTTTCTATTGCCGGATTGTTTGGAATAGTGTTTTTGGCGATAAGCCCCGCTATTTGGATAAGCCGTTTTGCTGTAGCGGTATCATTCTTTTTAGTTACACCACCCCATATTGATGTGCCGTTATATAAAAAGCCGGTTTCCATCAGGTTGGTAGGGTTGTCGGCCTTTTTAAAGGCAACGTTACCGCTTAGGTTAATATTAAAACTTTGCGCTACGCTTTTTGTGGGGAGCTGTTTGTTTTTGGTCCAGCTGTTATTGTACTTGTATTCGAAACCAAGGGCGGGTGATTGGTTGTTTACCTGGAAGGTTTTGAACTTGATGTTCATATCGCGCATAAATGTATACAGCTTATTAGGATTGCCCTTAAGGCTGTTTATAAATTGCGTATAAGCATCGTTATACAGGTCGGGGTTGGAGAAGATAGTGTTGATCGCATTTTTTTTGATGCTATCGATCTGCCCCTGGCTCATTTTGGGATAGGTTACATTTATTACCTTGGTTACCGGCGTTCCCGGAGGCGTTAACTGCGCATAAGCAACCGGATGGATATAAAAAATAAGTAACAGTATAGCTGGTAGTAGTTTTTTCATATTGACTGAAATGTATATCTAAAGCGTTTGATCAGGATATGAACTGGTAAAAGCCATTAATGGCGTCTGATAAGTTTTCAACCGTGCTTTGCCCGTTTACCAAAATAGTGACCAGCCCGTTAAGCGCCTGGCTTTGCGTTTGGCTGTTTTTATAGCTGCATAAATAGGCGTTAATTAAAGTGCTATCTAAAGTAGTAGCTAAGCCTGTAGCGGCAAGTTTTATAACATCAGGACTGGCTGTAGCATTAAAGAAAACCAATTGCGACATGGTAACCGAACCCGCAGCAGTGAAAAGAGTGCTTTGATCTATCTGATCGAGCGGGCCGGTAAGTAAGGAGTAAAGAACGTTACACGCAGTAGTATTGGTTGTCCAGGCCATATAATTTGGTATTAAATCAGGGGTTATATTATCGGCTAATATAATTAATGTAGATCAATATTATATAACATTAATTAATCATTTGTATGGTTGTTAATGTATTTAAAAAGGAGAGGGCCTGGAAATGAAATTGCTGATGCTCTTCAATTTGTTATTTTACCGATGGCATACAATATCAGATAATTTTGCGTTAACACTAAAATGCCCTATTATTGTTTAGCTATTTGATTGACCCTTAATAAGATTATATGACACAAAAGTACTCTATTCAAACCCCGGCCTTCTTTTTGGGCTTGTTGTGTTTGATCATATTTGCCGCATCGTGCGGAAAAAAGGAAGATGCTGCACCTGTGGCAACTCCTATTGGTAAAATAGGGCTTTATGAGTATCAATCGGGGCTCAACAAACGGATATTTATTCCGATTACGCCGGTAGGGGCCACACCGACAAAAAGCACCGTAACCTTACCATTATATGCCATATTTGATACCGGATCAACAGGTTTAACTTTAGATGCCGATGGCCTTATTCCTGCATCAATGATAACCAGTACAGGGATAACGGTAACCGGCGATTCGGTTGTTGTAAATGGCATTACCATTACCAAGCAAACGGCTACTGTTTCTTTTGGCGATGCCACGGCTTCAACCAAAGAATACGGAAACCTGGCCTATGCTACATTTACTTTTGGTGAGGTTGGCAGCAGCCAGGTTACTACAAGCCGCATTCCCTTCTTTTTATATTATAAAGTTGTAAATCAGAATAATGTGCCATATTCCGCGCATAGCGCTGATGTATTCGGCGTAGGATCGGGAGTAAGCTATGCCAGCAGTAAAATTGCCAGCCCGTTAAGTTATTTTACAAGCACAACAGGTGCTACAAGTGGGTTTAAGCTAAGCACCATGACTACTGCAGGCTTTAATAGTACGGGTACTTTTGTTAAAGATCTGTTAACCATTGGTTTAATACCGTCAGATTTAACCTCGGCGGGATTTGTTATGCATCCTTTAAGTTATTTTACAGTTGGAGGTTACTCTGATAATATACCGGCAACCATTACGTATAATGGTACGGTAGTTTCATCGGCACAAATACTGTTTGATACCGGCACACCATCCGTATCTGTTATCGAAGATCCTAAAGCTACCGGTATCGGGGCATTAGCGGCCAACTCTGTAGTAAGTGTTACAACAAACAAAGGGTTTACGTTTCAATATATTGTAGGCTCGTCGGGTAATTTAACTTCTATACAAAATCCCAACAATACACAGGATTACCGGAGTATATTCAGCCTTGATTTTTTTATCAATAATGAATACCTGGTTGATTATAAGAACCACCAGATAGGGCTGAAGAATAATTAAGGTTTTTAACGTTGGAATGTTTTAAAGTTGAAAGGTTTTAAGATATAACAGAAGGTCCGTAATTGAAAAATTACGGACCTTTTTTGTTTGTGTTTAGGCGTATTCAACAGACAAATAAATTTATTGCCAAAAAAATAAAACCCCTATAACTTAAGTTATAAGGGGGGTGGGAAGTTGATTTTACAGCGTTGCCATATCAATTACAAAGCGGTAATGCACATCCCCGGCAAGGGTACGCTCATAAGCCTCGTTAATTTTATCTATGCTTATTACTTCTACATCCGATGTGATGTTGTGTTCGGCACAGTAATCCAGCATTTCCTGGGTTTCTTTTATGCCACCTACTAACGATCCTACCAAACTGCGGCGGCCCATAATAAGCGGGAAAGCAGATACCGGTGTTGGCTGCGGCGGAGCGCCAACTACAATCATTACGCCATCGGTTTTTAACAGGCCAAGGTATTCATTGTAGTCGTGTTGGGCCGATACCGTATCCACAATAAAATCAAAACTATTGGCTATTGATGCCATAGTATCTTTATTGGTAGTGAGCTTAAAGTGTTTGGCGCCCAATTCAGCGGCGTCTTTTTCTTTGTTGGGAGAGCGACTCAGCATAGTTACTTCGGCACCCATTGAGGCTGCCAGTTTAACCGCCATATGGCCCAGTCCGCCCAGGCCAACAACGGCTACTTTATCGCCGGCTTTAACACCCCAGTGGCGCAGCGGCGAGTAGGTTGTAATACCGGCGCATAATAATGGCGCCACCTTTTCGAGTGGCAGCTTGTCAGATACCGACAGTACAAAGTGCTGGGTTACCACAATATGGCTGGAGTAACCGCCAAGGGTGGTATAGGTTTTATCCTGGCTCAGGGCATTGTAAGTTTGAGTATTTCCGTTTTCGCAATATTGCTCCAGGTCGGCCTTGCAATTGGCGCAGTGCATGCACGAGTCAACAAAGCATCCAACACCTACTGTGTCGCCTGCTTTAAAGCGGGTTACGTTGCTGCCAACACGTGTTACCTTGCCTACAATCTCGTGGCCGGGTACCGATGGGTAAACTGTACCGCCCCACTCGTTGCGCGCGGTGTGAATATCGGAGTGGCAGATACCGCAGTAAAGTATCTTAATTTCAACATCGTCGGCGCCCGGTTCGCGGCGGTCAATGGTAAAAGGAGCAAGGGGTTTATCTGCTGCCTGGGCAGCGTATGCTTTTACTGATGTCATATAAATAGTGTCTTTTTTTTGATGTGTGCTTCAAAAATGAACACAATAAATGGAATGAAAGTTTGATGAAAGCAATATTTTGAAATTGAAATATGAGCGATTTTATCACCCTGTTTCTTTTTTATTTGTATGAATTAAACCCGGAGGGTATCTTTTAATCTATATAACATGTATGTTACAATTAAAATCATTAATTTGGTTTGAAAAAAAAATCTGATCCCTGAACATTAATTATCACACAAAAAACAATGAAAAGAACAACCAAAATTTTATTAACCGGATGTGCGGCAGCACTGAGCCTGGTGCTCTCTCATCCCGTAAAGGCACAGGACAAAAAGCAACAGATGGCCGAAATGGTGAAGAACTCTACACCGGAGCAGCGTGCCAAAATGCAAACACAAATGATGAAAACCAAGCTGGGCCTCGATTCGCTTACCGGGCTTAAGGTGTATGATATCAACCTGAAAGCAGCTCAGAAAATGGATCCTTTATTAAAGGGAAACGGTGGTGGTAAGCTGGCTATGTTCAGGGAAATGAAATCGATAGACGCTGATAAAGATAAAAGCCTGAAAGCAGTACTTAGCCCCGAGCAATACAAGCAATACGAAGCCGCAAAAGAAGAGATGAAGGAGAAGATGAAGGAAAAAATGCAGGAGCGCAAAGCGAAGGGCTGATGCTATGAAATTAAAAATAGTTGCCTTTACCGCGTTACTTTTTTGCTGCAAGATAGCCAGTGCACAGCACGATTTTAGCAAGGTTGATGCCTGGCTGGATAAAAATACAGCTTTAATGGGTGGCCGGTCGTATTTTATGGTTTACAAAGACGGGCACGTGGTGCACGAACACGTTGTGAATCAGATGACGCAGGTTCAGAAGATGGTGAGCAATATGATTGCCCAACGCCAGGGCAAAACAGCCGACCTGAGCGATTATAAAAGCGATAGCAGGCAAATGATAGCCAGTTGCAGTAAATGGCTGAGCGCGGCCCTGGTAATGACGTTTGTTGATGAAGGCAAACTGAAGCTGACTGATACCGTGGGTAAGTTTTTACCTGTGCTATCAAAAGGAGGGAAGGGGGAAATTACCATCAGCCAATGCCTCTCGCATATGACAGGGATTAAAGAACCGCCGCTAATGCAAAACCTTGCCGATATGAAAGGCTTTAACAGCATGGATGATGCCATGGCTAAGCTGGCTACCGAGCCTATAGAAGGCGATCCGGGCAAGGTGTTCCATTACAGCAACGCTGGTTTACAGATAGCCGGGGCGGTAATTGAGAAGATAAGCGGTAAAAGTTTTGAAGCCCTGTTTGCCGAAAGAATAGCCAAACCTTTGGGGATGACGAATACCGATTTTGGTAAAGGTAAAGTAGCCCTGCCGGCCGGCGGCGCATTGAGCACACCGAATGATTACCTCAATTTTTTGGTGATGATACTGAATAAAGGTACTTACAACGGCAAGCGCATTTTAAGCGAAAACAGCATAGCCCAAATGCAGGTAAACAGGATAAACGATGATGTGAAAATAGCATATTCGCCCGCAGAAGCCGGTAATTTTGGTTATGGCTTTGGCGAGTGGATGATGAAAGACAGCCCATCAGCTAATCCGAATGGCGCGGTTACCAGTCCGGGGCTATTTGGCAGTTTCCCGTGGGTGGATAATAAAAACAAATACGCCGCTTTTATGATGACCTTTTACCTGAAAAACGAAGGCCGCAATGAGCGTTACCGCGAATTAAAGAAACTGGTTGACGAGGCTTTGAGTCGGTAATCAGGAAATATACTGTTCTATTTTTTGAAGCAGATCATCCATTTCGAAAGGTTTCGCTAAAAAACCATCGGCACCCGCATCCAGCGCCGATCGCTCAATATCCTTACTGGCCGAAACCATTACAATTGGCAGCTTACTTGTAAGTGTGTTTTGTTTTAATTGCCTGCAAATATCCCTGCCATCAACACCCGACATCCAGATGTCTAATAAGATCAGGTCGGGCAGATCTGTTTGCATGGTTAATAAGCTTGCGCCATTGGGCGTGCAAGTTACATTGTATCCTTCAAATTCAAGTAAAATGCTAACCGCATCTAATATACCCGGGTCATCATCGGCTAACATTATTCTTTTACCTTTCATATCGTATTAATTTTTACCGGAAGCGAGAAGCAAAAAGTAGATCCTTCGCCCTCTTTACTTGTTACCCATATTTTTCCACCTTCACGTTTAATGATCTCTGATGAAATATAAAGCCCGAGCCCAAGCCCGGGGAAAGTATGCTGCATATCGCCGCTAACCCTGTAAAACTGCTCGAAAACCTTGTTGAGATTGTTTTGTGAAATGCCTATACCAAAATCCTGCACGCAAAGCGTAACCTCATTGTTCTTTAATGATGATCGGATGATGATCTGGTTGGCATTTGGCGAATATTTTATGGCGTTGGTGATCAGGTTAGTAATAACCTGGCCAATGCGTTCTTTATCGCCATGTACAACAGGCTGGGCGGTAAGTTGCTGTACAAGGGCATGCTTTTCGGTTGTGCGCTGCAGGTCTTCAGTTAAATCTTTTATCAGTGCGTTAAAGTCAAAATCTACCGGGTTAAATTGTAATTTACCCGAGTTTATCTTGGTAACATCAAGCAGATCGCCAACCAGGCTATTAAGGCGGTTAAGCTGGTTATCCATACGACTTATCATGCCCGCTTCTTTTTTTTCACCTTTTTTGAGTAGCATTTTTTCGAGCACCTGGGTATAAGCTTTAATGCTCGTTACAGGGGTTTTTAGTTCGTGGCTTGCAATACCAATAAAATCGTCTTTTTGTTTTTGAAGGTTTTTTTGTTCGGTAATATCAACACAGGCACCGATATATCCGGTAAAGGTGCCATTGGCCTGGTATTGTGGTTTACCGCTTGCAACACACCAATGAATGGTACCATCAGCATGGTGTATCCTAAATTCAACCTCGTAAAGGCTCCTGTTGTTAAGCGCTGCTAAGAATCTGTTGGCTGCCTTTTGCCTGTCTTCCTCAATTATCGAAGTTAGCCAGCCGCTGCCCATATGTTCATGGTAAGCTAAGCCTGTCCAATCGGCCCAGGTTTGATTTATGTAGGTAATGTTGCCTTGTTCATCAGACATCCATAGCCCGGTTGGCGCGGCGCTGGTGATGCTGCGCAGCAATTGTTCGCTATCTGCAAGGGCTTGTTTGGCTTTTATTTCCGGCCTAAGGTCGCGCATAACGGCACCAACAGCAATAGGTGCTCCCGAAACAGGATCGTCAATGCGGATGCAGTTATTAAATACAGGGAATATCTCGTGCGTTTTAAGGTGGCGCACCAGCATGGTACCGGCCCAATGCCCTGTGCTCATTACAGTTGGTAAAACTTCGCTTTCTACTTGTTTAAAATCAACCGGGTCATGCAGTTCTGCTATGGGAGTGCTGGTAACTTCTTCTATCGAATCAAATCCAAGCAGGTCCATTCCCGCCTGGTTGATGTAAGAATTGGTACCATCCATATTGAGGATCGACATGAGGTCGACACTATTATCAACGAGGGTGATCAGTTTACGCTGTTCTTCCTTTGAATTACGTTGTTCGGTGATGTCTAATAATGTACCGAGGATCCTTTCGGCTTTACCCGAAGTATCGTAAAATACTTTACCCTCAACCCGCACCCAATGTACTGACAGGTCGGTCCATATTACCCGGGCCTCATATAATAACTTACCGGTTGCTATGGCTGTAACATGGGCTTTATTACGAAGTTCAATATCGTCGGGATGGAAGACCGAAATATATTGTTTGCGGGAAACAGGCTTTTCAAAACCGAATATATTAGCGAATTGGAGAGAGGTAGCCATTTCGCCGGTTTTAAGGTCGAGATCATAAGTGCCTAAGCCTACGGCACCCACTGCCAACCTGGTGCTTTCTTCGGCCTCCTCAAGCTTTTTTTTCGCATTTACCTGTTCCGTAACCTCGGTCGCTATTACAATTACACCGCTTATTGTTCCATCATTTTCGCGGAACGGCTCATAAACAAAATCGACATAAGCGATTTCTACCTGCCCGTTACGGGACAGGGGTACAGCCACTCCCTGCCCTTTAAATGATTCGCCCGTTAAACGAACATTATCTAACAGACCTTCAAATCCTAAACCGCGTGCGTGATAAAGCACATCGAAAATAGGCTTTCCCATTATTTCCTCAACCGTCTTTTCATATAGTTCACATAACGGTGGATTGATCAGTTCAACAATATACCGCGAGCCACGTAATATAGCGATACCAACGGGAGCCTGCATAAAGGTTGAATACAGTTGCTGGCGTTGGTTCTTTAGCGCTTCAATACCTGCTTTTTCACGTTCAGCCAGTTTATAAAGTTCAGTTACATTTTCGGGTGAATGGATAAAATAAGAAACATTGCCGTCTTTATCTAAAATGGGCGTGTTGGTTGTAGTCCAGTAGCGCTCCTCAAATTGATCTGTGCCACGAATGGGGATATCATACCTGTAATTGCTCATGGTATGAGGTTTTTTGGTTTGGATGGCCTGCTCGAACGAAAATATGGTCCGTTCTATATTTTTCGATACCTCATCCGTAGGGTTAGCCGGAAACGCAGCAAACACACCTTTACCTACCAGGGTTTCGCGGGTAGTATTGGTAGCTTGCAGGTAGGCATCGTTAACATCCAGAATGGTATATACAGGTGCATCAACATCCATTACTAAAATGGTCGATTTGCTGTTATTGAAAATGTCCCGGTAACCGTTATCGGGTATTTGTTTCGCCATATTCAGGTTCTAATTACAGTCACCCATTTGAATGAAATTGATAAGAAAACTAAGCTATCCGGTCAATAAAGCCGAAGCATGCTGTAGATAGCTAATATTAAACTGATGATTAACAATGAGTGCAACACAATGTTTGAACGGCATACGTATTTAAGGTACAATAATGCTTTTACGCTGCACCGTATGAGCGCTAAAATACCCCAGCGCATTATTGCTAAAGTTTGACGGAGGGTTAGATGGGGTAGAGGAGTTAGCCGGCGAATTGCCGCCCTGACTGCTTAAACTGAACCAGTAATTATAAACATAAGCATCAATGCATTGCATTTCAATGTCTACCTTGTCGCCGGTTTTCAGGTCAATGTCGCGCTGGTATAATGACGAGGTTACACTGCGTCCATTGGAAAGCCGGTCATCATCGGTAAAAATACGTTTTACCTGTACGCCGTTCACATACATGATGTATCTGTACTGGTTATCCATACCGGGCGGGTCATAATAGGATACCGTTACGGTTTTTATGGTCCTGGTGCCAAATACCTGCCCTATAATGCCAAGCGAATCCAGCGGAACAACAACAGGCATACCCGAAACGGCTTCATAAGTCTGATTATTCACCTTTACGCGGCAGGTATAAACATCGGTATATGCACCCTTTAAATTGTTTATGGTATAAGTGCCGGGCTGGGTTTCAGTAAATTTATAAACTATACCCGCGCTGTTGGTTACGGTAACTGTGCCGCCCGTAACCGGCGGAAAAACATTGGTGTTGTTATAAGGTACAGAGTTTGATATTTTTATAGTTTGCACGCCTTTTACGTCGGTTAAATTAGCCTCGATAACTATTTGCTGATCCGAATTGCCTATCTCAACCTCGATTACCCGCTGACAAGATATGGCGGTGAACAGTATTGCCAGGCACGATAACAGGTATATCAACTTTTTCATCATTAGTTAAATTTAAAGTTCCAGGTTATTGAAGGTATGGTGCCAAATAAACTGGTTTCAACAGCTTCGGTATGTACGGGTGCTGTAGCGCTATCCCTAAAGATAACGCTGTATGGGTTTTTATGGTTATAAGCGTTATAAATGCTGAACGTCCAGCTGGAGTGATAGCTTTTATGCGGCTTGCCTTCAAGCGTGGCGCCAAGGTCTAAACGGCTGTTATCCGGCAGGCGCGATGCATTGCGGGCCGTGTAATAATAAGTGGTAATGCCGCCAACCTGGTATTTACCGGCGGGGTAAGTAACCGCGTTACCTGTACCAAAAACAAATACAGCCGAGAACGACCAGCGTTTGGTTGCATTATACATATTTACCAGCGAAATATCATGCGTACGATCTTGCCGTGCCGGAAAATAATCGCCGTTGTTAATGGCATCAAATTTACGCTCGGTACGCGATAAGGTATAGCCAAGCCAACCGGTATATCTGCCATATTTCTTTTTCAGGAAAAACTCAATGCCGTAGGCCCGGCCCTTTCCGTAAACCAACTCCGATTCTACATTCTCATTAGCACTTAACTGGGCATTGTTGCGGTAATCTATCTCGTTGTTCAGCCATTTGTAATACACCTCGGCCGAAAATTCAAAGGCATTATTGTTTAAATTACGGTAATAGCCAAGCGACACCTGGTTAGCTACTCCCGGTTTAATATTATTGCTGCTCATTACATACAGGTCGGTTGGTAAACTTGATGTAGAGTTTGATAGCAGGTGAATGTTTTGTGTGTTGAGGTTGTACGATGCCTTAACGGAGCTTTGCCCATTTACCACATAATTTACCGAAAGCCGCGGTTCGGCGTTAAAATAGTTCACAACAGATTGCCCCGCGCCATAATCGGTACTACCGGTGGCCTGCCCGTTATTATTATAACTTTTAAAACTACCCGGCCCGAACAAGGCGAAGAGGTTGAGCCGCAAGCCATATACAATATTCAGCTTGTCAACAGGTTTCCAGGCATCCGATACATAAGTGTTAAACTCATAGGCAAACCTGTTCTGAATGCTTTGGCTGTTGAAACTTGAGTTAGGCGATGAAATGATGTCGCCCGGAACAATGGTATGGTGCACAGCACCCAAGCCAAAATTAAGCGTATGGCTGTCGCTGATAAAGTAGGAGAGATCTTCCTTCAGGTTTACATCTTCAATTTTAGATACGGCGTTAAAATTGGTGTTTTTATCATAATTGATAATGTTATAATTGTAGTTGCTATAAATTAAAGATGTATTTGAAAACAGTTTACTGCTAAACAAATGGTTCCAGCGCAATGTGCCGGTGGTATTGCCCCAGTCTGTAGAGAAATTGTTTTTAAGCCCGATATCATCTTTACCCAGGTAGCCCGATAAATACAGGGTGTTTTTATCATTTAAGCGGTAATTAGCTTTCAGGTTAATATCATAAAAATAGAGGGTGGCGGTATTCAATGTCGAATCGGATGAAAGTTTTAAAAACAGATCGGCATAGGTGCGGCGTGCGCTGAGCATAAACGAGCTTCGGCCTTTAATAATGGGCCCTTCTACCTTAATGCGCGACGCGATAAGCCCGATGCCGCCTTCGGCGGTATATTTTTTGTCGTTGCCTTCGTTCATTCTGATATCCAATACGGATGAGAGCCTGCTGCCATATTCGGCGGGCATGCCGCCTTTGTACAGGGTAATATCTTTTATCGCATCCGAATTAAAAGTAGAAAAAAAGCCGAACAAATGCGACGCGTTATACACCGGGGCGCCATCCAGCAATATCAGGTTCTCGTCCGACCCGCCTCCGCGCACATAGAAACCCGTATTGGCATCGCCGGTTGTTTTTATCCCCGGCAGCAGTTCAATGGTTTTTATCACATCCTTTTCGCCAAGCAAAACGGGTACATTATTAATTTCGCTAATGTTGAGCTTGGTTACCCCGGGCTGCGGGTCCATTATATTTTCATTTCGCGATGAACGGTCATTAACCACCACCTCGTTCAGCGTGTTCCCGGTGCGCATCTCCACATTCAGCTGTGTGTTTTTAACAACGTTTACCTTTACAAAAACAGTTTTATAGCCAATATAACTAAAGGCAAGGGTGCTTTCTCCTTTGGGTACCGTTAACGAATAATAGCCATAGGCATTGGTAATAGCCCCATTTTTATTGCTATTGGCAATTTTAGCAGTGGCACCTATCAGGGTTTCGCCGCTAAGGCTGTCTTTAACTGTACCGCTGATGGTGAACCTGGTTTGCGCTTCTGCGCGATAAGCTATCAGCAAACAAAAGGTATAGAAAATGGCAGTAGCTTTTAGCCATTTAATACCATTAACCATACGTTTAAAAGCCATCAACCGGGTTTAGATTTGTCAAGCGTCAAATCTATAACAATTAATCAGGCTATTTATTTCTTTGGCAGGAAGTTAAATTATGATGTTGCTCATTTATTTCCAACTGATGCTGACGGATTGATTTCCCGGAATGGTATACTCCATATGGCCATCTGCACCAACTTTGCCTTTTATCTCCTGCTTTTGCCCTTTTACCAGCACCGTAAATTTAGGAAGTTTAGGCTTTCCGCCTTTGATCATCATCAGTCGGCAGGATAAGCGGTTATCACCTTTAATATTAAATGATACAGATTTGCCCTTTGCCTTAAATTTAGTTGCAGGGTAATCTGCATACAGCATAAAGGTTTCGCCGGGTATTTTAAAGTAGTGGCGTGGCAAAATACCAAAGGCGTTGCCCGCTCCGTACACTTCCTGGCCCACCTGCCCGCATTGTTCCCAGCCGTCGTGCATATCTTCGAGTGCTATCCACAGGTTAGGGTCAAGCTCGCCTATTTTTATTTGTTGCGCCAGCATTTCTTTAGGCAGCATGGTAGGATAATAGTAAACAGCCCGGTGTACCAGGTAGCGGATATATTCTGCAACCAATAAAGAAGCTGAGGGCAATATCTCCACACCCTCGGCATGGAACAGAAAATCATGGAAAGCGCAAAATACTTCCTGTTCCTCGTAAACCGCGGTATAAGGTGCATCGCTTAAAGGAAAGAGCGCGAAAAACGAAGGGAAGTTTTTACCATAACCATACTCGCAATTCCAGATGTGAACGTTTTTGAATACGTTGGCAAGGCACAAATAGCTTAGCTCCCTGTATAATTCGTTTTTAGTGATCTTAAACAGGCGCAGCATGGCACCCGCCCCAAAGGAGGTATTGTTGGCCTGGTAAAACAGATAGAAACCTAAGCCTTCCAGCTTTTTAGCCGCTTTTTCGGCCTCCTGCAGGTAGCGTTTTTTGCCGGTTAGCTCCCAGGCCTGTAGCATAACATGTGCATATAAGCCCGGTACATCTTTTTCGCCGCCTTTGCCGGGCTGGGTTTCGGCTTTTATTACTTCCAGGGTATCCATCTTATAAAAAACAGGCCATTCATAATTAAAATGATGCGCTGCCTTTATGGCAAACTCAAGGGAATCCAAAAAAAGCTTCTCCGCGCTTTTATCACCTTTTAAAGCCAGGCGCGACAGGTTCAACAGCGGATGATGCAGGTACCAGGAATCCATTATAAGGGGTTTCTTTTGCTCTTCTTCCCCTTCTAATTTATCAGCCATTTTTGGGTGCCATCGCATTATAGTGCCATACTTTTCACTATAAAATGGAGGCAGGCCTTCTTTTATCTTTTGCATTACTTCGAGCCGCGTATCGCTCCATTCCACATAATCCAATAGCGGTAACAACACGGCTAATTGTACCATTATTTCGGGCGGGGTAGCGTAATCGCATACATAAGCGTTAAAATAATGGTTTCCGTCTACCTGCGACCAACATCCGGGGCTTTCTAACAGGTCTTTAAGCCCTTTGTTCAATATGTCGGGCCAATGCTGGTAGGTGGTATCGGGTTTTGGCAGGTGCAGGTAAACTGCGGCCAACATATCCAGGTATTGCCTTACTGTTGCTGCCTCATCATCAGGAACCAAACCATCAAAAGCAACAAAAGCATCCGACAGGATAACCTCTTTACCGGCTTTTAAAGGCTTTCCCTTTAGGGTGGGAGGTAAGGCGAAGCCCATTTCGGGCCATTCGCCGCCAACTGTTTCGGCGCACGATGTTTCTGTTTGATTGCAGTAACCGGCCAATGCCGTAAGGTTTTGAAAGTATAATACAGACCCTGCTTTTGGCCGCGTGAGGCTTAGGTATATTAAGCCCGAGCGTGTACCTACCTGTTTAACATGTATCTTTCCGGTGGAGTTTTCAGGCATGCCGTTTTTTCCCGGCACAATAATATCGCGCGGCCAAAATGGGATAAGCAGGTCCACATTGGGTTTTAAAGTAGTGGTATAGCGTAATATAGGGTAAGCATCACCGCTAAGGGTAAGCCGCACTGTTATATCTCCTGTTATGGTAGCCAACCGGAAGGTGGTTCCTTCATCATTTTCTTCCGAATGCGTTACATGGATATCACCATCGGGCGAGAATGCTGCTCTGAATACTAATTTACCCCCGTTGGGCCATGACGCTGCTATCCATAAGGAATCGTAGGTGCAGTGTATCTTAAAGTAGACGTTCTTTATCTTACGATCATAAATATGAGGTAAATCCTCATTAGAAAAAACAGAACATGCTGACATTGCCCAGGGCGATATTCCATTTATCATAATTGTATAATATTTTTAGTTAAAGTATAACCGTTAAAATTGGAGGTTTGTTTGTGCTAAGTTTAAAGAGTGCTAAGCATGAAAAAATGTAAAGAGTTTTAATTTAAATAGTACTATGTATTGCATGGTATTATGTTTTGTGTATATTTGTTGGTAAACAAAATATAATGATCATGAAAACAATAAAAACAACCCTTTTAATATGGCTGCTGTGCCTGTGTTGCGGCATTGCCATATTTGCTGTTGCCGGTAACAGAAATTCTGATAATGTAAGTATCAGCATTACAGAATCGGCGGATGAGTATAATTTTAAGGCCGAATATAATCGCGACAAAGCCGCTAATGTTGAGCAATGCCTTGATGATTATTTGAAAGAAAGCATTAAGGCATCATTTAAACATGCGGAAATGGACAGTAAGATAACATTAAGTAATCATACGGTTTTCTATATAAGATCTGCACCGGGCGAACTTCGTATCGAATTAGATAAGAGGGAGAACAGCAAGGAAACCGTTGCAAAATTTAGAAAGTTATACGGAGCTTTAAGAAAGACGATATAATAGTTGCTTTATAATAGACGGTTTATTATTAGCTGCCCGGGAAATCTTACTTTTTAAATTGCAGCTATTGTTTAATTTTAAGCACCTTAGTTTTATTTCTGCAATACAAAGTTGGCCATATAACCCAGGCATAATACCCCAAGTGAATAAATAAGGACGATATAAAACACGCCGGCCTTTTTTTTGAAGTTAAGCTTGCTTACATCCACCTTTAAGATGAAGAACAGGGTGGAAGTGTACATAAAGGCGTACCAAAGCCGGTTATACCAGCGCTCGGTTGCCGGGTCGATGTTTAAGTTATCCATATGATAAACGCCGCCTTCGGCTGTGGGTTTGTTCAATATGGGAAGGAAAAAGGTGGTAGTAATGGTAAAGAAAGCTAAGAATGCAAGCGCCCAATAAAACACCCATTCGCGGCGATAGCCGTAAAGGTTCCAGATGTGGGGGAGGATGAAGGAGCCGTTTTTAAAGTCGCGGTATTCGATGTCAAGGGCTTCGTAGCTGTCGTTTTGGCCATTGTCTTTAAAGTTTTTGAGGAGTTGTTCGTAAACAGATTCCTTTTCGTCGGAGACAATTGTTTTGGGAAACGATCTCTTTTGAATACAATCAAATAAAAAATTAGCCGACACAGGATCGGTTACTTTGGCTGCAGGAAATATATTTTTGAGATAGTCTTGTACATCGGTATTAGCCAAAAGCGTCTTAACGGCCATATGGCTATTTGAAATGTTATTTAAATCATATAAAAGTGTTTTTTTTACCCCATTTTCAGTGTAGTACAAATGACCGTTAAAAAATCCAAATGGATACTTATTATCTGTTTCACTATCCGAGAAAAAGCATATTCTGAACTGCTGATAGTTAATTTTTATTTTTGACAGGTTAGTCTTATGTAGGTTTATATAATGCCATCTCCGTGAGGTTGTATATAATTGCACTGAGTCAAGTTTGGCAGCTGTAAGGTCAATTAGCACCTTAAGCGCGGAGTTTTCTGAAAGATCTACCAGGTCAGGAAGTCTTGAATTTAAAAAAAATATTGAACTTGTGTCGGTTGTTATAATATGAAATAAAATAAGACGGGAATTAAATATGGCGTTGTTAAAATCACAGTTTGCATTAAATGTTGTGTTTGAAAAATCAACCATTCCATTTGCATTCGTAAAAGAAAAACTGCAATTTCCGTAAACTTTCGCATTACGAAAAGAGAGTTGGTTGTTTAATGTGGTAGCATTAATATTCAAATCCTGAAACTCTGAATAATCAAAATCTATTCGTTTTTCAAAAAGGCACGAATCTAAATATAAATGAGAAAAGTTAGAGGAGGAAAAATCAGATGGGTCTTTGAAAATACTTTTACGAATATTCAAATTGGGAAATAAGAAGTTTGAAAAAGTAATAAATTCACCATCAGAAGAGTATAAAGAACATTCGGCCAATTGAATAGCATGATCAACCTTAAACTGATTGCCCAACATAAAGTCGGCATCCACCATGCCATCGGTAGGACTATGATCGTTGTAAATCGCAATATCACACTTTTTAAGCATAATATCCTTCTGAACGCTCTTGGGGTGTAATGTAATTAGGTTTTTTTTCTGTGCAAAAGCAGTAATACAAGTTGTAAAAATAATGTGAAAAAGGATAAGGGATTTATATTTCATATAAATGAACGTAACTACATTTTAAATATATCCAATTATTTTTCTATATTAATAGCTATAAGCATTTTATTTTCAGTTATTTCTGCTTATGAAAACACGTATCAGCATACGATAGGTTTTTGCATTTGCGGATAATTTTGTGTATATTGTATGGAATGTTAAACGCAGGGAGCAGTATGCAAAGCCTTGCAAAAAGTTCTTTAAAAATACCCCGGTTTTTTGATGTCCGCCTGTCGGCAGACAGGGAAAAGTAAGATGGAAAATGTAAGATATGTTTGAATATCAAGATCTAAAACCGAGCATCCGAAATTAACAATACCTGTTTTTACCTGCTTTTTTTATTTCAATGATCGGATGAAAAGGAAAAAAATTGAAGTACAATACCTGTTTTTACCTGTTTTTTTTAACGCAGTGAGAATTGAGAATTTGATAATTTTTGTAGAACGTTTTTTTAAATATACCTGTTTTTACCTGTTTTTTCGTTTTTTGAATTATGAAAATGATAGCTTTCTGATAAGCAGGAGATTAACAATATTACCAACCAAGCCCTCGCGGATAGTTATATATTCCAACAAATTTGGTTTATTTGTAATATAACTTAACTGACATTATGCAATATTTTAAACTTAAACCATTTGGTTTGATGTGCGCGTCGGCATTGTTGCTGTGCAATACCGGCCTCCGGGCGCAAAATGCTACCCCCGATTCGATCAAGTATGATCACCAGGAACTTTTTGGCCCTATTACCTGGCCTACCAGCGGCAGCCTGCTGCGCTCGCCAAGCGGACAGCCCGGCCCTAAATACTGGCAAAATAAGGCCGACTATGTGATCAAAGCTAAATTAAATGAGCTACCAACCGATACTACGGTAACAGGCGAGGTAACTATTTCTTACACCAACAACAGCCCGGATAAACTGGATTACCTGTGGCTGCAGCTGGATCAGAACCTGTTTAAACCCGATTCGCGCGGGGCGGCTACCACGCCTGTTAGCGGCGACAGGTTTGATGTGCGCGGCTTTAGCCGCGGTGGTTACCACATTGCTTCGGTAACGGTTACTTACATGCAAAAAAGCTATACCGTTAAGCCCATAATTAGCGACGCGCGTATGCAGGTAAGGTTAAGCACCCCTTTGCCTGCCGGTGGCGGTAAAATACAGGTAAAAATAAACTATGATTTTTCGATACCGTTTTATGGGGCCGACCGTATGGGGCGTAAAACCTTTAAACAGGGTATTGTTTACGAGATAGCCCAATGGTACCCGCGCATGTGCGTTTATGATGATGTGGAAGGCTGGAACACCTTACCATACATGGGCCTGGGCGAGTTTTACTGCGAGTACGGCGATTTTGATTACTATGTTACCGCCCCCGCTGATATGCTGGTTGTAGGCTCCGGTGACCTGCAAAACGCGGCTGAAGTTTTAAATGCTAAACAAATTGCACGCTTTGCAGCGGCACGCAATAGTGATAAAACCATCGAAATTATAAAACCCGAAGAGGTAGGCCAGCCCGGCACTTCACCTGCCGGAGCCAAAAGCCGCACCTGGCACTTTAAAATGCTGAATACCCGCGATGTAGCATGGGCGGCATCAAAAGCCTTTATTTGGGATGCAGCGAGGGTAAACTTCCCTTCGGGACGCAAAGGTATCGCGCAATCGGCATACCCGGTTGAGAGCCTTGGTAAAAGCCAGACGGACTCATGGGGCAGATCGACCGAGTACCTCAAATATAGTATCGAAATATATTCGGGTAAATACATTGAATATCCATGGAACTCGGCGGTGAGTGTGGCCGGTGTCGCTTTGGGTATGGAGTATCCGGGTATTATTTTCTGTTTGGATAACCTAAAAGGAAAGAGCCTTTGGGGTGATGTTACGCACGAGATAGGCCATAACTGGTTCCCGATGATCGTTGGCTCGAACGAGCGTAAATACATGTGGCAGGATGAGGGCTTTAATACTTACATTAACGAGTACGCCAGCGAGAAATTTAATAAAGGCGAGTATTACGATACCACGGATTACGCGGCACGCAGGATATTATTTCAATTTGCCCGGAACCGCGACCCATTAATGACCGCGCCCGAAGCGATGAACCTTAACGATTACGGGGCTTACTATGTTAAAACATCGTTAGGTTTGGATATGCTGCGCAACCTGGTTTTAGGGCACGACAGGTTTGACTATGCCTTCCATGAATATGTGAACGCCTGGGCCTTGAAACACCCAACACCTTATGATTTTTTCCATGCCATGAACAGCGCGGCAGGAGAGGACCTGAACTGGTTTTGGAAGGGTTGGTTCTTTACTACCTGGAAACTTGACCAGGCGGTTAACGGTGTGAAATATGTGGATAACGATGCATCAAAAGGCGCGTATATTACCCTGGTGAATAAAGAGAAACTGGCTATGCCTGTAGAGTTGAAGATAGTACAAACCAATGGTAAAGCGGAGGTGATTAACCTGCCGGTTAATATCTGGCAGCGCGGCGGGGTATGGACATTCAAATACCCTTCAACATCGGCCATAGAAAGTGTTACGCTCGACCCATACGGGCATTTGCCTGATGTGGATTTGAAAAACAATGTGTTTAAGCCGGCAAAATAACCGGTACATACATCAAAGGAAATGAGGGTGTAATGAGTCCTCATTTCCTTTGATCTTCTAATGATCAATTAAGCGTATTGCGATTATTTTTATGAAGCTCCAATAATATTAAAAGAAAATTGTTTCAAAATAAGATAATTGTTTAATCTATTAATTAAAATAAATGTATATCTTTGAATACAATTCATACTTGAACTATTAAATGGCCAAAAAAATTATTGTTATAGAAGACAATCATGACATTCTTGATATGATCGCCTATATCCTTGAAGATGAGGGGTACGAAGTGCTGTCATCGTTAAATTCTGAACCTTTGAAGGATATTGAAGTACATGGCCCCGACCTGATATTACTTGATGATTGGTTACCCGACGGATATGGCCACAGGCTATGCGCCAAATTGAAAGAAAATCCGGATACATCACATGTACCCGTACTGCTCATATCATCTGTAATTAACCTGCCCGAACTGGCCAAAAAAAGCAACGCCGATGGTTACATTACCAAGCCGTTTGATATAAATCACCTGATAGGTATGGTAAAACTGCACTTGCAGTAAGCTAATACAACCTATATCCAAAACTTAAATTGAACATCCTGATCCTGGTATCAGGGTAGCCATCTTTGCTCAGCGAGTTAAGGCCGAGTTCGTAGCGCAGGTCGAGCGAATATTTACTTAAGTCGAGGCCCAGCCCGAACTGCCATGCCAATGCCTGATCCTTATAATCAAAACGGGTTATTTTATCAAAGGCACCGCCCAGGCTTTGGTTCTTATCCACAACAAAGGAGATTACGGGTCCTGTATTAAAACGGCCGCCAATGCCCAAAGCACCAAAGCTGTGGTTGAGTAATATGGGTACATCAATGCTGGTAAATGTTACCGAGTTGGCCTGGCCGCTTGCATCGTTAAGGGTTACGCTTTTGCCGGTGACATAGATCTCTGGTTGTAACTGTATGCCTGCCTTGCCAATGCGCGAGTAAAATCCCGCAAGGTACCCTGCACGGTTATCGCTGTTTAACGTTCCTGAGGTTGAGAGGCTGGTAAGGTTGGTACCCACCTTAAAGCCAAACTGAAAAGACGGCAATATCTTTTCGGCGACAGATATAGCCGTAGACAAAGTTTGGGCATAAGCAAAGGCAGTTGCGCAAAGCAAAGCCAATACAACAAGTAAGGTTCTTTTCATCGGGAGCGTTTAGCGCCCTGTAAAGCAAATATTATGCCCGGGCGTATTCTAAAGATGCGTAAAATTTAAGGCTTTCGCAAAGTTCGGCATCGGTACAAATGTTATCTATTTTGCTTTCGCCAATGTTGCTCAGTAATGAACAGTTAATATTGCCGCCCTGGTTCTTTTTATCTTTACGCATAATGTCGTTCAGCATCGGGAAGGTTGCTTCATCCAGCTCATACTTGCCGTAAAGGCCAAGCAGGGTATTAATGATCTCTTCCATAGCGGTTAACGATAAGCCTGATTTTTGGTGCGACAGATAAGCTTCGCATATCATACCGGCAACAACGGCTTCGCCGTGTGTTAAAGGATTTTCATCATGCTCAAGCGAGTAGCTTTCAATAGCGTGACCTATGGTATGACCAAAGTTTAATATCTTGCGCAAGCCGCGTTCGGTAGGGTCGGCTATAACTACCTTGTTCTTTATCGCGATAGAATCGTATATCAGCTCGGCGCTCAGGTTATCCAGGTCGCTGTGTTTTAGTTTTTCCCAGTAAGCAGCATCGGCAATTAGGCCGTGTTTCAACATTTCGGCCAGGCCCGATCTTACCTGGCGCGCAGGCAAGGTTTGTAAAAAGCGATGCTCAATAAACACGGCTTTAGGCTGTGTAAACGTACCGATAATGTTTTTGAGGTTATCAATATCAATACCTGTTTTGCCGCCAACCGAAGCGTCAACCTGTGATAGCAGGGTGGTAGGAATATGTACAAAATCAATACCGCGTTTGTATGTTGATGCCGCGAAACCACCTAAATCGGTAATTACACCACCGCCAAGATTAATTAAAAGGCTGTTACGGTCGGCACCGAAATCGATCAGCATTTTCCAGATACCTACGCAAAAATCAATGCTTTTGCTTTCTTCGCCGGCATTTATTTCTATAATATCAAAGTTGTCCGTTTGGTCCAAACCTTCCTTTATAATGGGGAGGCAATATTTTACAGTGTGCTCGTCGGTTAAAATAAAAAAGCGTGAATAATTACCCTGCTTAATAAATTGGTTCAGCGTTGCAGAAATATTGTTAAAGTGTATCGGATAGTTTATACTTTGTAAGGTGTTCATTTCTATTTAATCAAAATTTTGGTACCCCTAAACTCTACTATATCGCCTTGTCGTACCTTGAGGCGTTTACGATAATCTGTGGTGCCATTGTATTTCACTTCGCCCTCTGTTACAACTATTTGCGCTTCGCCGCCGGTTTGCACCAGGTTTGTAGCCTTTAATAATTGTATCATCGGGATGTATTCTTCAGTTAATGTAAACTCGATCATGGGAATGGCAAAAATAAACTATTCAACGGATAAAGAGTAAATAAGTTGTAATTTGTAGTTTTGCATTATGCTGACTACTAACAATGATACCCCATCCCAGGGGAACGTGCTTTCATTTGAGAATACCGAAATAGCTTTCAAACATACGTCGGATACTGCTTTAAAACGTGCTTACTGGCTGTTTAAACTTATTAACATTAATTTTTTAGTACAGCTTGGGCCGCCTTTAACCAACATCGCACTTAAAATAGGCTTGCCCATTAAGGGGATAATAAGGGCCACTATATTCAAACATTTTTGCGGCGGCGAAACCATAGCCGAATGCGATGCCACTATCAAAAACTTATATGAAGGGAGGGTAGGCACCATATTGGATTACTCGGTAGAAGGGGAGGATGAGGAGCAGGTTTTTGATGCGACGCGCGATGAGATCATTAAAACAATAAAGCGTGCCAAGGGCGATAAAGCCATCCCGCTAACGGTATTTAAAGTAACCGGTGTGGCGCGTTTTGGTTTATTAGAGAAGCTGGATGCAGCAGACAGGTTAACCGACGACGAACAGGAGGAATGGAAGAAAGTGCAAAACCGCGTACACGATATTTGTAAAACAGCGTTCGACCTGGATATACCGGTAATGATTGACGCTGAAGAAAGCTGGATACAAAAAACGATCGACGGGCTTGCCCTTAGCATGATGCGGGCATTTAATAAAATAAAGCCGATAGTTTATAATACCTATCAGTTGTACAGGCACGATAAACTGGAATCGTTAAAGCAGGATTGCACTGTTGCCATCCCAGAAGGCTTTTACCTGGGTGCCAAGCTGGTTCGTGGCGCCTATATGGAAAAGGAACGGCAGCGGGCAATAGATATGGGCTATACATCCCCCATACAGTCTACTAAACAAGCTACCGATGATGATTATAATAAAGCATTGGAGTTTTGCATAGTCAATATTAAACACATTGCTTTTGTTGCCGGAACGCATAACGAGGAAAGTTGCAAGCTGCTTGCCGATTTACTGGATACGTATGATGTGGCTCATGACCATCCGCATGTATACTTTTCGCAATTGCTTGGGATGAGTGATAACCTGAGCTTTAACCTGGCTAATGCCGACTATAATGTAGCTAAATACGTTCCATACGGGCCTGTCGAAGCGGTATTGCCTTATCTTTTCCGCAGGGCGCAGGAAAACACGGCCATTGCCGGGCAAATGAGTCGTGAGTTAGCTTTAATTGTCAAAGAAATTAATCGAAGAAGTATTTGATTTAACTAAAAATTAAAACAAGTTTGTCATAGGGATGTTACAATGGTATTATATAACCAATGAACATCATTATGAAAAAGATCAGTTTAATATTATTAGCCGCATTTGTTGGCATGTCATTTTATTCAGCTAATGCGCAAAGCAGCGATACCAGCCATGTAAAGGTTAAAAACAAAGTTAAATCGCATAAGGTTAAAACCAAACTTAAGGGAGAAGGAGCAGGAGCCATTAGCGCCGCTACACCAAAACCACCAGCACCGCCTACAACAGTTATTGTAACGCCACCGCCGCCGGCAACGGTTATTCATAACACGCCGCCACCACCGCCGCCACAACCTGCAACAGTGGTAACACCGCCGCCTGTTACTGTGCCGACTACAACTACCACAACAACAGAAACAAAGGTAACGCCGCCACAAACAACCAGTTCGTCGGTGCATACATCTAAAACAACAACCTCAAAAACGCATGTAACACATACTACCGCACCGCGTAAAACGCCGGTTCGCCGTACTACAACTACAGTTAAAAAGGTTACACCTGCGCCAACTACTACAGTTAAAACAACCACTACTACAACTAAGGATCAGTAGTAATAATAAGTATACCGAAAAGCCCCGAAAGGGGCTTTTTCCATTTTGGGGCTTACTTTTTAAATTCCTTTAAACGGCTTTGTACGTAAATAATATATTCCTGCTGTTTTGCCGGTGGTTTGCTTTCGAGGTATTTTTTATAATATTTAACCGCACTTTTTTTGTCTTTCAAGTCCTTATCATACAAATTGGCCAGGGTGTAATAAATAACATCGCGTTCTTTAAAAAAGAGGCTTTTCTGATAGGCTGCGGCTGATGTTTTATATTGTTTGCTTATGTCGTTAATTTCGGCTACTTCGTTATAATACACATCCATATAAGGCGATATGGCCTGTTTTAGTGTACGGTCAAGGTAATCAAGCGCTTCTTTGTATCGTTTTAATCCCTTATAACTCATTGCGGTTAAATAATAGGTGCGTTCGGTCTGAAACAGTTCGGGCATTAGCTTGAACGATTCAATACAGCATTCATAATTCTTTAGCATGTAATAGGATGATCCCAGTTTGTTAACCACCTGCATCGACTGATCGCCAAGCTCAACAAGTTTACTGCAGGTAATAACCGTTTCTTTAAAACGGTTGGTGGTGTACATTAAGGAAGCGACGGACCGCAGTAAAAAAAGGTTTGTCGAATCGGCTGCGAGTGCCCGTGTCAATACGGCCTCGGCCAGTTTTGTTTTTTTTGTGCTGATTAATAAGCCGCTCAGGTCGCAGGCTACATCGGCATCTTCGGGATTAAGCGTATTGGCTTTGAACAGGTTTTTATAGGCATTGGTGGTATCGCCTTTTTCCATATACACGCGGCCCAATTGTTTGTACACCATAAAATTCCGGGTATCAATATTCCCGGCCTTTTCAAAGTAATATATCGCTTTTGGCTTGTTTTCCCTGTTCGAATTAATAAGGGCCAGGTTAAGCAGCACCGGCACATTCGTGGTATCCTGCTGATAGATGCGGACGTAATATTTCTCCGCCTCGAGCGCTTTACCTGCCATTTGATAGGTATAAGCAAAACGGCTCAATATTTTAGGGTTTGTTATTGGCTCAGGGCAGGTTTGTTTCAAATATTCGGCGGCATCTGCAAAGTGCTGGTTCTGATACATATCTATCAAAATAGCATCGTTAATGTTGTATTGTTGCGCTTTGGCAGTTAACAGGCAAAGTAATAACAGCATTAATGCCGTAAGATTTTTCATGGTCAGGTAAGTTTCAACTAAACTAATAGTTTGGATTTAATATTGCAACTATTTTTTTAGTTTGAGTAAGATTTTAGTTTTAATCCTACCCATCCAATCAATTACTCACTCAATCAACCAAGCTTTCTCTTCAAAATAGCTTAATTCATCAAAACTTATTATAATTTTGGTGGGTTTAACAAAAGAATGGCAACACTCAGCTCTTCGCGCCAAAAAGCGCTGCTACGCAAATATTCCAGCAATGTCAAAATATTGATGATGCTGGTGAGTATCAGCTTTATTGTATTGGTGCTGCCCAAGCAGGCTAAATTCAGGTTCGAATACGAAAAAGGTAAGGTATGGAACCAAAAGGACCTGATATCGCCAAGCAGCTTTCCCATACTAAAAACAGACCAGGAAAAGAAAGAAGACCGTGAAGCCGCTATAAGAAGCATAACACCCATATACCAGCTTGATGCCGAGATAGAACAGCAAAGCCTGGAAGGGTATAAAAACGGTTTTGAGATAAAATGGAAAACCAGCGGCATAAGCGAGAGCCAGAAGCAGCATTATTTTACCTTAGGTTACAACCTGCTGAAAGAAATATACGATAAAGGCGTACTGGCGCTCAATAAAAAATACCAGACCAATGGCGAGAATTACCGCATCACCATACTGCAAAACAATATAGCCAACGAGGTAAATACATCACAGCTGTTTACACACGAAAGCGCGCTCAACTATGCGGACCAGGCTCTTTCTGCTTATAAAAATATTGATAAAGCTTTTTTGATAGCTATTATACAAGACAGGCTGCAATATAACCTTACCTATGACGACAAATTAACTACCCGGCTGGAGAACGAAGCTGTAGAGGCATTATCGTCCACCCGGGGCATGGTACAAAAAGGTGATCTTATTGTGGCGCGTGGTTCTGTTATTAACCAGGAAATCTATCAAAAACTGGAATCATTTAAATCGGCGTTTGACGATAGCGTACGCGTTAACGGTAACCCGCGACTGGTGCTATTGGGTCAGTTTTTACTGGTTTCTATCGTAATCAGTTTGCTCATGGTGTTTTTATACCTCTTTCGCAAGGATATTTATTATGATAATCGCCTGGTAAGCCTTATCTTACTGGTTATTACAGCCATGCTGGCAACACTTTCATTAGCTATACGGGTACAGCTGCCCAACTTTTATTATATCCCTTATTGTATCGTACCTATTATTATCCGCATTTTGTTTGATACCCGTTTGGCATTAAATATCCATTTGCTGGTGGTGCTGATAGCTGGATTTTTTGTGCCTAACAGTTTTGAGTTTGGCTTTTTTGAGATAACAGCCGGTATGGTATCTATCTACAGCATTAAAAACCTGATACGCCGCGAGCAGTTTTTAATTTCGGCGGCTATTATACTGGCTAACTATTTTGTGGCCTTTGTGGGGATATCCCTGATACGCGAGGGCAGCATAAGCAGTATAGACTGGACAGACTTTTTACCATTCCTGTTCAGCGTAGGTTCAACCTTACTGGCATACCCACTTATCTACATCTTCGAAAAGGTATTTGGCCTCACGTCTGATATCACCCTTATCGAGCTCACCAATACCAATGCCACTTTACTGCGCAAGCTGGCCTTTAGCGCGCCTGGTACGTTCCAGCACTCGTTGCAGGTGGCAAACCTTGCAGAGAGCGCTATTTATGCCATTGGTGGCAATGCCTTACTGGTTAGGGCAGGGGCACTGTATCACGATATCGGTAAGATAGAAAACCCGCTATATTTTATTGAGAACCAAAGCAGCGGCTTTAACCCGCATGATAAAGTAACTTATGAAGAAAGCGCCCAGATCATTATCCGCCATGTGAGTAAGGGTATAGATATGGCGCGTAAAGAAAACCTGCCCGAAATTGTGATCGATTTTATACGGACGCACCACGGTAATACCCGTGTAGATTATTTCTATCAATCGTACCTTAAAAACTTCCCCGAGAAGATCGTAGATGAAAATACCTTCCGTTATCCGGGCCCGATACCGTTTTCTAAGGAAACAGGGGTGTTGATGCTGGCAGATTCTGTGGAGGCGGCATCCCGCTCATTGCACGAGCCAAACGCGGCAACTATTGACGCATTGGTTGATCGTATTATTGAATACAAGCTTGACCAGGAGCAACTTAGCGATAGCAACATTACGCTGAAGGACCTTGAAACCATTAAGATGATATTTAAGCGAATGCTGATGAGTATTTACCACGTGAGAATAGATTATCAGAATAACTAAATTTTTTTTTGACGGCATAGTTGAATTGCTATATTTGCAATCCCAAAAACAGGGACTGTGCGTTGCACATAATAAATGGTGAGGTGCCTGAGAGGCCGAAAGGATCAGTTTGCTAAACTGACGTACGGGCAACTGTACCGAGGGTTCGAATCCCTCCCTCACCGCCGATAGTGATATCAAACAAAAACAAAAGCCTGTAAATCGTATGATTTACAGGCTTTTATGTTTTCGGACCGGGCACAAATGATTCATATAAAATCAAAATGTGGGTGAGTCATTCGTGTAGTCGGCACGCTCAAAAAGTGCTGACTCACCCAAAGTGATATAATTATCTGATATACAGCATGTTCAATAAATGAACATCTTGATTTTTCCTCTTTGCATTTCGATATTTATTCACTTTAAAATCTATCGTTATGTTAGAAAAAAGCTTCGGTTTATTATTCTATTTGAAGAAACCAAAAAATTATAAACAGGGACCTATCCCAATTTACCTAAGAATTACTGTGGATGGAGTTGAAAAAGAGATGTCTGCCAAGCGTTCATGGGAGCTTTCGAGGTGGAGTGTTAAGGCTTGCCGAGCCCTGGGCACTAAAGAAGATGCCAGGTCGCTAAATGACTATCTGGATGTGTTACAAAATAAAGTGTACGATATCAGGAGACATCTGATCGACAGAGGTAAGGTCATTACTGCTATCGGCATCCGCGATGCTTTATCCGGGGAAGAGCAAAGGAGATGGATGTTGATGGAATTATTTAAAAGTCATAACGATGACCTGAAAGCGATGATTGGTAAAGGCGTGGCTAAGGGGACTCATACTAATTTTAACACGTCCTACAATCATGTTTTAGTGTTTCTCGAAAAAGAATACAAGGTATCCGATATCAATATCCTGTCTTTGGATCTTGAATTTATAAAAAAGCTATATCATTGGTTCAGGACTGTTAAAAATCTCAATCATAATTCAACTTTAAAAAACATAGCCAATATGAAAAAGATAGTATTGGATTGCGTAGATAATGGTTGGCTTTTAAAAGATCCCTTCGCAAAATTCGAAATGACGAGGGAGGACGTCGATACTGTCTATCTGTCCAAAGAAGAGTTACAAAAAATAGCTTCAAAAAAAATTTACAATGAACGACTTTCGCGGGTAAGGGATCTTTTTGTGTTCTGCTGCTTTACCGGACTGTCTTTTATCGACGTTAAACAGTTAAAGCGTTCCGAAGTTACTTTCGGTGCATATGGCGAGCTCAAGATTTTCAAAAACCGGCAAAAAACCGGTACAGCCGCCGTTATTCCATTACTTCCAATCGCTTTGGCCATTCTTAATAAATATAAAAATGACGAACGATGCCTGGAAAAGGATATGCTTTTGCCGGTGCTCAGCAATCAGAAATATAATTCGTACCTAAAAGAACTGGCAATAATTTCCCATGTGGATAAGGAACCCAGCTCAAAAATAGCACGAAATACCTTTGCAACCACGGTTACCCTGGCAAATAAGGTGCCGATGGAAACTATCAGCAAAATGATGGGCCATAAATCGCTAAGGCAAACTCAACATTACGCCAAGGTATTGGCATTAAAGGTCAGCGAAGATATGGATGATCTAAATAAGAGACTTACAAAAACCAAATTCATTTCCGATAAACAAATAATACAATAGTAACGGGAGGATCGATTAATGTGCAAGAAATTATCACCGACAAAATGTACAAGATAAGAATAGAAAAAGTGATGCTTGAAAAAGATCTTTGAGGATTTTTATGCGTCGAGACAATGTCTTTTGTAAATGTTTAATAGTTGTAAATTAAAGAAAAAGATGAATTTTTAAAGAAATCCATTGTTTTGTAAAGATATTTATTTATTATTGGCGAATATAATTCAATCTGTCATTCCCCGATGATATTGATTGTATAATTAATATACGATTAAACCTAAACGTGTGCTAACTAAGTCCGATCTTTCTTCTTCGGGGAAACTAAAAAAAACTTGTTTTTTAGTATTTATCTGCTATCTGCTGGTTTCAACTCTTGTAACAAACGAATCATTTATATCTTCCTCGGTTACGCCGCTTTATACCTACCTCATAGGAGTTTCTTTCGTAATAATTTTTGCCGCTATTAATTTATATAAAACTAAGTTGAAGCTTCCGTTGCCATGGCCAATTGTGGTTGCCATTATTTGGGGAGCATACATTTTTATCAACGGCTATTTTATATCAAATAATTTTAACACTTATCATTTATATCTAATTCTCAATTGTGGCTTATTTGTCTCTCTATACTTTCTGTTATCAACTGGAGACTTTAATATCAATTGGATTTTTAACCTAATCTTAGTTCTCTTATTCATTGAATCTTCTGTTTGTATACTTCAATACTTTCGCTTATTTCATAGTTATAGCAAATCTTTTGCTGTAACAGGAACCTGGGAAAACCCCAATGTTACCGCAATGTTTTTAGCAATGGGGCTACCCATTGTCGTGAATTTGATATTTTCAAAGGATACCCTTCCTAGAACACTTGCGTTTTTTTTGATAACTATCTTGATATTCGCCATCGGTGTATTGGGATGTCGTACAGCCATTTTAGGTGCAGTAACCTGTATAATAGTTTATTTGATAGGCAGGTTTGATATTATCAACTCTTTTTTAAAAATCAAGGGAGGCTCAAAAAAAGTTCTTTTGTTAGGCACAGCCATGCTGATTGCCATTTCATGCAGCTTCTATTTGTATAACGCGAAAAAAGCGTCAGCCGAAGGCCGAAAGTTAATTTGGAGTTTATCATTGAACATGGCCTTCCAAAAACCGGTTTCTGGATATGGCTATGGTTCTTTTGAGAAAAACTACAACCTTTATCAATACGAATATTTTAAAAATGGACATGGTACACTTCCCGAATCGACCCGAGCTGCTAGTGTCAATATGGCTTATAACGAATTTATTCAAAATTCAGTTGAAGGTGGAATAATTGGCTTTATTTTATTCAGCGCATTGATCGCGTGCATACTTTTCCTACCGATCAAATCAAATAATACTATTCGTGGAATATTGCCCAAAACCGAGCCAAAAGGTTATTTAAATATACATGGTTTTTTTTTACCATCATATGCTGGAATAGCAGCATTTGTAATCATGTCGTTTTTCAATTTCTCTCTCCAAGCGATGCCTGTTATTTGTTTGTTTGGCATTTACCTGGCCCATTTGTCTTGCGACCAGGTTTACCAACCAAAGCTTTTTAAAAAAATTACCATTTCAACAATATCAATAAATTTAACGCCTCTTTCCCGGGCATTCATAGCATACCCGCTTGGTCTGTTCGGACTGGCGGGATTTTGCTATACCATTAGTATTACTAATGAAATTTTGCTAACCGCTAAGGCGGTTAGATTATCAAAAAAGGGCAACTACAGGGCAGCCGAAATAATATTAAATCCATTGACTGAAGGGCTTAAAACGCATAAAGAGTTTTGGATACAATATGGAGACATTTTGTATGCGTGTAACGATTATGCTGCAGCATTAGATAAATACAATCAAGCGCTCAAATACACCTCACGCTCTGAAGTTTATTTAAAAGCAGGCCTATGTAATTACAAGTTGAATAATCTGCAAAATGCCAAAACGAATTTTTCTGTCGCAAAATTTATCGAACCGAACAAAATGGCCCCAAGGGTAAATCTGATGCTGGTGAATTGGGCTTCAAGAGACACCATCAATGCAATTACGGAAGCGAATGATATTATTAGGTTAAGTCCTAAAATAAGTTCGTCCAAGACCGATTACTTTAAACGTGTTGCGACGAATTTACTTCTTGTTGCTCAATCAAACCACATAAAGAGTCAATTGAAAGATTATAAAACTTTATATTAATGAAGATCCGACTGTTAATTTTTTTGTTACTATTTGAGCCTCTTGTTACAGTTGGATTTGCATTCGGTACTTATCCGGCAGACGTCGAAATTGTACTGAATAAATCGGGGAAAAACAGGCCTGAGTTAGAAAAAGCGATTCGGTATTTTCAGCAAAAGAAAGACCCGCTTAAGCTCAAAGCTATTTACTTTCTAATAACAAATATGGACATCCATTATTCGTCAAATTATAGATGGGTAGATGCTTCAAATAAAGAAATTCCATTTAATGAATTTAAGTATCCAAACTATAAAGCTGCAAAGTTGGAATTAGCGGAATTAAAACGAATATGTCCGACGATGCATCCTACTTATTCGAAAACAAGCGATGTGTCTTCGATTACAGGTGATTTTTTAATTGACAATGTAGAAAGGGCGTTTAGGGTATGGCGCAATTCCCCCATAAAAAATATCTCATTCAATAATTTTTGCGAATACATTCTGCCATATCGCGTGAGCAATGAACCATTGCAATCGTGGCGCGGTATCTATCAAAACAAATTCCAATGGGTGAATGGAAAAATAAAAGAAAAAGGATTGGAACAAACGCTGGAGTACGTTTCAACAGATTGCAGGAACTGGTTCAAAGATACATGGGGAAATATAGAGCATGAAAATTCTCAGACTAAGGTCGGCCCTTTGACCCTACTGTTTCGAAAGGAAGGCGAATGTGAGGAGATAGCACAATTGCAAGCCTTTACATTGCGATCTCAAGGCGTCCCTGTCTCTTTAAATATAATCCCTTTCTGGGCGACATCGACTTATAGTCATTCAGTAAATTCTGTCTTTAATACGAATGACAGTTTCATTCTTTATGATGCATCCAAAACTCCATCGATCAATAAGCCTATTGCACGTGAGCCCTCAAAAGTTATCAGAATTACCTATTCAAAACAGCCAAATACATTAGCCAGCCTTGTAGCTAGTAATAAGATTCCGTCTGGTTTCATGAGACTATTCAATTATGTTGACATAACTGATAAATACTGGCCAACCGCCGATGTCAAATGTAATTTACTGCAATCCAACGAAAAGATAGCTTATATAAGTGTCTTTAATGGGCAACGGTGGTCACCCACTTGGTGGAGCAGGATTTTGAATAATTCAGCAACATTTACTTCAATGGCTAAGGGTGCGGTGTTTTTGCCTGGTTATTATGTCAATGGGAAAATGGTCCCTGCGGCGTATCCTATTGCACTGGGTTACAATCATCAAACTACTCTTAAACCGGATATCGTTAACCGACGTGATATAATTCTTACAGAGCAGGACAAATATTTGAAGTTTCGTCCCGGAAAATGGTACAGACTCCTTTACTGGGATAACGTATGGAAAACCATAGCCCAAAAGAAAGCGGAGAACAATACAACCGAGATGAAGTTTGCGAACGTTCCCAGAAATGCACTTTTACTATTAATACCTGAATACACAAAAAGACTTGAAAGACCATTTATGATTACCGATGACGGTAAACGTGTGTGGTGGTAAAAATTTTAATATATAAACCTTATCAGAATGAAGAATAAAACAGCAATTATTATTGCCGCTTGCTTTTTGCCTTTGTGTTTAAAAGCACAGGTCTCAAAAGAAATTACAACCACATACTCCGGCAATATTGTAGCGCGGGTAAATGAGATCACATCTAAAGTGAATTTACCGGTAAATAAACAAGTTCAATTGGCTAAATATTTTAAAAGCCAGGACAGTTTGGCAAATGCCGGATTAAAAAGGGGGCTGTCAGCAGCAGAAATAAGCCATTTTTATATTACTAAGCCGGAAGACCTTAAATCGATCTTATCTACCCTTGAATTAATTGACTACAAAGGTGTAGACGTTATTAATGCTTCCATGTATGAAGTAGCTCTTAAAAACAGATCACTATTAAATCTTGAACCAAAACAGGTGACTAGCATTATGCAGAAATTGCCTGCTGGAGGCGGTAGTATGGTTCCAGATGATATCAGTAAAAAAAATGAAGTCGATTTTTTATTGAAAGAACTGAATGAAAAACAGTATAAAGGGTTGCTGGGTCTAATATTGGATGATAAAATAAAATTCTATGCTAATGACGATTGGCAAAAAATAAAAAGCTACGGTATCTCAAAAAATCCGGACACAACAGCCGTTAAGCGTGAAATATATAATTTTCAGAGCGCGAAGACCATTGATTTAGAATATGGTAGGGATGTGTCTGAAGATAAGTATATATCAATTAGAAAAGTCATTGATAATAGCAAACCGATTGTACTACGAAAGTTAGACGCTTTCAAAGAAAAAACATTTGAAAAGCAACTGGAAAGTGTAGTAAAATTCAGAAAGGAAATTGGATTAAACGACAATCAGCTTGATCAAGTACTCACTTTAATTACCAGTTTGGAGCAGGCAAGGGTGATTAATGCAATCAACACGCCCGATAAGGCATTCAACTCTAAACCAATAGAGAATGAAATGATTCTTAAAACGCTGAGTAATAATCAATATACAAAATTCTTGACCCGTAAGAATACAGACAAAGCCCAAAGACTCATGAAGGACGATTGGGCCGAGTTGCTAAAGTTTGGATTGGTACAGCACAAAGATAGTCTGAAAATTACTCAACAGGCGTTTAAGTTAGAGTTGGAAAGATTGGTTGTGCAAGAAAACTTCCTTAATAAAAATCTACCTCATAAAGCCGACTCAGCACGAAAAAAAATTGAAATAAGTAAACCAATTATCTTTTGGAAGATGGATGCTTACAAGAATTCAGTGCCCAGATCACAGTTTTCCGACGCGATTAAATTTCGTGAAGTGCTGAAACTTGATGCATCTCAAATAGATTCGCTAGTAGGTAAACTACCTAAACTTGAAGCATTGCGTTTTGATTACAAAAGGGATCACCCTGAAGGTGGACAATATTATGCGAGACCATTTGAAGATGAGCATCTTAAAAAGATTTTATCACCCAATCAATACAATGATTATTTAATAGCCAAAAATTTCGATAAGGCGAATACCAACGCAACGAAAGATTGGGTTAAGCTTAAAGAATTAAATTTAGTTAAGGGTCTTGATTCTAATAAAATAGGGAAAGAAATAATCACCTATGAACTGAAAATGTTGGTTGTTCGCGATCGTCTGGCTTTAGATAAATCAGTGGTCAATGTGACTCTATTAAAAGATCTTGAAACAAATAAACCAGATTGTCTCAAAAAGCTTGAAGATGCAATCAAAACCTCTAATGTCGATAGACAAATGAAACAAAAATTAGCCTGGTAAATAAATTATTAATTAATCTAAAATGAAAAAACTTCTATTTATCCTTTTATTGTTTTTATCTATTCGGGCCGCAGCTCAATCGATAGAAAAAACCATGGCTCAGGCCAAACTACTAATGGTACAAAACGGCCCTTTGTATAACCCAGCCACTGCTTTTAAATTGTTTTTAAAATGTGCACAACAAGGAAACCCAGAGGCCATGAATGGCATAGCTATCCAATATAAAATAGGTTTAGGTGTTGACAGAAACGATGCAAAAGCTATTGAGTGGTTTACGAAAGCCGGTAATGCAGGATACCCTAAAGCCTGGTATAACTTAGGCATTCTTTACAAAGACACATGTGATTATGTTCTATCTTATAATAGCTTTAGTAAACTTTCTGACATAAATGAACCTACAGGATGGTATAGCAAAGCCTATATGTTGTATAAAGGCTTGGGTTGTCAACAAGATTATAAGCAATCTTTTGTGCTATTCAAAAAAGCAGCGCTAAAAAGATACTCTCCAGCAATGTATTTTCTTGGCTTATGTTACCGCAATGGATATGGCACTACAGCCAATAGTGATAGCGCGAAATATTGGTTATTAAAATCATCCGTTTCCCATAATAAAATGGCCGATGACGAGCTTCAGGCTTCTGAAACCGAAAATTCTGATGTTTCAGGAGCATTGGCTGACAAAATTAAAGCTGCTCAAAAACATTCATTGCCTCAAAAGCAACCTATTAATCAATACACAAAAATAGAGAGTAACCTTCAAACAAACCAAATTGCAGGTACTTACACAGGGTATTTAATAACATACGACTGGAGTGGTAAGCATGTAGTCCAAACGAATAGCTTAAACATCAAATTAAAGCTTAACAAGGAAATCTTAACCGGCACTTGGAAAGAAGATGATTCAACGAATGTTCCGATTAATGCAATTTTAAAAGAAAAGGAAATCAATTTTAATGGCATGAAATATCATAAAAAAAGCCACTATAATTTAACCTCCCCGGACCTTTTAACTTTTCAAAATGCGAAACTGCAATTTGCGAAAAATAGAGATACGATTTACCTAGCGGGCAATATCCAAATGTTTTCTAATACAAGAAAAGAGCCCTCTCGTCCAATGTATCTTGCATTGATTCAAACATCTTCGGACGCAGATAGTATAAAAAGTCTTACCATTGGCACTGATGAAACGGAAATTATTGCAAAAGCGTACCCAAACCCATTTAATTCAATAATCAACTTATCTTTTCAATTAAAGGAAGATTGTAAGGTCGAGACGCAGCTACTTTCGTTGCAGGGAAGTGTTGTTTACCACAATCCTTCTATTAATTTAGAAAAGGGTGATTATACAATACCGATACAAATACCATCTTTAGCACCTGGCGTATATATATTGAAATTACAATATGGCTTTAAGGTGAAAATAATCAAAGTAGTTAAACTCTAATTCTTAATCAAGTCAAATTATTCACAATGAAAAAAGCCTTTCTCATAATTGTTTTTTTGCTTTGTATCGTGCCAGAATATAAAAATGGTCATCTTTTGGTATCCAGCGGCTTAAACTCCTTTGCTCAATCCCACGATACTTCAAATTGCCCTGGTACATTCACCTTGACCCAACT